>Ga0307486_1000095_pt1 | contig 101964 bp, 101 predicted proteins | sample CBIW02metaG_FD_203663 | JGI IMG/M metagenome (GOLD analysis project Ga0307486, IMG submission 203663) | Sea-ice brine microbial communities from Beaufort Sea near Barrow, Alaska, United States - CBIW 0.2 | ecosystem: Environmental > Aquatic > Marine > Coastal | place: USA: Alaska | collected... | reverse complement strand
GATGACCACCATCGAATCTTGATCGTAGTTGTAGTGCTTGAAACGAGGCATACCGACGGCTCCCTGTCTGTTTGCTCAATACTACCAAAACCGGCTTGATTTGGGGTTTTTCTACAGCCTCAACGCCGCCAACACGCGCGGTTTGTAGTGAAGGCAACGCAGTAACGAAAAGGTGTCGACGTGCTTGGCATTGTTATAGGACGTTTTACCTTCTGCCCCATTTCCTGAGCTGATCAATTGTAGAAGTAGCTCCGCCACATACAACCACCAAAATATTACTAAAATCTTTGAGCTCTGGTGCATTTTCATATGCTACTGCTAGGCTCGCACCACAGGCTGGTTCTATCAATATGCGATGATCGTCAAGAAAACGTTCGCAAGCAGTCAGTGCACTTTGATCTGATACCACGACGCTCTGGATCGGATGACTTTTAGACCACTGAAAGGCTTTCTCGCAAACACGCTTGGCACCAAGCGAGGTGGCGATGCTTGTTATCTGTTCCAGCTCAACGGTATGACCGGCTTTTACGGCTGCATGAAATGATGCAGCACCGGTAGTTTCTACGGCAAAAACAGGAATATCATTCCATCCATTTCGATGTAGCCCTTCAACGACGCCTGACATAAGCCCACCGCCTCCGACGGAGAGTACGACAGCGTCGGGTTTAAGGCCGAAGCGAAAAACTTCGTCAACTAATGTAGCGTGGCCTTGCCAAAGCAGAGGGTCATCAAAGGGATGGAGAAATGCATCCGATTCACCGATCAACGATTGCGCAAGAGCGTTGGCTTCTTGCCAAGAGACGCCATGCACGATGACCTCCGCTTTCTCCAACTGCAGGAGCGCTTTAGCTCTTTCAGTGGTAGTTTCAGGCACCACAACCGTAACCGGAACACCTAGACGACGACCAGCGTACGCGACAGCCAGGCCAGCGTTTCCTCCAGAGGAGGAAACGAACCTACGGGCACCCCGAGCGAGATAGGTCTCACACGCATAACCGATGCCCCGGATCTTAAATGAACCAGGTGGTTGCAGTGCGTCAAGTTTAAGCCACACCGAACGCCCTGTGGTGGCGCTCATTGCACGGGATTCAACAAGCGGAGTTTCAATGTGTAGTGTCATAAGTACCTATAATCGGGATAGGGAGGCCCTCACGGCACCCCTCCCCCCACACCACCGGGCATACGGATCACGTACCACGGCGGTTCGGTTGATTGAGTTGTTCACCGATCCACAAGGTCCGGAAGCCCCATAGAAGCAAAGTACTGCCTCGGCAGGGCTTGTCTTAGACCCGGACTATGGCTCAAACGCCACGGGCCATGAGCGGACTTAGCCGTATTCCAGGCCAGTCTTACACTCACCCCGCGCTTGCGCAAAACCGTAGTAACCTTTCCAGCCTCTCAGGTACACCACTAACTCATCGATCACCGTTTGCATGGTACGACCTCGCGTTCGCCGGGTGATGGCCCGAACGTGAACCCCAGGAACACTCGCTCCCAGGGACGACCAACCGCGCTCTTTTCCTCATTCACGGTAAGTTTCAGCCGACGATGTAGATAGCCGGTGATGCTTGCCAGTACTCGCTGACCGGAACGCTGGCTTTTGACGTAGATGTTGCAGTCGTCCGCGTAGCGGACGAACCGGTGGCCACGTCGTTCCAGCTCCTTATCCAGTTCATCCAGTAACAGGTTCGCTAACAGTGGTGACAGTGGGCCGCCCTGTGGGGGGGGGGTAAGACACTTAACTTTCATCGCGTAGACGCTCAATTTATAAAACATATCCCAGTTGCAGATGGAGGGCTTGGCAGTCACGTGCCCGCTGGCCCCGGATATGTCACACCTCATATTGAGTTCTTGTTCATCGCCCCGCGATTTGCCTTAGAAGGCCCTACTGTTGGTGCGTTGGGCTTCCTCCAGACCTCCCTCACGGATTGGCCCTTGCCCTTTCGCTAACCTTCGGCTCTGCGAATACCTGGTATCGGGACTTTCACCCGACTAGTTAAGTGCCATGCCCGGCACACACGCTTTTGTTCAGCGGCAGCCTTGGCAGAGCGAAGCGGCGACAAGGCTGTCCGGTGGAGGGCCCATCTGGCCCGGAACGAACTGGAACTGTTTGTTGGGCGACAATGGCGCGGGGCCTGGATGGAAGTCTTGCAGCAGCGCCGGAAACATAGTCGCCACTAATCCAGAAGCCTTTCAGGTGCATCCATGTCCTCGTGCAGGACACGAACAATAAGCATCTCCGATTCAGGCACTTGGTAAAAAACAGCGTGATGCTCGATCTGCAATCTGCGATACCCAAGAAGAACATGGGCGTAGTTCGCGCCTAGTGACGGATGATTAATCAGCTGCTGCATTCCTGCCTCCAGTTGATCCAGGAATTTATCCGCCTGATCACCACCCCAATTTTCGCAGGTGTACACCCAAATTCCGATGAGGTCTGATTCCGCCTTCGGCGTGACACTCAGATTGAACACTAATTAGCCGCCTTCATGCGCTTACGGCCAGCAGTCTTGATAGCCGATATATCAAGCGGCTTAGGTATCCCGCTTGACTCACCCTCAGACAGGGCCTGCCTCAGCGTGGCGAGACGTACTTGAGCTTGCTGGTCTCGCCGGATGAGATAGCGGATATACTCACTATCATTGCCAAACTGACCGCTTTCAATCTGGCCTTTCACCCAACCGTTTTGTTGCTCAGTCAGCGTAATAGTTTTCCGGTGCATGCTCATAGCTGGCGCTCCTAACACAGATAAAGTATGACAATATCATACCACTCGCTTGCACCGAATCAATGCCACACTTCTTGGCGCCCAACAGCTAATTCGACGACAAATGACATCTATCCCAAACGCGTCTATTTCCCCAAAAACACCTGTTCGCTTATCTACCGTTACCATTCACTGACTATTCCATATTTTTCATGGAGTTGTATGCTACGCAGTCCAGAAATCATAAAGTTTTGCGACAGTTGTCGTATGTCTCCGGTTTTCACCGTGCAATTGCGGCGAGCCAGCCTTAAAATACTGTATATAAAAACAGCATGGAGGCTGAGCGCATGATCTCGGATGTACCACCAAAACTGCCGGACAACCCTACCCGCTTCATGGACCAGCTGCGTGCGCTGATCCGCAGCCGGAATCTGGCCTACAAAACCGCAGCGCTTGCCCACAGTCTTTACTCATGACGAAACCAGGGCCGTGATTGGCCACCTGAAAGGTCCGCCTCAACTGGTGGCGCGCTTGATGTACGATTCAGGCCTGCGTATCAACGAAGCCTTAGGGCTTCGGGTGAAAGATGTGGATTTTGGGATGCAACAAATCATCGTCCGCAGTGGGAAAGGCAACAAGGACAGAACAACACTGCTGCCGGATTCATTGCTAGAGACATTGAACCTGCAAATCGAGGCCTGCTTGGTTCAGCATAAGCAGGATCTGGCCAGTGGCCATGGTGAGGTCTACATGCCATATGCACTGAATCGCAAATATCCGAGTGCTGGCAAGGAGCCGGCTTGGCAATATCTGTTTCCGGCCGCCAAGTTATCCAGGGATCCACGCAGCGGTGTGCGGAGTCCTGTCGATGACGGTTTTTAGCTCCCCCGGGGACGCTTAGAGAAACACAGATACCTATTTCAACCCCCAGGAAATTTTTCAAACTGCTGTTTCAAAAGAATTTAAGGGAAAATCGCACTCACACGAAAGCCGTTCCACGATCAGATTTACCGGCCACCTCTTGACACTTTCTCCCTCCGTACATAAGATACGCGCCGCTTCCTTTGGTGAAGCGATGGCAAGGTAGCTCAGTTGGTTAGAGCACAGCACTCATAATGCTGGGGTCGGCGGTTCAACTCCGCCCCTTGCTACCAATATTTGAAAAAGGCCGCGATTCACGTCGCGGCCTTTTTTTATTTCCGGGCAACGAAAACGCACAACGCCCTGCCCCTGCGGAGAGCTCTCATGAGAACCACCGGCGACAGAATCCGGCAAGCGGTTTCCTTTGAAGTTATCGGGCTGCTGATTTCCGTTCCCCTTGCGGCCTTTGCCTTCGGCTACTCTCTCGAAGAAACCGGCGTGCTCGGGCTGATCGGGGCTACTCTGGCCACGATGTGGAACTACATCTTCAACCTGGGCTTTGATCACACGCTGAAGCGGCTAACGGGCTCAACACGCAAATCCATCAAGCTTCGTTTTCTGCATGCCTTCAGTTTTGAACTGGGGCTGTTAATCGCGTTCCTTCCGATTATTGCCTGGTGGCTCGGCATCGGGTTGCTGGAGGCACTTGCCGTCGACGTGTCGTTTGCGCTGTTTTATCTGGTATACGCCTTTGTATTCACCTGGTGCTACGACACGGTCTTCCCAGACACAGATACAACCAAGCCAACGGATCAGTTATCGTCTGCGTCCAAAGCCCGCAAATAACGCGCCCTGCTCCCAAAAGCTTTCCGATACAACCCTCCCTCATCGAACGCATATGATCTTCCGATATGTGTCGATTGCATACCGTTATAAGCCCCGCCAAATCTCTATGGCATACTGGCGACCGAACCTAACAATACCGACTATCCATTCGCAAGGAAGTTAATATGAAATTCGAGACGCTCGCCCTTCACGCCGGCTTCAAAGGCGACCCGACCACCAAGGCGGCTACCACACCGATCTACCAGACCACGTCCTACACGTTCGACGACACCCAACACGGTGCGGATCTGTTCGACCTGAAGGTTGCGGGCAACATTTATACCCGCATCATGAACCCGACCAACTCGGTGCTTGAAGAGCGTATGGCCGCCCTTGAAGGCGGCATTGGCGCTCTCGCAGTTGCCTCCGGCATGTCTGCCATTACCTATGCCCTGCAAACAATCTGTCGCGTTGGCAACAACATTATCAGCACCAGCCAGCTGTATGGCGGCACCTACAACCTTTTCGCCCACTCGCTGCCCAACCAGGGTATTGAGTGCCGCATGGTTCGCCACGATGATTTCGATGCGATCGACAAAGCCATTGATGACCAAACCCGCGCGCTGTTCTGCGAGTCTATTGGCAACCCTGCCGGCAACGTGGTGGATATTGCGCGCTGGGCGGAGATTGCTCACAAGCACGGCATTCCGTTGATTGTCGACAACACAGTCGCTACGCCCTATATCTGCCGCCCATTCGAGCACGGCGCGGATATCGTTGTTCACTCCCTGACCAAGTACATCGGCGGCCACGGCACCACCGTAGCCGGTGCTGTCGTGGATTCCGGTAAGTTCGACTGGAAAGCCAATGGCGCGAAATTCCCGATGATGAACGAGCCGGATCCGTCCTATCACGGCGTGGTTTACACAGAAGCCATGGGCGCCGCTGCCTTTATCGGCCGCTGCCGCGTTGTGCCACTGCGTAACACCGGCTCAGCACTATCACCGTTCAACTCTTTCCTGATTATGCAGGGCCTTGAAACTCTGGGTCTGCGCATGGAGCGCCATTGCGAGAATGCCGAGGTAGTGGCCAACTTCTTGCAGAATCATCCAGCGGTAGCGTGGGTGAACTACGCAACGCTGGCGAACAGTCCGTTCAAGGCCACCTGCGATAAAATTTGCGGTGGCAAGGCATCGGGCATCGTGAGCTTCGGGATTAAGGGCGGGCGTGAAGCCGGCGCGAAATTCATTGATGCGCTGGATCTGATCTACCGCCTGGTGAACATTGGTGATGCCAAATCCCTGGCTTGCCACCCGGCAACCACCACGCACCGCCAGTTGGACGCGGAAGAGCTCAAGAGCGCGGGCGTCAGTGAAGATCTGGTGCGCCTGTCGATCGGCATTGAGCACGTGGACGACATACTTGCAGACATCACTCAGGCGCTGGAAAAAGCTCAGGCTTGATTACTCAACCGGGTACCACGAAAGTCGTGCCCGGTTTCCCTTCTGTTAGCCCGTGATTGCCCTTACCTGCCTTGTAACTGCCCCGCCAGCCTATTATTCTCTAAGGTTCCCCCAGCCCTAACGAGAGTCCGGTTGCAATGAGCGAAAGCGCTAAGCCCCGCGTCACCAGTGGTTCCAAATTCCGCAATGAGCATGGTTTTTCGGCTATCAAAGATGGCGTTAAACGCTCAGCAAATCAGGAATCGGTACCGGTTGAGCGCAAGCCCAAATGGCTAAGGGCGCGAATGCCCGGCGGCGAGCGCTATGAAGCTGTGCGCAAAAATGTCAGCGACAACCGGGTGAGCACGGTATGCCAGGAATCTCACTGTCCCAATATAGGTGAGTGCTGGACGGCCGGCACAGCCACCATCATGGTAATGGGCTCGGTGTGCACTCGCGCCTGTCGTTTCTGTGCGGTGGATACCGGCAACCCCAATGGCTGGCTGGATAAAGACGAGCCCGAAAACACCGCTAAGTCCGTCGAGCTCATGGGGCTGCGGTACATTGTGCTGACCTCGGTAGACCGCGACGATCTGGATGATGGCGGTGCAGCTCATTACGCCGCCTGTGTCTCAGCGATCAAACAACGCACGCCCGAAGTTGCTGTGGAAGCACTGACGCCAGACTTCGATGCAGTGATGTCCGATGTGGAGAAGGTGCTCGATTCCGGCCTGGAAGTGTTCGCACAGAATGTGGAAACCGTGGAACGGTTGACGCGCCGTGTACGTGACCCTCGCGCCGGCTACCAGAAAACGCTCAGCGTGTTGGCGCATGCCAAACAATACCGCCCCGATGTGCTTACCAAAACCAGCCTGATGCTAGGCTTGGGCGAAACCGAGGAAGAGATCCTTGCCACTATGGACGATCTGCGCGCCATTGGCGTGGACATCCTGACTCTGGGCCAGTATCTGCGCCCAACACCAAATCATTTACCTGTTGAGCAATATGTAACACCTGAAGCGTTCAACAGGTATCGCGAGCTCGGCCTTGCAAAAGGTTTTATGGAAGTGCCCTCCGGCCCCATGGTGCGTTCCAGCTACCGGGCAGACAGGGTATTCGATAAGAACAACCTGGGGCTTGCGGTGCCCGAGGTGCCGGTTGCCTCAAGCGCCATGCAGATTCCTGTAAAAACCTTAGACTGAGTCGCCATGCTAACGCTGCTGAGAAACGCCCGGTTGAAGTACAAGTTCTGGCTGCTTAACATCTTTGTGTTCAGCGTGTTGTGTTTGTTGGCGCTTTACGCCATGCACACTATCGCCAGCCAGACCGGGCGTAGCTTCGCCCAAGCATTTAACGACACCGCAGCAGGCTTTGCCGCTGTCGTCGCCTTGCTCATGGCGATGGAAATGGCAGGCTCTCAGCTACTGATTTCCTTTATTGAACGGCATATTAACCGCCTTAAAGACACCATGGTGCAGGTTCAGGCCAGCGGTAATCTGAGCCGGCGTGCCGACATAGACTCCAGGGATGAAATCGGTGAAATGGCACAGGCATTCAATGCCATGCAGGACCGAACCGTTGGCGTCGTTCGGAGCATGAAGCAGACCATTGAGCGTTTGGACAGCGAGGCTCAGGCGCTGACTGCGGCCGCAGAGGCACGCCGCGATGATTTGAGCCGACAGCAGGCGAGCGCCGATCGCTCCACGGAAGTGATCGAGCAGATGCTACAGAGTTTTGTCGGGATCGCGGAGCAAGCGGATATCGCCAAAACCCTTTCCCATGAAGCCCGGGAAACGGCGATGTCGGGGAGCGAGCGTGTTGGCCGTAGTGCAGACAGCATCCGCACACTGGCGACAGCCGTTCGCAACTCTGCAAGTAATGTTGAGGTTCTGGCGGAAAACAGCCATGAAATCGGGCAGGCTATTACCGAGATCCGGGGCATTGCCGAGCAAACCAACCTGCTGGCACTGAACGCGGCGATCGAGGCCGCGAGAGCCGGCGAACAGGGTCGCGGCTTTGCTGTGGTGGCCGATGAGGTTCGCAACCTGGCTCAGAGAGTACAGGACTCGACTGACCAGATTCAGGGCACGATAAATCGCCTGCTCAAAGCCATGGAAGCAGCCGTTCAGCAGATGACCAACAGCTCGGAAGAGGCCAGCCGCTGCGTGGAGGAATCGGAAGAAGGTCGCCATGCTCTGGATGCGATAAACGCTGTTGTGAGCCGGATTGACCAGACCAACGAAGAGATTGCCAATGTATCTGCGGAGCAAGCCGCAGGGACAGACGATGTGCTCGCGAACGTGCAGGGAATTCGAGAGGCTACCCAGAGCATGGTTATTCAGCTGGGTGAGAGTGCCGATATGAGCCGGCGCCTGAAGCACATGATTGACTCTCTGGAAGAAGCCGCCTCGAAGGTCACTGTGGACTGAGACGGCTATCTTCTGAGCCGTTAAAGATTCAGCAACCGCGCAGCGAACTTACTGACCTTGCTGCTGCATTTGGCGTTGTTGTTGCTGCATTTGCTGACGCATCTGCTGCATTTTTTTGTCCAGCTCATCACGCTGCTCCTGGGTAAACACCTCGTCTACTTTGGCTTGCATCAGGGTTGAAAGCGCGGCGATTTCACCGGTCACGTCACCCAGATCTTCACCATGCTCGCGGATAGCCTCTTCATCGTAATCCGCTTTGATTTCACTCTGCATCTGCTGTTGCAAGGCACGAGCCTCTTCGCGCAGCGTACCAATCTCGCCCTGCATTTCATCAAGAATGCCGCGGACCTCTTTCTGCTGATCCTCGGAGAGTCCGACCATTTTCGCCAGTTGGGCAACCTGATCCGGCTTACCACCCGCTGCTTGCTGGGCCAATGCCGGTGCCGACAGGCTCAATGCAACAAGAGCGGTACCGAACAGTTTTACGAGTTTCATAGAAATCTCCGTTAACGATTTGATTGAGCGATTTGATTTAGATGGAAATCTGACGTGACACCCTAAAACATCTCGCATCTGATTTTCACCCCGGTATCCCTTCTTTTTGTACATGTTGTGCACCATGCCCGCCTACAACCCGCCACACGAGCGCATTGAAACAAATGTGAAAGTTTAGTCATTCCCCTTCATACTGTTGCGCTTAAAACACCGCCGGAGCGTAAAAGATGGCCATTAACTGGTTTCCAGGGCACATGCACAAAGCCCGTAAGGAAATCAAAAAGATCATGCCTCAGATGGATCTTATCATTGAGGTACTCGACGCACGCATTCCCTTCAGCAGCGAAAACCCGCTGGTGCCCGCTCTGCGTGGGGAAACACCACTGATCAGAGTTCTTAACAAGCGCGATCTGGCCGATCCGGAAATCACTGCAAAGTGGCAGGCGTGGCTGGAGAAGGAGCGGGGCGTGCGGACCATCACCCTCACCCATAATCAGCGCGGCGAAGCACTGGACATCCTCCGGTTGGCCGGCGAAATGACACCAAACCACGACCGTCAGAAGAGCGCCCTGCGGGTAATGATTCTCGGCATACCCAACGTTGGGAAGTCCACTTTGATCAATACCCTGGCCGGACGCCCGGCCACAAAAACTGGCAACGAGCCGGCCGTGACCAAGTCGCAGCAAACCATCAAGCTGCCCGACAATATTCTGCTTTACGACACCCCGGGATTCCTGTGGCCAAAACTCTCACCCGAAGCGTGCGGGTACCGGCTGGCAATCACCGGGGCCATCCGCAGCTCGGTTCTGGATTTCGAAGATATCGCCATGTTTGAGGCTGACTACCTGCGGGAGGCCTACCCGGAGCTGGTGAAGGCCCGTTACGGCTTTGATGAAATTCCGGTGGATGGTCTGGCACTGATGGATGGAATCGCGGCCAAGCGCCACTTCCTTGGCCGCGGCGGCGTACCCAATCTGAACAAGGTCTCTGAAGTACTGCTCAATGAGTTTCGTGCCGGCACCTTAGGGCGGATTTCCCTGGAAACACCAGAGATGGTTGAGCGGGAAATTCAGGAATCCGCTGCCACCGAAGCCGAAAAAGAGTCTAAACTGAACGATAAGAAGGCCGCTTCCAAAGCAACCCGTTCTGGCCGCCGCCCCTAAAGGAGAACAATATGAGACGAGTCGTCGTCACAGGCATGGGCATCATTTCCTGCCTCGGAAACTCTCTTGAAGAGGTTCACGCAAGCCTTAGAAACGGAACTTCCGGCATCCGATTCAATGAAACCTACAAAGAGATGGGATTTCGTAGCCAGGTTTCCGGATCCCCGGTAGTCGACACCACCGTTATTGACCGCAAAATGCGACGTTTCATGGGCCCCTCTGCCATGTACAGCTACCTCGCCATGGAGCAGGCTATTGCCCAGGCGGGCCTGAGCGAAGAGCAGATTTCCAACGATCGCACGGGGTTGATCGCCGGTTCAGGCGGTTCTTCCTGCTCAAGCCAGGTGGAAGCAACCGACATCATGCGGGCAAAAGGCGTGAAACGCATTGGGCCTTACATGGTGCCGCGCATCATGACCAGCACGGTTTCTGCCTGCCTGGCCACCGCTTTCAAGATTCGCGGCGTAAACTATTCCATGTCCTCTGCCTGCGCAACCAGTGCGCACTGTATCGGCCATGCCATGGAGCAGATTCAGTACGGCAAGCAGGATATAGTGTTTGCAGGAGGCGGCGAGGAAGAAGACTGGAGTCTCACCATGATGTTCGATGCCATGGGCGCTCTTTCGACCAAATACAACGATGCGCCCGAAACCGCATCGCGCCCTTTCGATTCGGGGCGTGACGGGTTTGTGATCGCCGGCGGAGGTGGCATGGTGGTGCTTGAAGAACTGGAGCACGCACAAAAACGCGGCGCCAACATTCTTGCTGAGCTCACTGGGTACGGTGCCACTTCAGATGGCTACGACATGGTGGCACCCTCTGGCGAGGGCGCTCAGCGTTGCATGAAGCAGGCCATGGCTACCGTTCGCGGCAAGATTGATTACATCAACGCCCACGGAACCAGCACCCCAGTTGGCGATGCAGCCGAGATGGGCGCTGTGCAGAAAACCTTTGGTTCAGATATTCCCGCCATTTCATCCACCAAGTCTCTCTCCGGGCACTCCCTCGGCGCTGCGGGCGTTCATGAAGCCATATACTCCCTGCTGATGCTGCAGCACGGTTTTATTGCCGGCACCGCCAACCTTGGTTCGGTAGATGAGGCCATTGGCAAAATGCCGCTGGTGGGGCCTCAGAGCCGGGAAGCAAAGCTTGATACCGTTATGTCGAACAGCTTCGGCTTCGGGGGAACAAACGCTTCTCTGGTGTTTGAGAGACTGCCAGCCTGACGGCTATTCAGGCGGGGTTTGGCTCCAGGGCCTCGCCTTTTATTTATATTATATGCCCATATCCTTAAGCTTGGTCATTGGCAAACCGGCGCTCGCGTATTAGAGTAGCAGCTTGACTTGCATCAACTTGGACGGATAATAAACAATGGCCCAAGCACTAAGATTCCGCCAAGCGACGTCCCCTCTCAAAGCGTCCTGCCAGCAGTGCAGCCTGAGCAACCTGTGCCTGCCACTCGCCATTCACGATAACGACCTCGACAGACTGGAAGACATCGTTCAACAGGGCCGCATTTACGATCGCGGCGAACATATTTTTGATCAGAGCACGCCATTCCGCTCCTGCTTTGCCGTAAAGAGCGGCTCAGTCAAGACATCGATCGTTACGGAAGGCGGTGAGGAGCAGGTCACAGGCTTCTTTATGCCCGGTGAGCTTGTGGGTCTGGACAGCATGAGCGGTGAAGCCTACGCCTGCACAGCCAAGGCTCTGGAGCGCACCAGCGTGTGCGAGTTCCCGGTAGACAAGTTGGAAGAGCTCACTGGCAAGCTGCCGGAATTGCAACACCACATGTATCATCTGATGGGCCAGGAAATCCGGAACAGCCACCAACTTGCCATGCTGTTGAGCAAGAACACGGCCGAGGAACGCATTGCATCCCTGCTTCTGTCGCTATCCAGCCGCTTCCAGCGTCGGCGCATGTCACCCACAAACTTCAGCCTGCCAATGGCCAGAAATGACATTGCCAACTTTCTGGGACTCGCTGTGGAAACCGTCAGCCGTGTTTTTACACGCTTCCAGAATCAGGGCATCATCCGTGCACGGGGCCGCGAAGTAGAACTGCTGGATGTTGAAGCACTGCAGATGGTAACCCGGGAGTTTTCCCGCCAAGGCTGCCAGTAATAAACAGTTTTTAGCAAAATCGGCCGGCGCTATTTGACCGGCGCTCGGGCTTCCGCATGCATCGCCTCGCTCCTCAGTATTGCCAACTCATCAAACAGCCCCGAACGCCAGGGAAACTGTTTGACACCAAAAGTATTGCGGATTTTTGTGCAGATTAGCGTGGTATTTGGCGGTTCCAGAGCTCCCCATGCCGGCATGCCATCCACCACATGAAGTCCTTCAGGAATACCCGGTAAGCCGGCTATCGCCAGACCCAGCTCATACAGACTGATTTCCTCCGCGCCGGCATACTGGAATGTCCCCCATACTTCGGCACCACAATCCAGTTGCTGTATAACGGCGGTCATTACCCGCGCAAGATCTCTCACGGACACAGGCTGGCCCACACACCGCCCGGGCAGCGACAAGGTCTCATCAGAGGCCGTACTGGCCTGAACCTTCCGAATAAAGCGGCTCAGGCTCCAGCCGGTACGTAAAATGATGTGTCGGGGCAAGAGCGTACGCAACGCCTGTTCACACTCCCACTGCCAGTTACCCAGTTCATTTACCGGCTGGCCGGGGTTGGAGGAGATGTAACCACTCTGTTTACGCCCGTCAAATACATAGCACGAGGATAGCTGGAACAGCGCCATGCCTCTGTCACGGGCAAACTCTGCGATGGCTACCGGTAGAGAAAACGCAGCTTTGTGCGTGCCCTCGGGATCCCGCCCTGCGGCTTCAGGGTCTGCCAGCCATAGTGCATTGACAATAAGATCGGTGTCGTCCGGGATCCAGCTTTCGAGGGCACTCAGATTAGCACTAACGGGGTCGCTGACCAGCAAGGGACTGACATGCAGAGATGTCTCCCGAAGCCGCTCAAGCAGAATTTTCCCCAAGGGACCGTAATCGTGAACAACAAGTACATGCACTAGAGCTCAATACCTCCGGATATTACTGATATGACGTGCCTCGGGATCGAATCAGGCCAATGGCTTCCCGGCATCGGTTCGTAGAATGTCTCAGGCATACATAATGCCGACAGCCAAGCCTCCAGCATTTCTCGCACACTAAAAATACGTGCGGGGAACCCGGCGGGTAATGCCAGTCAGCAGTTCATAGGAGATTGTACCTGCACAGGCAGCAACCTCATCCACTCCAACCGTTTTCCCCCAGAGCTCAACACTATCGCCCTCTTTGGCGCCCGGAGCATCGCTCAGGTCCACTGCCAGCATATCCATGGAGACCCGGCCAATCAGCCGAATTCTCTGACCCCCAATCGCCGCAGGTGTATCGGTGCCGGCGTGGCGGGGATAGCCGTCTCCGTAACCAATAGCCACCATACCCATGAGAGTATCGTGCTCGGCAACCCAACCCCCACCGTAACCGACTATTTCACCGGCTCTGACCACCCGAGTCGTGATGAGTGGCGCCTCCAGGCTCATAACGGGCTCAAGACCCAGCTCAGGGCCTGTCTTGCCGACGATCGGTGATCCACCGTAGAGCATGATACCCGGGCGGCTCCAGTCAAACAGCGGCTGGTCGGGAATAAAGTGGGCCGCAGAATTACCCACGCTCTTCATCAGAGCCGGCCAGGCTGATGTTGCTGCTTCAAAGGCAGCCGTTTGGGTTGCGGTCATTGTGCTGCTGGTATCATCAGCGCAGGCAAAGTGGCTGACAAAACCCAGCAGCTGGCTGCCAGCGCCCATTGCTTTAAGCCTTGTCATCACGGCATGCAGGTCATCTGACCGAAAGCCCAGACGGTTCATGCCAGTGTTAACCTTCAGCCAGAACCAAGGCCTGTAGCCGCCCTGCTCCAGCCACTCCAGCTGGTGCTCGCTGTGCAGCACCGGCTCAAAATTGTTGTGCACGCAATCGGCCAGATCATCATAAGCGTGCACACCTTGGAGCAGCACTACGGGCTGGGCAATACCTGCCGCGCGAATAGCCGCCGCTTCTTCAATGCAGGCAACTGCATATTTGGGTGCAACATCCGCCAAGGCTAATGCCACCCGGGCAATGCCGTGGCCATAGCCATCAGCCTTTACCACCGCCATGGCCGTTGCGCTACCAGCTCGCTCACATGCGATGCGGTAGTTGTTGCGCAATGCCTCCAGGTTAATTCGGGCGGTTGTACTGCGCGGCATCAATATTCACCACTATAATCACCATAATCACCGTGAGCCAAATCTTCAAATTTAGTGTATTTCCCGATGAACGCCAGACGAATGGTTCCAATAGGGCCATTACGCTGCTTACCAATTATGATTTCAGCAATGCCTTTATCCGGCGTATCCTCGTTGTAAACCTCATCACGGTAAACAAACATGATAACGTCTGCATCCTGCTCAATCGCACCGGATTCCCGCAGATCGGAGTTGATCGGGCGTTTGTTCGGGCGTTGCTCAAGGCTCCGGTTAAGCTGCGAAAGAGCCACCACAGGGCAGCTGAGCTCTTTGGCAATGCCCTTCAAAGAACGAGAGATTTCGGAGATTTCTGACGTCCGACCTTCTGTGTTCCCCGGCACCCGCATCAACTGCAGGTAGTCCACCATAATCAGGCCGATTTTACCGCCGTTCTCACGGGCAATCCGGCGTGCGCGGGAACGCAATTCAGTGGGGCTGAGGCCGGGTGTGTCATCGATATAAAGAGGCTTATCTTTCAGCAGACTGACAGCGGAAGTCAGCCGGGGCCAGTCATCTTCTTCCAGCTTGCCGCCACGAACCTTACTCTGATCGATCCGCCCAAGGGACGAAAGCATACGCATGGCCAGCGCGTCTGCAGGCATCTCCATGCTGAAAACCAGAACCGGAGTGCCGGTGCTTATCAGCGCATTTTCAACAATGTTCATGGCAAATGAGGTTTTACCCATGGAGGGGCGGCCCGCCACGATAATCAGATCGGCCGGCTGCATGCCTGACGTTTGCTCATCCAGATCTCTGAAGCCCGTGGTCAACCCGGTGGTTTGCTCGCCAGACTCAAATAGTTCCTCTATACGGCTCAGGGTTTTGGTCAGGATCGGGTTGATAGACTGCGGGCCTGAACCCTCTTTGATCCTGGATTCGGCGATCTGGAATACGTTTCGCTCGGCTTCGTCGAGAATCTCATTGCTGTTTCGGCCCAGGGGATTGAAAGCAGAATCTGAAATTTTCCCCGAAACTTCCACAAGCTGCCTCAGGATGGAGCGCTCGCGAACAATCTCGGCGTAGGCACGGATATTGGCAGCACCCGGCGTTTTTTCGGCCAGTTCGGCAAGGTAAGACAACCCGCCGGCATCTTCGATATCACCGGCGCGCTCCAGAAACTCAGCCAGAGTGACCACGTCCAACGGGTCGTTTTCACTAGCCAGGCGCTCAACCGCACCAAAAATCAGCCGGTGATCCTGACGATAGAAATCGGCAGCGGAGATTATCTCGGTGATTTCATCAAATCGCCGATTATCCAGCATCAGGCCACCCAGTACCGCCTGTTCCGCTTCAACGGAATGGGGAGGGACCTTGATTCGACTGGTTTCTGGGTCAGTACTAGCGGGCTTCAAGTTAGGCTTGGCCATGAACACATCTTCAGTTAAGCATCATAACCACGACAGTGTAAGTGGGATGTCGCAGCAATGGGAGGGGGTTACCGGATGCTAACAGCATACCAGAAAGCAACAGGCCCGAAAGCCGTATAAACGGTTCGGGCCTGTCGGTTTGGCTGCCAATGAACTCCGAAGAGCTCACCGCACGCCACCAGCGTGTTACAGAGGCCGGGGCAAACCCGGCTCCACTTTCGGAGAAAGCAGATTACTCGGCAACAACCGCCAGCTTAACAATCACTTCAACGTCAGAGTGCAGGTGAAGCTCGATTTCGTACTCGCCGGTCGCCCGCAGGGGACCTTCCGGCAGACGAACTTCGCTCTTCTCAACGTCGGTACCCGCAGCAGTGATTACATCTGCAATATCGCGAACACCGATGGAGCCGAACAGCTTGCCTTCATCACCTGCTTTGGAGGTGACTGTGAAGGATGCACCTTCCAGAGCCTCAGCGCGAGCCTGAGCCGTTGCCAGCTTACCGGCTGCAGCCTTCTCGAGCTCAGCGCGACGCTCTTCGAACGCCTTCAGGTTTGCTTCAGTGGCAGGCGCAGCCTTACCGTACGGAAGCAGGTAATTACGGCCGTAACCGGATTTAACTTTTACCTTGTCGCCCAGGGAGCCAAGGTTTGCAACTTTCTCGAGCAGAATAACTTCCATCTCGTTAACCTCTTCGTGCTTTATTCAGCCGGCCCGGCAGGCTTTATTCGCCTCCGGATATCCAGCCAGCTATCCACAAAAGCCAGAACCACTAACAGAATCATCAGGCTTGGGCCCAGCAGCACCAGTGCAACGTAAAACATTACAAGCCACTGGGTGCTCAGTTGTTTACGCCCAACAATGCCATGAATCAGTGCCAGTCCCGCCAAAAACATCGGCGTTCCGGCTACCCAGGCCAGCAGCATGGAATTCAGCCCAATAAAAGGACCTACAACCATGGTGGCGGTAAAGATCACAGCAACGGCGGGTGACAATTTAAGACTGTGGAATTCCTTTCGGAAACCGCCGGGATTATACAGCCCCGACTGCCACGACCTCGCAAGCATTGTCATGCCCACGCCCATTGCCAGATAACTACCGGCCATACTGGCGTTCATCGTGTCCCGTATCACCGTCTCGAGATCACTCCCAAGCGCTCGGGCCACTTCAGCATTGTACTGTTCGTAAAAACTGACCCCGGCGCGAACGAGTTCGTCCAGCAAGCCGGGATACATCATGGGCAACGTAAGCCCCATGACGATCGCCAGAAAGCTCCCCCCTAAAAGGGCTCTTTCCCAGGACAGCGCTGTTCTGAGCAATGACGCCATCAGCATCACTTGCAGTAACACCGCCAGGGCTGTTGGGTCGCCTCCAAACACACTCCAGCCAAGAGCCGGAAGCAATGCCCAGAGACCAATAGTAAGCCCCTGACTGATGCCAAGCCTGAGAATAACCAGGCCGACAACCGCTGCGCCAATCCAGAACAGCAAAGGTACCGCAGTTGTGACTGCTGCAACTCCGCTGGCCTGTACGGGACCGCGCATTACAAATTGTGCCAGTGCACGCATGGTCCCAAGTCCTGTTTATCTGTTACTTAGTTATCGTGGCTGTCCGAGTACGGCAGCAGTGCCAGGAAGCGGGCGCGCTTGATAGCGGTTGCCAGCTGACGCTGATAACGTGCTTTGGTGCCGGTAATGCGGCTGGGCACGATTTTGCCGGTTTCAGTGACATAACCTTTCAGGGTGTCCAGATCCTTGTAATCGATCTCTTTAACACCTTCTGCCGTGAACCGGCAGAACTTGCGACGTCTGAAAAAACGAGCCATAACGTAACTCCTCAACTCCGGTTAATTACTCTTCTTCGTCCTGGGTTTCAGCTTTCTGACTGTCTTCCTGGGGCTCTTCTTGACGCTCCTCAGAAGGTTCAGAAGGTTCAGAAGCTTCAGAAGGTTCGGAAGGTTCGGCTGAACGACGTGGACGATCATCTCCGCTCGGACGACGGTCCTCACGGGACTCAGCGGCTTTCATCGGAGAGATATCAACAACGGCTTCATCGCGACGCAGAATCAGGTCACGGATGATGGCATCGTTGAACCGGAAGTTGTGAGTCAGCTCGTCCATTGCTACCTGTGAACATTCTACGTTCATCAGCACATAGTGAGCCTTGTGAATCTTGTTGATCGGGTAAGCCAGGTGACGACGGCCCCAATCTTCCAAGCGATGCACCTTACCGCCATCTTCAGTGATGACGCCGGTATAACGCTCGATCATCGCGGGCACTTGCTCGCTCTGATCCGGGTGTACCATAAACACGATTTCGTAGTGACGCATGAGTTCTCCCTACGGTTTGGGCAGCTTTCCATATTCGCGGACTCGCCGGGAAGCATGAAAGCAAGGAGGTGGCAGCCGGAGCCGCCGGTTTTTTGCTTTATCAATAAAGCTTTACAAGAAAGGCTTGATCAAAAGCGAAGCACTGCACACCTGACAAAAGGCAATACAAAACCTCCCCCTAAGAAAAGGGGTGACGTATTCTAGGCGGAGACAGCCTTCTGTGCAAGAGTTAACCAAGACGCTGGCGTAAAGCTTCGTACAGACAGACACCGGTCGCAACAGAAACGTTGAGACTATCTACGTGGCCATGCATGGGAATATTGATGAGCTGATCGCAGTGCTCCCGTGTGAGCCGACGCATGCCTGTGCCCTCGGCACCCATGACCAGCGCAACCGGGCCTTTGAAGTCTGCCTGATACAGTGTGGCCTCCGCCTCGCCAGCGGTGCCAATCAGCCATACCCCTTGGTCTTTCAGGGTGCGAAGAAATCGCGCCAGATTGGTCACGCGCACGAAAGGCACCGTTTCCGCAGCGCCGCAGGCAACCTTCCGGGCCACCGCGGTCAGAGACGCTGATTTATCTTTCGGCGCGATAACCGCTTGCACGCCAACCGCATCGCAGGTGCGCATGCACGCGCCCAGGTTGTGAGGATCGGTTACACCATCCAGAACAAGCAAAAACGGTGGCTTATCGCTCGCCGCAAGCTGAGCCAGAAGATCATCTTCCGTCCACTCGCGACTTTCACTGACCTCTGCAACAACACCCTGATGAACTCCACCAACGCGCTCATCAAGTTCCCGGCGATGGACAACAGCCCACCGAACTCCGAGTTCATCCAGAGTGTCCGTAATGGTTTTGACCCGCTTGTCCTGCCGGCCGGTCTGAATCCAGACCTGTTGCAACCTTCCCGGCTCGCGCTTGAGGACAGCCTCAACCGCGTGCCAGCCAAATACAAATTCTCCGGACACTGATTCGACTTCCTGTTATTTGTCTGTCTTGCGTGATTTCCGCGGCTTGCTGGCACCAGCGGGCTTACCTGCGGCTTCCTTCGGCTTTTTGGCGCCCTCACGGGCAGCATCTGCTACCAGCTGAGCTTTCGCACTGGCCGGCTTGCTCGCTTTTTCAGGCTTCCCGGTTTTTCCGCCTTTGCCGCCTTTTCCGCCTTTTCCAGATTTAGCCGCCGCACCCGCAGGCGCGCCGCCCCGGCCACGGCCTTTATCAGCCCGCTTGCCGTTCTTGCCTCGGGTATCCCGCTTGGCCACATCGAGAGCATCCCGATCTGCTTGGCGACGCTTCGGCTCACTGACCAGCTCCAAATCGATCTTGCGATCTTCCATCCCAACCCGCATCACACGAACACGCAGCTCGTCACCCAGGCGGAAGCTGACCGCTGTGCGCTCGCCAATCAGGCGATGCTTAGCCGAATCGTGATGAAAATAATCACCACTGAGGGTAGATACGTGCACCAGGCCTTCGATGTACACACCGGACAGTTCAACAAAGAACCCGAAGGGCACAACAGCGGCAATCACCCCGTCAAACTCTTCTCCGACGTGATCACTGAGAAACTCGCATTTGAGCCACGCCATAACATCGCGGGTGGCATCATCGGCGCGCCGCTCAGTCATCGACACGTGCTCGCCCAGCTGTTCCATACGGGCATAATCGTAGGGGTATTTCGCCAGCTCCGGATCGCGGACACCCGGTGACACCACATCCTTCGTTACTTCAGGATTGTGGATCCGGGATTTGATAGCCCTGTGCACAATCAGATCCGGGTAGCGACGAATCGGTGAGGTGAAATGGGCATAGCTCGGAAAGCCGAGGCCAAAGTGACCACTCTCTTCCGGGCTGTAAACCGCCTGGCTCAGCGAACGTAACATGACCGTTTGGATCACATTGGCATCCGGTCTGTCTTTTATCTGAGATAACAGCCCTTGATAATCAGCCGACGTCGGCTCGTCTCCGCCACCCAACTGCAAGCCAAGCTCACTCAGGAACAGGCGCACCGAACCAAGTCGCTCTTCAGAGGGGCCATCGTGCACCCGGTAAAGTGCAGGCATTTTGTGCTTCTTGAGAAAGCGCGCGGCTGCCACGTTGGCACACAGCATGCTTTCTTCCACAATTTTATGGGCATCATTGCGATGCACCGGCACAATTTCTTCTATTTTGCGCTCGGCATCGAAAACAATTTGGGTTTCAGTCGTTTCGAAATCGATAGCGCCGCGCTCTGTCCGCGCTCTGCGCAGCAGCTTGTACAGATCGTACAGGTTGTGCAGGTGTGGCAGCACATCAGCATACTGGGCAGACAGCCGGGAACCCGGCTCCGAGTCGGGCCGTTCCAACATGTCGCTGACCTTGTTGTAGGTCAGCCGGGCATGGCTGCGCATGACCGCTTGGTAGAAGGTGTACCCACTGATATTACCTGCGGCGCTGATAGTCATGTCTGCCACCATGCACAGGCGGTCGACATCCGGGTTCAGGGAGCACAGGCCATTGGAAAGCTTCTCGGGAAGCATGGGGACCACGTGGTCCGGGAAGTACACCGAGTTGCCTCGGCGCAATGCTTCCTCATCCAGGGGCGAGCCGTTGCGCACGTAATGGGATACGTCGGCTATTGCCACTACAAGACGATAGGCACCGCGGCCCCGGGGCTCACAATAAATGGCATCGTCAAAATCCCGGGCCGTCTCAGCATCGATGGTAACCAGCCGCATATTGCGGATATCCACCCGGTTGGCTTTATCTTTCTGAGTCACTTCGCCCGGAATAGCCGCTGCTTGCTCACCCACCTCTGTCGGCCAGCTATGGGGAATATCGTAAGAGCGGATAGCCACGTCAATTTCCATTCCCGGGGCCATATGTTCCCCCAGAATTTCGACTATTTTGCCAGTAGGCTTGGTGCGAGATGAGGGCTGGCGCAAAATGTCCACGACAACATACTGGCCGTGGTAAGCCTCACCGATGTGCTCTTCTGGCACCAATACTTCGTGATTGATCCGGGCGTTCTCAGGCACCACGTAGGCAATACCGCTTTCGTTGAAAAAGCGCCCTACCGTCTGATGCGTACGATGCTCTATGACATCAACGATAACGCCTTCACGCCGGCCACGGTCATCGACCTTGTCTACGCGGGCGGCTACCCGATCACCGTGAAACACCATGCGCATTTGGCGCGCGGTGAGAAACAGATCAGTTCCGCCATCATCTGGCACCAGAAACCCGAAGCCGTCCCTATGACCAATAACCCGACCGCTAACCAGATCGGCTTCTTCAATCGGAAGGTAGGCGTCGCGACGGTTACAAATAAGCTGGCCATCCCGGCACATGGCAATCAAACGACGCCTGAGCGCTTCAACGCCTTCAGGGGATGCCTGGCCAAGCTCGGAACACAACGTCTCGTGTGTTGCCGGCGCGCCCCTCTCTTTCAAGTGCGCTAGAATGAATTCCCGGCTTTGAATCGGGTTATCATAATTTTGAGCCTCACGACCAGCATGAGGGTCCTTGTGTTTTTTATTCCTGGAAACCATTCGGATCCTTGTCCAATACTGCGCCACAGCGGCGCCGTTCAAATTAATTTACCATATAGTATACGTTGGTACGGATCGACTGCCTAACAACCCGCCATTTATAAGCACAAATACCTGCCGCCCATTTACTGAAAAAATGTTTGACAGCTTCAGCGGGAATTATTACAGTACGCGCCATCAGATGAGGCGTGCCTTCATCTTTAGCAGAAACGCCTAGTTTTCAACAAACTAACGGTAAATCTGCAAATCACCTGCCGAGGTGGTGAAATTGGTAGACACGCTAGCTTCAGGTGCTAGTGCTCGCAAGGGCGTGGAGGTTCAAGTCCTCTCCTCGGCACCATTTCTCTCCCTGAGAAATGTTACTCCCCCCCAACACCGCGTATCAGCTGATCATTCCAGCAGTCCAACAAGATACTCAGACAGATTTTTGTAAATATAGTCTACCCGTGCGTAAACACCAGCCGGCACACTCTCGAACTCGCGACCACATTTTCGGCTTCCGCCATAGCTCTTGAGATAGGCTTCCCGGATCAAGTCGGAAGTGCCACCAGGAGGCACGGCGCTGTTTCGGGAAGGATAATACAATGCCCACTCGAAGCCACGATCAGCATTTACATTACTGAGCCCGGACATGTCTGGCGCCAGGAAGCCGTAACTTAGTGGTCGATTGAGATCGTCCCGTGTATCAAACTCCAGCGTAAGCCCGGCAAAGCCAGCTGGCTGAAGCTCATACCCTGAGAACGCATAGTTCTGAAACCCGGTTACGACCTGCGCGGCATTCTGAGCATCAACATCTTCCTCAATTGTGCAGCCCTCGAACGCACCGCTGTAGGCCAGGGATTCTTGCTCTACCCCTTCCTCCAGAAGCCGGTATCCCGGGAATCCAGCGCGAGCATTAGCAAACTCCGGCTCCAATGTCCGGGTGAGAGTGCCAGATTGCTGAGGGATTCGGGCGACCAGCGCTGCCAGCTTTCCATTGTTGAAACTCCAGCTGTAGGTTATCTCGGGATTTCCACCTAGCTCTGTCGAGCCCGGCTGAATTCCCTCGTGCAGATGGCAGGTCGTGCGGGTTTCAAATGTAGCCGTACTGTCGTCCCAATTGAACACCAGACGCTCATCGATACCCGGGTTTGAATACGCAATTCTGCTCTGGGGCGATAGAGACGCCGAAGGCAACCACTGGGTACTGAGCGAGGCCATATAGCCGTTAACAGTGAGCAGCCTCGCAATTTCCTGCATGGACGGAGCCAGGCAGCCTTGAGCGCTGATGGATTGCAGCCGCCCATCCTCGCTGTAATTAAACATCAGCTCTGCCGAAATCAGCAAGTCCGAACGATTGGCTGGAAGCGTATCCGAGCGCTCTGGCTGAGCATAAACACGCTGGCTAGTCAACAGTACCGGATCACTCAATTCCAACGGCACCTCGGGCAAATCGATCAGATCGACATCCACGTTTGCGTAGTTGCCCTGGGCCGCGGAATCAACGGCAGCAATCACGTCACCGGCATTCTGCACCAAGGAGATACCCAGAAGAAAAGCGCCTGGACGGCTGAGAAAACGCTCTGTGCCATCACTCTCAGGCTTGGCCAGTTCGCTGTTGTAAGCGTCTGGAAACTGGCTCGCCATAAAGCGCGCCATGGATCGAGCATAAGCATGGGCACGATCATCTTCGGCGAGCACATAATCCTTCAGCAGGTTGATACCGGCCAGACCAGACAGCGATGTGTTCGCAGAATCCAGCAAAGACCCCAATGCCACAAGATGGCGATAGCGAGCCAGGGTTGTCAGGGGAGTAATGTTGCGCACGCCGGGCGCTGCAGAAAGGATAAATGCGCGAGGGACCGGAACATCTCCACGGTGTGTCTGCTCCAGGGTTTTCCCCGGAAGGGCCAATGCATATAAGGGAAATATACGCGGATCTATGTTCGGCCCAACTTCGGGATCCAGCACCAGTTCAGACGTATCCAACGAGAACTGGCCACCCTCCCCGCTCATGGAGGTGGGCTCCCCCGAAGGCAGCGTAACCTTTAGGCCAGACGCCAGCTCGTACACAAATGGCCCCGGCGTATACTGGCTGTCGCCATCGATATCCAGCCAGACCCGGGCATTTTTCAGGTAGCCGTCTATTACCCTGCCTGTATAAGATGCCGGCTCGCTGTATTGCACTCCGTCAAAGTTGCGCCCATCCACGGGCAACTCATCGGATTCCTTGCCACAGCCAGCAATGGTCAGAAAAAGAACGAAAACAGGCAGGCAAATCAGGCGTTTCATCACGGCAACCGTTTATCCTTGTTAGAGGTTGTGCCGTTACTTTAGGGGATGTGGCTGCCGGAGACCTTGATAGGTTTGGCAATTTGTAAAGTTTGGTAACAGTAAACCCCCGGGATCAGTTGAACTGACCCCGGGGTTATTGCTGAACGCTGATCAGAACGCGCGCGCAACGATCTCCTTCATGATTTCATTCGTTCCGCCATAAATGCGCTGAACACGCGAGTCTGCCCAGGCGCGGGCAATCGGGTATTCCCACATGTAGCCGTAGCCGCCATGCAACTGGACACACTCATCCATCACCCGGCACTGCAGATCCGTCGTGTACTGCTTCAGCATCGCGGCCGTTGGTATGTCGAGCTTCTTCTCCAGATGGAGCTCCAGGCAACGATCCGTGAACACCCGGGCTGCGGTGATTTCTGCCTTCATCTCAGCCATTTTGAAGCGGGTATTCTGGAACTTGATAACCGGTTTGCCAAACGCTTTGCGCTCTTTGACGTAATCAAGCGTCCACTGCCAGGCTGCTTCTGCGGCAGCAATAGCAGCAAGACCTATCTGCAGGCGTTCGGCCGGGAGTTCCTGCATCAGCTGGAAAAAGCCCTGCCCTTCCATGGAACCCAGAAGATGGGTAGCCGGAACTTTCACATCCTGGAAAAACAGCTCGGATGTGTCTTGGGCTTTCATTCCGACTTTTTTCAGGTTCTGGCCTTTCTCAAAACCTTCCCACGCGGCTTCAACCAGTAGCAGGCTGATGCCTTTCGCGCCTTCTTTCGGGTCGGTTTTGACAACAACGATCACCAGGTCAGCCATCTGGCCGTTGGTGATAAAGGTTTTGGAACCGTTCAGGATGTAGTGGTCGCCATCCTTCAATGCCGTGGTTTTAACGCCTTGAAGGTCAGAACCAGCACCCGGCTCGCTCATGGCAATAGCAGTAATTATCTCACCAGAGGCCATTTTTGGCAGGTAGTGCTTTTTCTGCTCTTCCGAGCCGTACTTCAGAATATAAGGCGCAACAATATCGGAATGCAGAGACCAGCCGATACCAGAAAGCCCGGCCCGTGAAACCTCCTCTATCACAACTGCGCTGTAACGGAAGTCAGCGCCAACTCCGCCGTACTCCTCAGGCATGGTCGGGCACAAAAAGCCCAGTTCTCCGGCTTGCTGCCACAGCTCACGGCTGACCTGGCCATCTTTCTCCCACTGCGCGTGGTGTGGCGCAGCTTCTTGCTCCAGGAACTTCCGGACAGAGTCCCGAAAGCCATCAAGATCAGCGTCGAAGAGCGTACGTGGAATCATGGTGAACCTCAGTCAGTGAACAATGTTGTAATCAACGTTCACCAAGTCTCTGCTGGCACGCGGGTTTGCTCAATGATTAAAACCATCAATCGTGCTGGCCAAAACCATCGTTGCGATCCACTTTGGCGTTAACCCGGCCCTCGCCCCAGCGAGGCATCAGATCCTGAGGGATGTCCAGATGATCAAGAATACGGGCCACAATAAAATCCACAAGATCGTGAACCGAACCTGGCCGATGGTAGAACCCGGGGCTGGCCGGCATGATGACAGCGCCCATACGGGTAAGCTTCAGCATGTTCTCCAGATGCACTTCGGAATAAGGCGCTTCGCGAGGCACCAGAATCAGCTGGCGGCGCTCTTTAAGTGCCACATCGCCGGCGCGCTCAATCAGGTTGTTACTGGCACCCGTCGCCAGTGCGGACAGAGTTCCGGTACTGCAGGGGCAGACCACCAAAGGGGCTTTTTCACCAGAACCCGAAGCGGGCGGAGAAAACCAGTCTTCGCGGCCAAATACCAACACCTGGCCAGGCTCAGCAGAAGCGTATTCAGACAGGGTTTTCTGCATGGCCGGCGGAGTTCCCGGCAGCTTCAGGTCGGTTTCCGTCGCAATGACTATCTGCGCGGCCTTGCTGATCATCACATTAACCCGGCAACCGGCGGCCACCAGGCACTGCAGAAGACGCAAGCCGTACTGGGCACCCGAAGCGCCGGTGAACGCCAGATTAACCGTTCGTGCTTTTGACAGATTGCTGGTCATGATTTCCGACGCTCAAGTTCCGCAATAAGTTTTCCGTGAATGCCGCCAAAACCGCCGTTGCTCATAATAACAATGCTGCAAGGGCTGGGCAGGTTTGCCAATACACGGTCACACAGTGCCTCTACGGTCGATTCAACACTGTGTTGCCCGGATTCCGGGTTGTCCAGCTGCCACGCCGATACCAACTCCGGCAACCAGTCCATATTGTTGAGATTGGCCCAATAAACCCTGTCGGCCAAAGCGGCACTCGGCAATAACGTATGCTGATGAACACCCTGCTTCATGGTGTTGGATCGGGGTTCGATAAGAGCGATAACCGGCTCTTCACCCACTTGATTGCGCAAGCCTTCCAGCGTGGTCGCTATTGCCGTCGGGTGATGGGCGAAATCGTCGTAAACCTTCACCCCACCAATGTCCGCCAGCAATTCCATGCGACGCTTTACACCGGAGAACCGGCACAGCGCGGCTACCGCATGATCCGGCGTTACGCCCACATGCCTTGCCGCCGCGATAGCTGCCAACGCGTTGCGAACATTATGCAGGCCGGTATGGCCCCACTTCACCGAGGCGATCGGTTGTTCATGATGGATCACCATAAACCGGCTGCCATCCTCGGCTAGCAGTTCGGCACGCCAGTCGGCCGTACCCGCTATTTCGCTACCAATGGCCGCGTCCTGAACCGGGCTCCAGCATCCCATGGCCAGCGCTTTATCCAGATGAGCGTCCAGGCTCGGGCGGATAATCAGCCCCTGTGATGGAACCGTGCGCACTAGGTGATGAAACTGACGCTCAATCGCTTCGACGTTGTCGAAGATGTCGGCGTGATCAAACTCAAGGTTGTTCAGGATCAGAGTGTGAGGGCGGTAATGGATGAACTTGGAACGTTTATCGAAGAATGCGCTGTCGTATTCGTCGGCTTCAATAACAAAAAAATCACTGTTCCCCAGGCTGGCCGAAACCGGAAAATCTTTGGGCACACCTCCAACCAGGTAACCCGGCGCAAGCCCCGCCTGATCAAGAATCCAGAGCAGCATGGCCGTGGTGGTGGTTTTGCCGTGGGTACCAGCAACCGCCATAACCCAGCGATGCCGCAGCACTTCGCGGGCCAGCCACTCGGGGCCGGACATGTAATCGATGTTGCGGTTTAGTACTGCCTCCACCTCGGAGTTGCCCCGGGACATGGCATTGCCGATCAGCACCAGATCAGGCTTTGGCTCAAGATGCTTCGCACTGAAGCCGTCCATCAAGCTGATACCCTGTGCCTCTAACTGGGTACTCATGGGCGGATAAACGCCCTGATCAGAGCCGGTAACGGTGTGGCCAAGCTCCCTTGCCAGAACAGCCAGGCTGCCCATAAATGTGCCACAAATCCCCAGAATATGAATATGCATTCGCCGACTGCCCTCTCAGTTGAAACCCGACAAGCCTCCCGTATCCGCCCGACTCCGTCAAGAGCACTGCCATCCGCACTTCTTGCCATGAAAAGGGTCAGCATTTGGCGTATCATCTGCGCCATTGTCGAACCAGCAGGAGGCTCCATCCCGAGATGGCCATCAAGAACGCATTCTACGCTCAGTCTGGCGGTGTTACCGCCGTCATCAATGCCAGTGCCTGTGGGGTCATTCAGACCGCCCGCAAGCACCCGGACAAAATCGGCAAAGTCTTTGCCGGGCGCAACGGCATTCTGGGTGCGCTGAACGAAGAACTGATTGATACCAGTCTCGAAAGTGATAAGGCCATTCAGGAGCTGATTCACACCCCTGGCGGTGCTTTCGGATCTTGCCGCCACAAGCTGAAAAACATCTCGGAGAACCGCCGTGAATACGAGCGCCTTATTGAGGTGTTCCGCGCCCACGATATCGGCTACTTCTTTTATAACGGTGGCGGCGATTCTCAGGATACAGCCTATAAAGTCTCGCAGATCAGCGAGACGATGGGCTACCCCATTACCTGTATCGGCGTTCCCAAAACGGTGGATAACGACCTGCCCTTCACGGATTGCTGCCCAGGCTTTGGCTCTGTCGCCAAGTACATTGCCACCTCTACTCTGGAAGCCAGCCTGGATATCAAATCCATGTGCGAAACCTCCACCAAGGTGTTCATTCTTGAAGTGATGGGTCGTCACGCTGGTTGGATCGCCGCTTCCGGCGGCCTGGCTGGCCAGGGCGAAGGCGAGCCGCCCCATATTATTCTGTTCCCGGAAATCCCGTTTAATCGCGATGCGTTTCTGGAGCGGGTCGATTTTTGTGTGAAGGAGTATGGCTATTGCGTGGTTGTCGCCTCTGAAGGCGCCCAGTACGAAGACGGCCGCTTTCTGGCAGACGCCGGAGCCAAGGATGCCTTTGGCCACACCCAGCTCGGCGGCGTAGCACCGGCACTGGCCAATATGGTCAAGCAGGCACTGGGGCACAAATACCACTGGGCAGTTGCAGACTATCTGCAGCGCAGCGCACGCCACATCGCCTCCGCAACCGACGTTGAGCAGGCTTACGCCGTCGGCAAGGCCGCTGTAGAAATGGCGCTGAACGGAAAGCAGGCCGTTATGCCAATCATTGTGCGCGAGCAGGCAAAGCCGTACCGCTGGAAGATTGGCGAGGCTCCACTCAGCGAAGTGGCCAACCAGGAAAAGAAAATGCCGATCCATTACATCACTGATGATGGTTTCGGTATTACACAGGATTGCCGGGATTACCTTGAACCGCTGATTGCCGGCGAGAGCTTTCCTCCTTTCGACAACGGCTTACCGCGGGTTGCAAAGCTGAAAAACACCTTAGCGGAGAAGAAGCTGAAAACCGGCTTTAAACTCTGACAGGCGGGAGAGTCTTCCGACACTGCCAAGGCCTTTTCAGGCCGAAAAAAAGGGCCCTGCAGTTTGGCTGCAGGGCCCTTTTAACATTTTAAAGTGTGAATCAGCGAGCTTGGCTTGCTTCCTGCTCACGCACGTAGGCGGAGAACTCGTCAAAACCACCAATGTACTTATCACCCACAAGTATCTGCGGCACTGTGTGGACAGGGCGGCCGATTTTGTCAGCAATGTCTGCCTTGGTCATGTCATGCTCGATCATATCGACCCAGGTATACGGCATACTGCGGGACTCACACAGACTCTTTGCTCGCACGCAAAACCCGCAACTTGAACGACCGTAAATAATCACCTGCTCCATAAAAACTCTCCGAAATAGTGTTCCCGGAACCACTCCGGGGTATTAAAAACCATAAATTCATGATGACATGATTATGTAAAATTAAAAATTGATGCTTTGAATGACCGTCATAGTCGCGGAATATACTCAGGAAGTGTTCGCTTGTTGAAAGGAGAGACATGCACGTTACTGCAAGGAAAGCTCTGTGGTTTACCTGACACTATTTCTGACCTCTTTCGCTGCGGCCACCTTGCTGCCTGCCTATTCGGAAATCCTGACAGGCACGCTGGTTGTCCAAGGGTACCCTATGTGGTGGCTATGGTTCTGGGCCACTCTCGGCAACACTCTGGGGTCTGTCGTTAACGGCGTCATTGGCAGGCAGGTGGATCGTTTCAAGCACAAACGCTGGTTTCCGCTCAGCGAGAGACAACTGCATAAGGCACGAAACAGCTTTAACCGCTACGGTCAGTGGTCTTTACTGCTGGGCTGGTTGCCACTGGGAGGCGACGCGCTGACACTGGTCGGCGGAATGATGCGAGTGCCCTGGCTCAACTTTATTGTGCTCGTGGGTATCGGTAAAGGGCTGCGTTATGCCTTTGTAATCTGGCTGGTCGCCGAAGCATCGGGCATCTCATCGTAAAGGTACTTACGCAACAAGGGTTCGCCATTAAACTCCGAATAAAGCACGGCAATAAACGTATAAACCCCAATTAACTTACGATTGAGAAATACAAACTCACTGGGTGGCACCCGGAAGTAGCGGCTTATGGCCGATCGCGCGGCCTGCCGGGCAACCCTCGATGGCAGATCGCTTTGCTTCCAGCGGTACTGGCCTTTGTCATTAACAGCGTAGTCTGGCCAGCTCTCGTGATCGCTGGACAACGGCTCCAGCACAGACATGCACACCTTACCAAACGTCTCCAGCACTTCCTTCGGCCAATCTCTACTCATGAAACGCAGCTTTACCCCTCCGTCGATCACGGCATCAAGGTCGTCTTCGTAAGAGGCCTGAATCATCTGAATTACCGGGTCAAGAAACTCTCTTGAGTATATCTGTACCGCGCCAAAGTCCAGCAGCACGATGCGATCGTACTCCACGCCCTCACCGTCTTCTCCGGCAATTCGAATACGGTAGTTTCCGAAGTTAGGGTCTGTCTGGATCTCGCCCCAAACGAACAACTCCTGGAAAAACAGCTCCAAAGCTGCCTTGCCCAGATCGCTGCGGCGCGCAAGCGACAAATCACGCACCAGTTCGGAATTGACCGAGTGGCCATGTTCATAGGTAGAGGCGATAACCTGTGCGGAGGAATACTCCGGCAGCACTCGGGGAACCACAAAACGCGGATCATCAGCGAGCATCTGGCGAAACTTCTCCGTGGTGCGCGCTTCCAGGTGATAATCGACCTCTCTGTGCATCATCTGCCTGACTTCTTCCAGCCAGTCTTCAAACTCAGGCCCAAAACGAACCAACCGGGCCACTCTGAGCAGTTGAGCCACCGCATTCAGATCACTATCCACCGCGTCTGCAACACCGGGGTACTGAACCTTGAGCACGAGTTCCAGGTTATCGCTGCGCCGAAAAGCACGGTGCACCTGCCCGAGGGAGGCTGCCCCGATTGGCTCCATATCTATATCCAGTTCTGCAAGCTGCTCGCTGCCCAATTCCGCTTTGAGGACGCGCTCAATGGCAGGCCACTCCAGAGAGGTCGTCTGGTCTTCCAGGGTGTGCAATGCTTCGGTGACCTCTTCAGGCAGAAAATGCTCGCCGTAAAGCGCCATCACCTGGCCGATTTTGACCACGCTGCCTTTCAGCTGGCCGAGTTCATCCACCAGCAGGCGCGCCTGTTTGGACAGCATGGCGCGGTGGCGTTCATCCCGCGTTTCCTTGCTGCTGAACCAGTTGGTGGCCATGTGTGAGGCCACACGTGTTCCGGCAAAGAGCCCGGCGCGAGTAAGGCTCAGCCGGCGTTCGAAGCTGCCTGTCTTGATACGTGAAACTGATTTACCTGGGCGTCTGGATGACATGTATAACCTCTACGATGTTTGCCAGTATCAGAAGGAAGCGCCGGCCTGATCCTACCATCCCTCACGATAATCCACTGCCGGAGCGCCGAGGCCGTACACCAGCTGGGTAGTCAACCGCTTTTCAATATCATCAATGGAAACTGAAGCAGCGAAGTCGCTGATCTGACACATGGCCAACCCGGCGTAACCGCAGGGGTTGATTCTCTTAAAAGGCTCCATGTCCATACTGACATTCAGCGCCAGGCCATGAAAAGAGCATCCACGACGTACCCGAAGCCCGAGAGAGGCAATTTTCGCATCGTCGACGTATACACCCGGCGCATCTGGCCGGGGCTTGGCGACAATGCCAAGCTCGGCCAATGTGCGCACAATGGCCTGCTCAATCGCATCAACCAGTGCTCTCACCCCCATCTTGCGGCGAGATAGGTTGATCATCAGATAAACCACTAACTGGCCAGGTCCGTGATAGGTTATCTGCCCGCCCCGGTCTACCAGAATAACCGGGATATCCCCGGGCGTCAGAATATGCTCGGCCTTGCCCGCCTGCCCCTGTGTAAAAACCCGCGGGTGCTCAAGGCACCAGAGCTCATCTTTTGTACCGTCGTCTCTGTCCGCTGTGAAGCTTTTCATAGCCTCCCAGGTTTCCAGATAGGGCTGTCGCCCCAGTGATCTGACAATCAGCTCAGACATCGGCTTTACAACACCATGTGCACGCGGCCACTGGCCTTAAGGTCGTCAAACAGGTCTTTTAATTGCGGCTCACCCGTCGCAACGATGGTCAGCCGAATCGAACAGAATCGCCCCTTACTACTGTCCTTAACGGAAACATCCGCCTCACAGATTCCTGGTGCGTGCCGCTCAACAAGCTCCACTACAAACTCCGTAAAATCCGGAGCAGCATCGCCGATCACCTTGATGGCATAGTCGCAAGGAAACTCAATTTTTGGTGCTTTCGGCTCACTCATGCTGCTTTACTCCCGGACTTAAATCGCCCTTACTAAAATAGCTGAACAAAAAATAGCTTGATTGCATCCCAGATGCGCTTGAACAGGCCACCCTCGGGAACGTCAGTCAACGCGAGTATCGGCTGATCTACCAGTACCTCACCGTTAAATGACACCTTCACTCGCCCCAGTTCATCGCCGGCCCGAACCGGCGCCTTGATCACCGAGTCAAGATCTACGCTGGATTCCAAGCTGTCGCGGGATCCGCGCGGAATAGTCACGTAAGCGTCTTCAAGCATACCCACAGAGAGCTGGTCCGATTGACCGCCCCATACCTTGGCTTCAATCAGCTCCTGACCGGCGCGGAACAAACGCTCGCTCTCAAAGTAGCGGAACCCATAGTTCAGCATTTTCTGAATTTCCTGGGAGCGAGACTGTGAACTGCTGGTCCCCATTACCGCCGCAATGAAACGGGTATCGTTGCGTTTCGCAGAAGCCACAAGACAATATCCTGCTTCTTCAGTATGACCGGTTTTCAGGCCGTCAACACTGTCATCGCGCCACAACAGACTGTTGCGATTAGGCTGTCGGATATTGTTGTAGGTAAAGTGCTTTTCCGCGTAGATCGGGTAATTCTCGGGGTAGTCATTGATGATTGCACGCGCCAGAACGGCCAGATCATACGCGGTGGAGAAGTGATCGGCGCCAGGCAGGCCCGTGGCATTCATGAAGTTGGTGTCTTTCATGCCCAGCAGCTGAGCCTGCTGATTCATGATGTCAACGAACGCGCCCTCACTGCCGGCAACAAACTCCGCCAGCGCAACAGATGCGTCGTTACCGGACTGGATGATGACGCCTTTGAGGAGATCCTCTACGGATACGCTGGTGCCTTCTTTAATGAACGTACGGGACCCTTCTGTTTTCCAGGCCTTTACGCTGATAGGGACCATGTCGGACATGTTGATCCGACCCTCGTCCAGCTCACGCTCAACAATATATGCCGTCATCATTTTGGTCAGACTGGCCGGCGGCAGCCGCTCGTTGCTGTTCTCCGCCATAATTACGTGACCACTTTTTGGATCCATGAGCACGTAGGAGCTGCCAGCAATCTGTGGCGGAGATGGAATCAGCACTGTCTGGGACATGGCTTTGGCGGATACCGAAAGCATCAACACAAAAGCGAGAGACGCTGAAATAAAAGAGAGCGAGCGATAAACTGATTTTAATGCCATGGGTCCATTCATTCGTCGTTAAGTGTATTTTTATGTGTGGCCTGACGCTTAGTGAGAATCGGTCAACACAATTGACTGCGAAAACCCTCTTGCTTCCAGCAAGCTCTGCGTCTTTCTCGCACTGCCTTCATCCTGGAAAGGGCCAACCTGTACTCGGTGAAAACGCCCGGAAGCGGTGTCTACTGCACGCACCCGAACGGGATTTTTGAGCACACTCTTGGCGCGAACCTGCAACTTCTCTGCCGGGTCACGACTGCTGAACGAACCCAGCTGAACAAACAGGCCGCCGTTGGCACCCTGTCCATTGTTTACGGCGTCAGCCTTTTCCACTGCGGAGGCTGACGGCACTTGCTGCTGCGCTGCCGACTGTCCATCAGGAGCAAAAGGCTGGTCTGCAATGAACATGCTGCCATCCGGCTTGACCGTAATCGATGCCACCTCTACCCGGGCGGTTCCGTGCGACTGATAACCCAACTTTTTGGCCGCCGCGTAAGACAAATCAATAAGCCGGTCTCCATGAAAGGGCCCCCGATCATTGACCCGGACGATCACTGTGCGGCCATTATCGAGATTAGTCACTCTTGCGTATCCCGGAATCCTCAGGGATTTGTGGGCGGCAGACATCTGATACATGTCGAAGGTTTCGCCGTTAGACGTTTTGTGGCCGTGAAACTTCTCGCCATACCAGCTTGCAGTGCCGCGAGCGACATAGCCATCGTTACTGTCCAGCACGCTGTAGTGCTTACCCCAAACCGTATAAGTCGATTTATTTCCGGCCCTGACCGGCGCCTGGTATACGGGTACGGCATCTGACAACCCAGATACATCAAAGTTTCCCGTGGGTGCCCTGTCCTGGGTAATCGTATAACGGGATGAATGATCGGTGCCGGCCGGCGCCGATGTCGGAGACGAGGCGCAACCCGCCAGTACCAGTACTGCCGATATCACCAGCCATAAACGTAAACGATTTGATATCACTGTCCGGACGTCCTCTGAAATGCGTGCCGCCAGATAGATAAAACGCCGCGGCACCTGCCATTGTAACGGGTTCTCTGCACGGTTCACCATTACCAGCCTGACATCAGGACGTGATCATCCTGCGATGGGTGTGGATTGACATCAGAATGCCAAACGCCGCCATCAGCGTGACGGTTGAGGTACCGCCGTAAGAAACCAGTGGCAAGGGCACCCCGACGATAGGCAGCAGACCGCTCACCATCCCAACATTTACAAACACATAGATGAAAAAGGTCATGGTCAGCGCACCTGCTACCAGCCGGCTGAACGAATCCTGAGCGGTAACTGCAATATAGAGGCACCGCAGAATAATCAGAAAGTACACGCTGAGCAGTATCAGAATCCCGATAAACCCGAATTCCTCCGCCAGTACGGCCACAATAAAATCCGTGTGACTCTCAGGAAGAAATTCCAGATGCGACTGGGTACCCTGAAGCCACCCTTTACCATCGAAGCCGCCGGAGCCAATGGCGGTTTTAGACTGGATAATATTCCAGCCAGCACCCAGCGGGTCACTCTGGGGATCCAGCAGTGTCAGTACTCGCTGCTTTTGGTAGTCGCGCATCCCAAAAAACCACATCACCGGTGCAGCTACGGAAACCATAACCACAAATGCGCCGATCAACTTCCAGCTCATGCCGGCAAAAAACACCACAAACAATCCCGCCATACCTACCAGAAGCGACGTTCCGAGGTCCGGCTGCTTCACGATCAACACCATGGGGAGCAACACAATTGCCAGGCCCACACCGATACGCGATAGTCTTGGCGGCAAAAAATGCCGCGACAGGTACCAGGCAGCCATCATGGGCACGACCAGTTTCATCAGTTCTGATGGTTGAAACCTGGGCAACCCCGGCAGCGCCAACCAGCGCTGCGCGCCTTTTGCTCCGACACCAACAAAAATTACAGCAATCAGAGCCACCAGCCCCAAACCATAGAGCCAGGGCGCCCAGCGTCGGAATACGGAGGGATCGAGCTGGGCAAAAACCAGCATCACAACAAAGGCAATGCCAAAACGCACACCTTGCGCCTTAACCACATCAAGGTTGCGATCAGCTCCACTGTAAAGTACGAACAGTCCACTAAAGATAAGGCCCAGAAGCAGAAAAAGCAGAATCGGGTCCAGATGAAGAGCGTACCAGAGCCCCCTCGGACGCCCAAGAGGGTTGCTGGCAGTTGAACTAAACACTTCCCGGCCAGCCATCAACGCACCTCATTTTCAGAATCGGTTTTGCTGATCAGCGCGCCTTGGCCGGTCGCAGAAAACTCCAGCAACCAGGCATCGAACAGGGCCCGGGCAACGGGTGCTGCGGTACTACTGCCACCGCCTCCGTTCTCAACAATCACGGCAACGGCGATCTGCGGGTTTTTCAACGGCGCAAAACCGACAAACAGGGCATGATCACGCAGTCGCTCCCGGATCTCGTCGGCGTCGTATTCTTCATCTTCTGCAAGGCTGAACACCTGCGCCGTGCCAGTTTTCCCGGCCATCCGGTAGGACGCTCCCCGGCCCGCGGCACGTGCGGTACCCTTGACGCCATGCATCACTTCCGCCATGGCGTCCGCTATAAACTCCCAGTCGCTTGTGTCTTTAAGTTTCAGCGGCTCATGGGTTTCATTCGGTAAAAACTCTTCGACCGACCTGTCTCCCAGAATGTCTCTCAGTAATCTCGGCTCAACCCACTCACCCCGGTTGGCAATCAGCGCTGTCGCCGTAGCAAGTTGCAAAGGTGTAGAAAGCATAAAACCCTGACCGATACCGAGGTTGACAGTGTCACCCGGATACCAGGGTTCGTTACGCACCGCTCTCTTCCAGTCCGCGGACGGCAAAAGGCCGCTCAAAGCCCCGGATACATCCAGAGTTGCGTCTTCGCCAAAACCGAAGCGGGACAAATAGCTGTGCATGGTGTCCACACCCATTTCCACGGCCGCTTCATAAAAATAGACGTCACAGGATTGCGTAATTGCATAGGACAGATCAACCCAACCATGCCCGCCTCGCTTCCAATCCCTCCAACGACGACCCGCAGAGTTGAACTGGAAGTACCCGGGGTCCCAGATGGTGTGATCCCTCGTTACAGCACCGCTATCAAGAGCCGCAATTGCCAACATGGGCTTGAGCGTGGAGCCGGGAGGGTATTGCCCGCGCAGGGCCCGGTTGAACAGAGGTTTGTCCTTGCTGTCCCTCAACTCGCCATAGTCCGACACGCTGATACCGGTAACAAACTTGTTGGCATCAAAGCCGGGTACGCTGGCAAGCGCCAGTATCCCGCCGGTTGCGGGCTCAATAGCGACGATCGCACCCCGGCGTCCGTCGAGAAGCTCATGCGCCCGGTTCTGCAACCGCAGGTCGATATGTAGCTTCAGATCCTCACCCGGCACCGGATTTTCCCGCTCCAGCACCCTCAGAGTGCGGCCCCGGGCGTTGGTTTCTACGTGCTGGTACCCAACCTTTCCGTGCAGCAGTTCTTCATAAAACCGTTCGACACCGGATTTACCGATGTAGTTGGTGCCTGCGTAGTTGACCGGATCAATTCGCTGCAACTCGTCGCGGTTAATACGGCCCACAAACCCCAGCGCATGCGCTGTCAGCTCGCTGTGCGGATAATACCGAACCAGCTCTGCTTCCACTTCCACGCCGGGCAATTCGTGCCGATGCACTGCCAGGCGGGCAATCTCATCTTCAGTCAGGTCGTAGCGCAGAGGAATCTCTTGAAAAGGCCGTCGGGGCTCACGCAGGCGGCGCTGGAACCGCTTCATATCCTCTTCGGAAACATCAAGAATTTTGACCAACTGCTCCAGCGTCGCATCCATGCCGCCAACCCGCTCCGGCACCACGGTAACGCTGAATACCGGGCGATTTTCCGCCAACAACACGTCATTCCGGTCGTAAACGAGCCCACGGGGAGGCGGTACAGACTGCACCTGAACGCGGTTTTTATCGGAGAGGGTGGTGTAAATGTCATGCTCTACTACTTGGAGCTGATACATCCGAGCAACAAGCCCTGCCATAAGCAGAAACACAAACACCAGCATAACGGTGACGCGCCGCTGGAAGAGCCTGCGTTCGGCGGCAGTGTCCTTGAATTCACCCCACGGCATGGATGCTTCCTAAGCCCGATGGTACGGGTGGTTACGGGTAATCGACCAGGCTCTGTAAAGCTGTTCCGCCAGTAGGATCCGCACTAGAGGATGAGGCAAGGTGAGGGAGGAAAGAGACCATTGCTGGTCGGCGCGCTGGCGACAAGGCTCAGCAAGACCATCAGGGCCACCTACGAGGAAGCTAACGTCCCGCCCGTCCTGCTGCCAGCTTTCCAGCTGACTAGCCAGCTTTTCGGTAGACCAGGGACGACCCGTCACCTCCAGCGCGACAACTCTGTCCCTGGAACCGGTGGCAGCCAGTATCGCCTCGCTTTCGCGTTGCATAAGCCTCGGAATATCAGGGTTTTTACCACGATGGGGCATGGCAATCTCTACCAGCTCAAGAGGCATCTCCGGGGGCATACGACGCTCGTAATCGTCATAGCCTTTACTGACCCAGTCGGGCATTTTCTGCCCCACACAGATCAGACGCAACCGCATGGTTACTCGCTGCCCGCAGCACCGATCTCCGGCGCGTCGCGCCAGAAGCGCTCCAGATCGTAAAACTCACGGGCAGCCGGCAACATTACATGAACAACGACGTCTCCCAAGTCCACGAGAACCCAGTCGCTGCCGCCGCCTTCAACATTGCCGACACGGACGCCTTGCTCTCTTGCGTCAATAACAACGGAGTCCGCGAGGGATTTAACGTGGCGGCTGGATGTTCCGGATGCCAGAACCATGAAATCGGTAACGCTTGTGCGGTCCCGTACATCAACAACACTGATGTCCTGTGCTTTTACATCTTCAAGTGCGTTCACTATCAGATCTTTGAGTTGCTCTGCCTGCATAATTACCCTGTTGTCCGGATGCCGGCCGGAATGGCCACCCGAAAAGTCATTTTCGAACGCAATAGTAACACTAAAAGTCCTTCGCAGGGCATGCCCCATAAAGTTCCATACGCTGAATCTCTGTCCAGACCCTATCAGGAACCAGATAACGGGGTGTCCGGCCACTACCAATACGCTCGCGAATGCCGGTTGCGGAGATATCCAGCCAGGGCGGATCCAGCTCCAGAACCCTTCCTGATGCCCTGTCGTAAAGGGCGTCGGTGCTCATCACTTCTCGTTCCGCCAGCAGGCGGGCAGGTTCACTTTCCGGATCCAGCGCAGTGCCCGGGCGCCGCACGACAACAATGTGCGCAAGGCCTGGAATCTGCTGCCATTCTTTCCAGCGGTCAAAGCCGGCAAATGCGTCCGTGCCTACAACCATCACCACCGGTGCATCTGCACCCAGTTCGTTGCGCAACTGGCGTAGCGTATCGGCCGTATAGGACTCGCCCTTCCTGCGCAGTTCACGGTCATCAATACGCAGGTTGGGCTCACCAGCTATCGCCAGCTCCAGCAGGCGCAGTCGCTGCGCCGCAGTGGCGCCGGTCTCGCCCCGGTGAGGCGGAATATGGCAGGGTATTAGATGAACCGGCACGTTTCCGAGCCGCTCACCGACCTCCAGTGCAAGGCGCAGATGGCCATGGTGCACCGGGTCGAAGGTACCGCCATAAATTACATGCATCTGCATCAAGCCCGGATGTGACCATCGCCAAACACCACATATTTCTGCGAGGTCAGCCCCTCAAGCCCGACCGGGCCACGTGCGTGTATTTTGTCGGTAGAGATACCAATCTCAGCGCCAAGGCCATACTCAAAACCATCAGCAAAGCGGGTGGAGGCATTGACCATTACCGAGCTCGAATCAACCTCGGTAATGAAGCGCCGGGCGCGGGTGTAGTTTTCCGTGATGATGCTATCGGTATGCCGGGAACTGTAACGGTTGATGTGCTCGATGGCCCCATCCAGCCCGTCCACCACGCGAATGGCCAGCACGGGAGCCAGGTATTCTTCCTCCCAATCGGCTTCCGTGGCCGCTTTTATATCTGCAAGAACTTCCCGGGTCTGCTCGCACCCCCGCAGCTCAACACCTCGTTCGATAAAAGCAGGGCCCAGCAGCGGCAGCATGTCGGCTGCAATTTCTTTATCCACCAACAGGGTTTCCATGGTGTTGCAGGTGCCGTAACGGTGAGTTTTGGCATTAACGGCAACGCTCAATGCCTTTTCCGGATCGGCATGACTGTCGATATAAACATGGCACACACCATCAAGATGCTTGATTACCGGCACCCGCGCGTCCCGGCTGACTCGTTCGATCAACCCCTTTCCACCTCTGGGCACGATCACATCTACGTAATCCGGCATTGTAATCAGTTCGCCGACAGCCGCCCGATCGGTGGTTTTGATAACCTGCACTGCCGATTCCGGCAAGCCGGCTTCAGCAAGTCCGCGTGCAAGGCACAGCGCAATCGCCTGATTGGAGTGGATGGATTCGGAACCGCCGCGCAAAATGGTGGCGTTGCCAGACTTCAGGCAAAGGCTTGCAGCCTCAACCGTTACATTAGGGCGGGACTCATAGATAATGCCGATAACACCCAAGGGCACACGCATTTTGCCCACCTGAATACCGGAGGGCCGATAAGTCATGTCAGTAATTGCACCAATGGGATCGGGCAAAGAGGCCACCTGGCGAAGGCCCTCGATCATGCTATCTACCCGTGCAGGCGTGAGTTCAAGCCGATCCAGCATGGCGGCATCCAGACCGCTCTCCTGCGCGCTGGAAAGATCACGGGCGTTTGCCTTGGCCAGCTCAGTGCGGGCGGCGTCCAGCGCTTCGGCGGTCGCGAGGAGCGCACGGTTCCGTACCTCTGTCGTAGAACGGGCCACAAGTGTAGCTGCTGCCCGGGCCTGCTGACCGACTTCGGTCATGTAAGCTGCAATATCCATCCCTTTACCTTAAGTGTTTTCTGCCAGAATTCAGGAATAAGAGCCTAACTTTACCTTTCCCGTTTCAAGTACGCACCCCAAACAGATATTATACCGCTGCGGTACAACGGGAATCCCGGAAAAGGACGAATACCATGGCCCAGACGGCCGATAAGTTTTTGCTGAACCGGTTATCACGCGCCAGCCTCACCGTTTTTGTGGCCATGGCCGTTCTGTGCGCCTTACTCGGAGAGCCGCTTACCGCGGCCAGCGCTGCAGCTGTGGCCGGTATCATTGTCAGCGGACGCAGCTTCCACCCGGCGCGCGGGGCCAGCCCCTGGCCAACCATTCAAAAACTGTTTTTTGCAGTGCTGATACTACTGCTGATGACCAGCTTCTGGACAGGCCCCTGGGCGCTCAGCCACTGGCTCTACGGGCTTGTATTGGTTGCGTTTGCACTGATTCCCCGCGGAATCGCAACCTTGGTAACCGTGGTCATGGTGGTTCTTGCGTTGGCCGCAGCCCACTGGGCCGAGGGTATTGCGGATCGCCACCAGATGATCAGTGCGTTTCTGCTGACCATTCTACTTTCTGCCGTGCTGATATTCCTGCGCGAATACAAAACCCGCCAGTTAGCGCCCCTGAGACGTACAGACGAACTCACTCAAGCCGCCAGCCGCGAATACCTTTCTGCAGACCTGCACAAGGAAATCCAGCGCAGCGAGCGCGAGGGAACCGACATGTCCATCATCATGATTGGACTTGATGCGCATACCAGTGACAATGATCCGGACGAAGATATCCGCTCGATTCTTCCCAGAATTGGCCGCTTTCTGCACTCTCAGATACGGGATTTCGACACCTACTACCGGGCGGCAGACCTCCAGTTTCTGGTCATTTTACCGGGCATAGCCACCCATGAGGCCATCAACCGTGCTGAGTCGATCCGCAAAGGGCTTGGCACTCTGCTCGAAGCTCACGGCATGAACCTGACCGTTAGCACCGGAATCGCTGGGCTGAACATTGGCGATGATGCAGACAGTCTGCAACAGAGTGCAGCCAACGCGCTGCGGCGCGCGCAGCAACAGGGCGGCAACCGGACTCAGGCCTACAGTGCCTGGAAACCCGCTATTCCCCCAACCCAGCCACGTGCGGAAGGATCTGTGCCATGACAGAAACCCGGCTGAGAACCTGTACACACAGCGTTGGCTACGGTCTTGCCACCCTGTTTATTTTCACTCTGGCCCTGCAAAACCTTCGCTATGGTTTTTACGAGCTTTTCTACCTGGCTGCTGGCATGGCCGCCCTGACTCTTGCGGGCGTCGCCTATACTTTCCTGAGCCGCAGGCACCAGCTTTCGGCCCCCGGTCACCTGGTTATTCTGTCCGGCCTGAACAGCGGCCTTCTTGCGGCCATGCTGACAATGGACAGCACAGGCATTACTCACTGGGCCATGCCGCTACTGGTGCTTAACCTGTTGATCCTGCCGCTGCGCCAGGCGCTTATGCTGTCCCTGCTTCTGCTTACCCCCATGGCGATTCTGCTCTTTGTAAAGCAGCCGCCAGCAGATGCCCTCACGGCTGTCAGTGGCCTGCTTATTGTCCTGACTGTCGCGGCACTTTATATATGGCATTACGATCACATGGCACAGTCTGCTGAAGATCTTGCCATTACTGATCCGGTTACGGGCGCCCACAACGCCCGCTTTCTGGACGAGACGCTGCAGAAAGAAATCAGCCGGGCAATTGCCACTGGCCACAGCCTCTCGGTGATCAGCCTGACCATAGATTACGCTGACGAGGCGGCCGACCTTCACGGAAAACCTGGCATGCAGGGGTTATTTTGCAACATGACTCAGCACCTGTTCGGAGTGATCCGTGCCGGCGACACACTGTATACGCTGAATGATTCAGAGTTCTTCCTGATTCTGCCTTTCACTCCGGAAGAAGGCGTGCGCGTGATTGCTGAACGTATAAGGCGCACCATCTCCGAAAATCTCTGGCCGGTGATCGGCAAAGCCACGGTAAGCCTGGGCTGCACAACCCGGGGCAGCAGTGACACCCGCACCGATACTCTGCGCAAACGTGCGCATCAAGCCATGCTCGAAGCCCGCCGGCGCGGAGCTGACTCGGCCTGGTTCAGCCCGGGAGAGACACTCCGTACATGAGCAGCGTCTGGCTTACGGATCTGACCGCGTGGCTGAGCGCCAATCCTGGATGGTTGTCACTGGCGTTATTCAGCACCGCGTTTATTGAGTCCCTGGCGATTGCGGGTATTGTTGTGCCGGGCGTGGCGCTCCTGTTCACGATCGCAGCAATGGCAGCCCAAATAGGCATGCCTCTGATGACCGCGCTGGTCTGGGCCGGGCTGGGGGCTATCGCCGGAGACACCGTAAGCTTTGCAATCGGCAGGCTTTTTCAGGGCCGGCTGACAAGCGTGTGGCCATTGAGCCGCTACCCCAAGCTGATCCTCAAAGGCGAGCACTTCTTCCAAAGTCACGGCGGGAAAAGCGTTATTATCGGGCGCTTCGTAGGGCCGGTTCGACCGGTGATACCACTGATTGCAGGCGCTCTTTTGATGTCCTGGCGCCGTTTTCTGGCATTCAACATAGGATCAGCCATTGGCTGGGCACCGGTTTATATTCTGCCCGGGTTTATAGTGGGCAAAGCAATGGCAAGTGAGGCTCAGCTTCCGGCTCACGTTTACCTGGTCACCGGCGTCAGCCTCGCCACGCTGGCGGTGATCTACCTGGTTATTTTTCGCTTCCAACTTGGCCTCGGCGATGACAGCCGCCTCTATCGCTGGCTTCAGCGACAGATGGCACAGTATAAAACCACCCATCGCTTCTGGCGCCTCTACACCAATGAACGACCTGCGCAAGAGGGAGAGTTCCCGCTGGCCTCGCTAATGCTTGCCCTGGGCGCCCTTGCCCTGTTTATACTCTGGGGGCAGCTGGCAACCATGACGGGAGTCATTGAGCCTTTCGATCAACTGGCCATGCAGTGGTTCAACGATTTACGCCAGCCGTTACTTAATGCGCCTGCCATTGCCGCCACGCTTCTGGGCGACCCACCCGTTCTTATAACCGCAGCGGTGCTGGCTTGCCTGGCACTGGCATTCCGGGGGCACTATGCTGCCGCCGCTCACATCCTGCTGGCCGCCATTATGACCATTGTGCTGGTATGGGGCCTGAAATCCGCCATTGGTATTGTGCGCCCGGATCAGGTTGCAAACCCGCCGTCATCCGGTTCCTTTCCCAGCGGGCATGCCACCGGCATCACGGTGTTTGTTACGCTGCTGGCCAGCTTTGTGGCTGCTGAAACCCGCAACCGAAAACGCTGGCAGACTTACACAATGCTCTCGTTACCACTGATCCCCGTTGCCGTCAGCCGGCTTTATCTGGGTGTACACTGGTTCAGCGATATCATCGGGGGGTTATTACTGGGGCTGGCGATCACCGGCGCAATAAGAGCCAGCTTCAGCAGGTTTGACCGGGTTCCTATCGCTCCCGATATAGTGACCATCTCGGCAACATTAGCCTGGCTGGTATTCTGCGGCAGCTACATCTGGCTTATGTGGCCAGAGGCCATACAGCATTACGCACCAGCATCCTGATGCCGTCAGCTCTCTTCGAGGGCTTCAAGCAACCCTTGCAGGCGGCTAAGGCGGTCCATAGGGTCCTGCATCTCCATGAGATGCTGTTTTTCCCGCTTGTCCAGTGGTAGCAGTTCCGTCAGCCGCCAGCTGACATCCCGGGCATCTTCATAATCCACGCTCATACCCAGTTCGTAGATGACCGGATGCCGGAAAAGCGCACGCAACACCGATGGCAACTCATGGAAAACGGCAGGAATACTTCCCGAGACCTCTACCGGCAGAAACACCATCTCGCAGAGGTTTAACCCGTCATCTTGCTGCCAAGTGCGGGTAATGGAAACTTTAGCTTCCCCCTCCACGGTAATTCCCAGCAACCCGTTGTCCAGTTGCTGAAAATCGATAATGCGCACGTAAGTGCCGGTCTCATAAAAAGACGCTATGCGACCGGTTTCTGCCCCATCACGCAACAAGCTTATAACAAAACCACTATCACCCTTCAGGCAGCGGGTCAGCATGTCTATATAGCGCGGTTCAAAAAGCTGCAACGGAATCCTGCCACCCGGCAGCACGACCGAGTTGAGAGGGAAAACCGGAACCTTCATCGGATGGACAGCAACTGTTGAACCTCGTCTACCCGTGTTCGCGCTTCAGTCAGAAGCTCCAGACTACGGGATGCGTTCAGTTCAAGGCCGCCAAGCCTGCGGTAGGCCGGTACCTCATCGAATGAGGGCAAGCCTTCGTTCTGGCTGGAACCGATCATGGCGTGAAGTTGCGCCACAATGACGACATCTACCAACTGTGGCTCAGCCTCACGACTCTCGTAACCCCAGTCTTCTGCGTGCCGAACGGCATCAACGAATGCCGGCGGGAATGACCAGCTTTCCAGCACGGCGGTACCGACATCGGCCCGGAGTTCACTAATGGCGCTCTGCAGATTGGTCTCGTCGGCAAACAGGTTTACGTGATGTTCCGCTTGCACAAGAACCGGAACCACGCCTATGTCATGAAGCAGCCCGGCCAGCAGTGCTTCTTCCGGGTTCAGTCGGGTAGCATGGTCCGCCAACACCCAGCAAAGTGCCGCCACTTCACGGGAGTGCCGCCAGAGTTTTTCCATCTCTTTCTGCAACGATGGCTGACGACTTTTAAATACCTCCCGCATGGAGAACACCGTCACAAGCTGTCGAGTCGTTCTCATGCCCAGTCGAATGACCGACTCCCGGACATTACGCACATCGCTGAACCCCCGATATAGCGGGCTGTTACACGCTCGAACCAGTTTGGCCGCCATGGCCGGGTCAGCCGATACAGCGCTGGCCACCTGATCGGCAGTAGAGTCGTCCCGGTCTACCATACGCCGCACTTTCCACGCCACATCGGGAACACTGGGCAATCTGAGCTGGTTAGAACGAAGCTCAGCATAGAACTCCATCAAGAGGTGATGTTCCTCGCTCTCACCGCTGCCACTACTCTCCCCCGAATCCATCTCAACCTGGGCAACCGGAGCTGCCCGAAGAAGCTGGTTAAGAACATCCTGCTCTACCACGAGAAACTCACACGACTTAACCGCGGTCACTTCGTACATTCGTGGCTGCAGCCTGGCAATGGGATTCAGCGCTTTCTCGGTTTCGGCTTCAATAACCGTTTTGCGGCCATCAACCGATTCCAGCTCCACTTTCCCGGCCACCAGAAAATAGTCCAGACCATCACGCACGCCGCGTTCCAGTACCCGCTGGCCAGGGCCATGAGATCTGCGTTCGGCGCGACTGGCTAGCAATACCAACTGGTCATCAGTCAGCCGGTTCAGCGGCTGAAACTTTTTCAGACGACGTAGCGGCAGGCTTTCCTGGCTAGCCATAGGCAATCTCCTTAGTGAGTTCAAGGCGGGGAGTCAATTCATAATATCTGTTAGCTATTGTAACCATGGCGCAGGAAAACAACCATGCGCCGGGAGTCTAATCTGATATCCTTTGCCTTTTAATTAACGCTATCACCGAGTAATCATAAAGAGAGACCAGAGCACCATGCCTCAGTATCGTTCGCGGACTTCCACCGCAGGCCGCAACATGGCCGGCGCCCGCGCCCTCTGGCGCGCCACCGGCATGAAAGACGGTGATTTCGGCAAGCCAATTATTGCCGTTGTTAACTCCTTCACCCAGTTTGTACCCGGGCACGTCCATCTCAAGGATCTGGGGCAGCTCGTATGCCGCGAAATCGAGGCAGCAGGTGGTGTTGCCAAGGAATTCAATACCATCGCGGTGGATGACGGCATCGCCATGGGCCACGACGGGATGCTTTACTCCCTGCCCTCCCGAGAACTCATTGCTGACTCTGTCGAGTATATGGTGAATGCCCATTGCGCCGACGCGATGGTGTGCATCTCCAACTGCGACAAAATCACACCGGGTATGCTGATGGCCGCCATGCGCCTGAACATTCCCGCCATTTTCGTTTCCGGCGGCCCTATGGAGGCCGGAAAGACCAAGCTGTCAGAGCACAAGCTGGATCTGGTCGACGCGATGGTCATAGCCGCAGACCCCACAGCCGATGATGAAATGGTGGCGGAATACGAGCGCAGCGCCTGCCCAACTTGTGGCTCCTGTTCAGGTATGTTCACCGCGAACTCCATGAACTGCCTGGCTGAAGCCATCGGCTTGGCCCTGCCCGGCAACGGCTCCATGCTGGCGACCCACGCCGACCGGGAGCAGCTGTTCCTTAAAGCCGGCCGCCAGATTGTGGAGAATGCAAAGCGCTATTACGAGCAGGACGACGCCAGTGTTCTGCCACGAAGCATCGCTTCTATGGCGGCGTTCGAGAACGCCATGATTATGGATGTCGCCATGGGCGGATCCACCAACACCATTCTTCATCTGCTGGCAGCAGCGCAGGAAGGCGGGGTTCCTTTTACTCTGAACGAAATTGACCAGCTATCCCGCCGGGTTCCGCAGCTTTGCAAAGTGGCACCGAACTCTCCCAAATATCACATGGAAGATGTACACCGGGCCGGCGGTATTATGGGCATTCTGGGGGAGCTGGAACGTGGCGGCCTGATCAATACCGACCTGCCCACGGTACACAGCAGAACCATGAAAGAAGCTCTGGAGACCTGGGACATCATGCGCTCCCCGCCTCCTGAGGTTGTTGAGTTCTATAAGGCAGGGCCCGCAGGCATCCCCACCCAAACGGCCTTCAGCCAAAGCACCCGCTGGCCAAGCCTGGATGGCGATCGCGAGACCGGCTGTATTCGTTCGGTTGAGCACGCATACAGTTCCGAGGGCGGCCTTGCTGTTCTTTATGGCAACATTGCCGTTGACGGCTGCGTGGTAAAAACGGCAGGCGTTGATGAAAGCATTTACGTATTCGAAGGCAAGGCCCGGGTTTTTGAAAGCCAGGATTCAGCCGTTGCCGGCATTCTGGCTGACGAAGTCCAACCCGGCGAAGTCGTTATTATCCGCTACGAAGGCCCCAAAGGCGGCCCCGGTATGCAGGAAATGCTCTACCCCACCAGCTATCTCAAATCCAAAGGGCTGGGCGCGGACTGCGCCTTGCTGACCGACGGGCGCTTCTCAGGCGGTACCTCGGGGCTTTCCATTGGCCACGCATCGCCCGAAGCTGCGGCTGGTGGTGCGATCGGGCTGATCGAAAACGGCGATCCGATCCTTATCGATATTCCCCAGCGATCCATCAATGTGCAACTGGATCAACAGGAACTGGATCGTCGTCGCGAAGCCAGGGATGCGAAAGGCTGGAAACCTGAACAGCCCAGAGACCGCGCAGTGTCGGCGGCTCTCAAAGCTTACGCACTACTGGCAACCAGCGCTGATAAAGGCGCAGTGAGGGATCTGGAAAAGCTCGGCTAATACGGATTCTCATACAAAAAAGCCCGCGCAGATCATTTGCGCGGGCTTTTTTGGTTCGAGATGCTTGTATCAGAAGAATGACCAGCCGCCATCATCCTCTTCCTCAATGGCGTCTTCCTCGACAGCCTCGGGATTGCTCGCCACTGCAGGCTGGGATTTTTCCGGCTTCGAAGCGGGCGCAGCTGCCGCAACCTGAACACTGATCATGCCCAGTGCCTTTTTGGTTGCCTCATCCAGAATGCCGTTTGCCTGAAGGCCATTGCCCTTCTGGAAACGAGATAACTCAGATCGGGTGGCATCATCCATTCTGGAACTGACATTAGTAATGTCGTATCCGGCGCCGTACAAGGCATTCTTGAGTGCAATCGTCTCATCGGCGAACGCTGCGGGCGCAAAACCCAGCACTGCTGCTGTACCGACTGCGAGCGCAAGGCGGCCCAAACGGGTGGTCGCGTTTTTCATGATACTCACCTGCTTTACTCCTGATATCTCAGCGATATCCGTTTCTTTCTTGTTGTGTGGTGCCAATCTCCACAGGCTGGGGCGAACCAGCAAAAGCCTAACATACTTTTGTCTCATGTCGCCTTAACCTACATCACGGTCTTGACCTTCCGCCCTCTGAGGCTCTTCGCTGAACTCCCGGATAAAAATTCCCCAGAACGCCATAAACAAGGCGGCAACCAACGGGCCCATCACAAAGCCGTTAATACCAAACATTGCAATGCCTCCCAGAGTGGAAAGCAGCACAATGTAATCAGGAAGTTTTGTATCGCGGCCAACCAGAATCGGTCGCAAAATGTTATCGGCGAGCCCTATCACGACCACGCCGAATATTGTGAGCACCACGGCCTCAAAGACATCGCCCACAGCGGCCAGATAAATCGCTGCAGGGACCCACACCAACGCAGCACCAACAGCAGGCAATAAAGAGAAGATGGCCATCACCACGCCCCAGAGCAGTGCCCCGCCGATACCCAGAGTCCAGAAAATAAAGGCCCCCAGGGCGCCCTGAATAATGGCAATCAACACGTTGCCTTTGACCGTTGCACGGGTCACCTCGGCAAATTTGGCAAACAGCAGGCGTTCACGCTCATCACCCAGGGGAAGTGCGCGGATCAGCAAGTCAACCAGCTTGTTGCCATCGCGCAGCAAGAAGAACGCCAGGTACACCATAAGAGCCAGCCCGAGGAAAAACTGGAAGGTGTTTTGGCCGACACCCAGAGCCTGTTTGGCAAGAAACTGACTCCCCCCCACAAACAGGCTGACGACCCGATCGCGGATCTCACTGAAGCTGACATCGAACTGGGCGAGAAATGCCTGAATAGCGGGGAAGGACTTGTTCACCTGATCAATATACTCGCCGGGCTTTATGTCTCCGTCCTGAATCTGCTGATAGATCCCCAGCCCCTCGGTCACCAGAGACGTCACCAGCACCAGCACCGGAATCACCACGATCAACATGCATACCGTTAACGTAATCAACGCATTAACGTTTGGCCGTTCACCAAGCCGGCGTACCAGGAACACTTGGAACGGATGAAAAATAAGTGCAATAGCGATTGCCCAGAAGATGGGCCCGAAAAAAGGCTTCATGAGAAACACGAAAGCCAGAGATACCCCGACCAGCATGGCAAGAAAGGTTCGTGTCTCAAGTTTTGCGTACATAATTCCGTTTATCCCAGCCAGGTTCAGTCGCGCATTAGCCTAACATGACCGCATGGCCACTGACGTATGCTTCAGGTTATAGTGAAAGGTTGCTGGTCAACTATTAAACAGGTCATGGTGCTGGAACTGGAAACCTTTACCACGGAAACTGCTCTGGACGCTGCAGCGGAACTAAGCCGGGTGCTGGCTGCCAGAACTCATCGCCGAAAGATTCTGGGCCAGGAAGTTTTGGTGCCGGGGCAGTTGGGCGAGGCACTGCAATTGCCACGAATTATTAACCGCCTCCAAAGCAAACAGCAACGTTTTCGCGACCAGGGGCGGGACGACTTCCAGGAGCTCTGGCCAACGCTGTCAGCGGCCACCCGTGAGAAAGTACTCAGCGCTATCGGCTGGTACGACCCAAAAGATCTGGACTGGGAAGACAAGCGTTCCAACCGGCAGCCAAAAGTCGATCCGGACAACGCCTGATTCAAAGCTGCAACGCTCTGTTACGCAACTCAAACACATGAAATCGCTAACTCATTTATCCTGATGGTCGAAGAGTGTTGTAACGGTTCCGGAAATGGGAAACCCGTAACAATCACGCAACCAATCAGTCAGGACAGTCGATGGCATGCGTATTCTGAGAACCGATGAAGACCGCTTTGCAAGTCTCCCGGATTACCCTTTTCTCCCTCATTACCTGAATGTCGAGCCCGGCCTCAGGATGCATTATGTCGACGAGGGCCCAGCCGGTGCATCGCCCGTTCTCATGCTCCACGGAGAGCCTTCCTGGTCGTACCTGTACCGCCATATGATTCCTATGGTAGCGGATGCCGGCCACCGAGTACTGGCGCCGGACCTTGTGGGCTTCGGCAAGTCTGACAAGCCGGCATCCATAGACGACTACAGTTACGACCGCCACATGACATGGCTTACACACTGGCTCGAAGCACTGGACCTCAAAAACATAACTCTGGTTTGCCAGAACTGGGGGTCACTTCTGGGTTTGCGACTTGCCGCAGAACTCCCAAACCGATTCCAACAGATCATTGTTGGTAATGGCATGCTGCCCACCGGCGAAACCCGTGCACCTGCGGCGTTCAGCCTATGGAAGGCTTTCGCTACCCACAGCCCCTGGTTTCCGGTCAGCCGGATTGTGCAGCTCGGTACCGAACGGACTCTGAGCAAACATGAACTGGCAGCCTACGAGGCGCCCTTCCCGTCAACAGAGTACAAAGCGGGTGCGCGAGCGTTCCCCAAACTGGTGCCCATGTCGCCAGACGATCCTGCAAGCAACGCCAACAAAGCGGCGTGGAAAGTCCTGAAAACGTGGCGAAAACCCTTCATTACCTGTTTCAGCAGCGGCGACCCTATAACCCGCGGCGGAGACCGCTACATGCAGCGACGCGTGCCGGGCGCACTCGGACAACCCCACATCACCCTGCGCGGGGGGCACTTCCTGCAAGAAGACTCTCCCGAAGATTTTGCGCGGATTATAATTGATGCGTTAAAGGCAGAAATGGCGGCCTGAGCCACCATTTCTTTGAGGCACCTCTGACCGGGTTAACCGAATACGGTCACAGTCTGGCGGCTAATGGCCAGCAGCTCACCCTGAGGTGTCCAAATCTCTGCGTCATAATGGCAGTAGCCATTGCCCGCTTGATCAATCTTGGCCTTGTACAACAGCCAATCACCAGCCTCCAAGACAGGTCTTGGGTGGATAATGTCGAGAGTCCAGGTTAGTGAACTGGCTGGCACAGCGGTTTTAAAATGCTGGAGAACCGGCGCGGGCCATGCATCAACTAGAGCAAGAATATGAGCATCTGTCAGTACCTCTGGCACTTCTCGAAAACGCATCCATCCACCCATTTCACGCCCGCTTCCGCCCGTGAACGGCATGCTCCCGTAGGCCCAGCGCATCTCGATGTAACGGATAAACCCCGGCGTCAGGCCCTCGATGAAGGGCAGTCCTTGGCACTGATCCACGGGTTTTGCTTCCGGAGCAGCCGCTCCGTCAATCTTTACAACAGACTCTCTATCGCCGGCAAAGCCCGCCAAGCACACCAGCCTGGGCTCTCCATTCTGCACAATCCGGCCCTCTACCTGACTGACCGACCGGCCTTCCCGAAGAACCAGAGCATCAAAAACTGCCGGTATATCAGGCTCTACCGGCCCCACAAACGACACGTGCATAGAGCGCACTGGCCTATTTTCAGCGACCATACGTTCCATACGATCAAACAATAGGCCCGTCACCAGGCCGCCAAACGTCGCACGCCCCTGAGACCAGGCCGCGGGCATTACCAGCTCTTTGCTGGCACGGCCAGCGTTAATCAGTTCATCAAAGGTCATAGTGCTTTCCTGTTAGCAACCTATCGGTGAAAACAGGAGATTGCCCAAAATACGAGCCCAACGCAATGCCGGCGCCCCGGCAACTACCTACAGACCGCAAAAGATTTTACGTATTAAAGCTGGCAAAAAGCGGTTATAATATCGCCACATAATGCATTGCCCAGCAATGCTCTACCTTTCGAATTCCGAGTAAATCAATGTCTGAATTGTCCTTTGCCGAACTGGGGCTTGATCCAGCCGTACTTGAAGCTGTATCCGCCATTGGCTATGAAACCCCAACGCCCATCCAGGCTCGGTGCATTCCTGCACTGCTCGCTGGCAAACATCTGCTGGGCGTTGCCCAGACCGGCACGGGTAAAACCGCCGCCTTCGCATTGCCGCTGCTGAGCAGGGTTGATGCATCTGTGACTGAGCCTCAGATTCTGGTTCTGGCACCCACGCGTGAGCTGGCTATTCAGGTCGCGGAAGCCTTTACCTCTTATGCCTCGAAATTTCGCAACTTTCACGTGCTGCCCATCTACGGTGGCCAGGATTTTTATCCTCAGATCAAAGGCCTCAAGCGCGGTGCCCAAGTTATTGTCGGCACCCCCGGCCGCATGCTCGACCATCTTCGCAAAGGCACGTTGAGGCTAGGCAACCTGAAGGCGCTCGTTCTGGACGAAGCTGATGAAATGCTGCGCATGGGCTTTATTGATGACGTTGAGGCCATCCTCTCCAAGACGCCAGAAAACTGTCAGCGCGCCCTGTTCTCCGCCACCATGCCGCCGCAGATCAAGAAGGTAGCTCAAACCTACCTGCGCGATGCGGTCGAAGTGAAAATCGAGAGCGAAACCCGCACAGTTGAGCGTATTTCCCAATTTGTTCTGCCGGTTTACGCAGAGCGCAAGCTGGATGCGCTAACCCGCATCCTGGAAGTGGAGCCTATCGAAGGCGCGATTATCTTTGTGCGCACCAAGGCCGAAACCATACTGCTGGCTGAGAAACTCAGCGCCCGCGGACACGCCGTAGCACCCCTGAACGGGGATCTGAATCAGCGCCAGCGCGAACAGACCGTTGAAGACCTCAAGCGCGGCAAGAAAGACATCATCGTCGCGACCGACGTAGCCGCCCGCGGCCTGGACGTACCCAGGGTTACACACGTCATCAACTACGATGTGCCCTACGACACCGAAGCCTACATCCACCGGATCGGGCGCACTGGCCGTGCCGGGCGCGAAGGAAAAGCCATTCTTCTGGTAACCCCTCGTGAGCGGAGTTGGCTGCGCACTCTTGAGCGCGCCACCAACTCGCCCATGGAAGCTTACGAACTGCCTTCGCCTGTTGAACTGAAGAAAATGCGCGAAGAGCAGTTTGAAACCCAGCTTCTGGGCTTTGCTGAAGATAAAAAGCTCGCAAAGTCCATGGCATTACTGGACGACATCGCCGAACGCAACGAAATGGACATTGCCATGGTTGCCGGCGCCATGGCCTGCTGGATGGAGGCAATGCAGCCCGGCTCCCTGCCTCTGGAGCAACCGGAAGCACTGCCCACGATGTCTTCAGCTCCGCCTCCGCGCCGTGACCGTAAAGGCGGCGGCCGCCCGGGCGAGTTCCGCAAGGGGCCACCGAAAGCTGGCTTCAATAAGGGTCGCGGTGCGCCTGGTGGCGGCGCCGGTGCTCGTGGCAAACCACCCGGCAAAGGTGGCAAGCCTGCAGGTAAGCGCCCTCCCCGTCAGTCAGACGACAAGCGCTGATAGACGACGAAGCTGTAGTCGTAAGGATTGTTATCGGACGCGGAGAAATCCTCCCGTCCGATTTCTTCCCACTCATCCCAGTTCATTTCCGGAAAATACGCATCGCCATCCACCTCGGCGTGCACCTGAGTGATGTAAATGCGGTCTACCATGGGTAGCGCTTCTGTATAGATCTGCCCTCCCCCGATAATCATTACCTCATCACCACCGTCCAGCTCCGCCTGTGCTTCAGCTTTTATCAGAGCTTCTTTCAGGGATTTTGCGGTAACCGTTCCTGCGGGTGCTTCACGATCGGCATTGCGGGAAATCACAACGTTCATTCGCCCGGGCAATGGCCTGCCTATGGAATCCCAGGTTTTACGACCCATGATGATGGGCTTGCCCATGGTGGCTTGTTTGAAGTATTTGAGATCGCCCGGCAGGTACCAGGGTAGATTGTTGTTCCGGCCAATAACCCGGTTTCGGGACATGGCGACGATGAGTGCTTTACGCATGCTTGTGTTCCTTTGACTCGGGGGGGGGTGCAAGGATGCGGAGTTTTCCCGCCCAGGCTAGATGGCAATTGGTGCTTTGATGGCGGGATAAGGGTCATAGCCCTCAAATTCGAAGTCTTCCAGTTCATACTCAAATATCGAGTCTGGCTTACGCGTGATTGCCAGCCGAGGCAAAGCTCTTGGCTCACGCTTTAGCTGCTCAAACACGATGTCGTCTGTCAGGTGGTTTTGATACAGGTGGCAATCACCAAAGGTATGTACAAACTCACCGACTTCCAGATCGCACTGTTGAGCGATCATGTGGGTTAGCAGCGCATAGGATGCAATGTTGAACGGCACGCCGAGCATCAGATCTGCGCTGCGCTGATACAGTTGACAGGAGAGCTTTCCGTCAAGCACATAAAACTGGAACAGACAGTGGCATGGCGCCAGCGCCATGCGGCCTTCGCGGGCGTTTTCCTGGGGGCCAACGGACTCATCCGGGAGCTCCGCCGGGTTCCAGGCGGAGACGATCAGGCGGCGGGAATTTGGCTTGTTGCGGATCTGATCGATAACGTCGCTGATCTGATCCACCACCCGGCCATCTGGGCACTGCCAGCTTCGCCACTGCTTGCCGTAGATCGGCCCGAGATCGCCGTTTTCCAGCGCCCACGCATTCCAGATTGAGACCTTTCGCTCTTTCAGCCAATTATTGTCCGTTGAGCCTTTCAGGAACCAGAGCAGTTCATAAATAATGCTGCGAAGGTGAACTTTCTTGGTGGTTACCAGGGGGAAACCACCCTGGAGGTTAAAACGGATCTGGCGCCCGAAAACAGAACGGGTGCCGACGCCGGTGCGATCGCCCTTGTCGAACCCGTTATCGACTACGTCCTGCATCAGATCGAGATAAGCTTTCATTCTGCGCTTCTCCGGTAAGCAATCACTAACAGAACCGCGCCGGCCAGAAGCATCGGGAAGGAAAGCACCTGCCCCATGGTAAGCCAGTCAAAAGCAAGATAACCCAGCTGCGCATCCGGCTGGCGAACGAACTCCACCAAAAAGCGGAAGATTCCGTAGCAAACCAGGAACAATCCGGACACCGCCATTTTTGGGCGTGGTTTGGCGGAGAACCACCAGAGGATGATAAAAAACAGGACGCCCTCAAGAGCAAACTGATAAAGCTGGGATGGGTGGCGTGCCAGCGCATCCGGCGCCTGACGGAATACCATGCCCCAAGGCAGATCCGTAGGCTTGCCCCAGAGTTCGCCGTTGATAAAGTTACCAATTCGCCCAGCCCCAAGACCCACCGGCACCAGAGGTGCCACAAAATCAGCAAGGCGCCAGAAACCGGTTTCGATCTTGCGGCCGTACCACCACGTGGCGAACATGACACCCAGCAACCCGCCATGGAAGGACATACCGCCCTCCCATACGCGCAGGAGCCACAAGGGGTCCGCCAGAAAAGCGTCAAAGTTGTAGAAGATGACGTAGCCAAAACGCCCACCCAGAATAACGCCGAGTGCCAGGTAGAACAGGAGGTCGCCCATCTGCTCCTCGGTAATCGGGGATCCGGGTTTGCGGGCGCGGATGCGACCCAACCACCAACCGGCGACAAAGCCCACGAGGTAAGTCAGTCCATACCAGTAAATCTTGAGCGGCCCGATGGCGATGGCAACCGGGTCTATCTGTGGATGCTGAAGCATCAATAACCTCTTAGCTCAGAAGAAAACGAAGGCCAACCAGCAAAAGCAGGATAGCGAAAACACGCTTCAGCACTTTCGCATTGAGCCGGTGCGCGAGATTAGCCCCTACCCGCGCAAACAGCACGCTGGTGATAATAATACCGATCAGAGCCGGCAAATAGATAAAGCCAAGGCTGTATTCCGGCAGTGCAGGCACGTGCCACCCGGTCCATGCGTTGCCAAGAGCACCAGCAATGGCAATCGGCAGTCCGCACGCTGCAGAAGTGCCCACCGCCTGCTGCATCCGAACGTTACACCAACTCAGGTAAGGGACGGTCAGTGTTCCGCCGCCTATTCCGAAAATAGCGGAGGCCCAGCCAACTCCTGCACCGGCGGCGCCAAGGCTCTTATTGCCCGGCACGTTTCTGCCCGGCGAGGGATTTACGTCGAGCAGCATTTTTATACCCACGAGAATGACAAATATACCGATGATCAGTTCCAGGACCGGGCCACTGATCAACGACGCGGTCCAAGCGCCGAGGAGGGCTCCAGCTACAATACCGACAGCCATCGGGCGAAAAATATCCCAACGTATTGCACTGTGTTTTTGGTGCGAGCGTATGGAGCTGATGGAGGTAAAAACGATGGTCGCCAGTGAGGTGCCCACGGCCATGTGAGCGGCAATCTCAGGGCTGAAGCCCTGCAGCCCGAAACTGAAGATCAGCACCGGAACGATGACCAGACCGCCACCAATACCAAACAGGCCTGCAAGGGTTCCCGCAAAGGCCCCGAGTGCCAGATAAATGGAAAATACGGACAACAGGGACATAGTCGCTCACACATCCGGGAAAACAAGGCTGGTATGATACACACCAGCAGCAGCTTCATCATCTAGGAATACCCCATTCGCCCCGGAGAACAACCTAGCATGTGCCTGATCGCATTTTCCCTTGGCCAAAGCGCCCGTTTTCCGCTGGTGGTTGCCGCCAACCGGGATGAATTTTTTCGTCGACCCACAGCTCCACTCGATTGGTGGACAACAAAATCCGGCAACCGGGTGCTTTCTGGCAGGGATCTTCAATCCGGAGGCACATGGCTGGCAATTTCCCCTGAAGGCCGGGTGACCGCAGTAACCAATGTCCGCGAGGGCACTCCCGAAGTCGGCCAGACAAGCCGTGGCGAGCTGCCCCTGCGGGCGCTCACGGAATCTCAATCACAATTGCAGGAAAATCTGGTAAATACGGCTGCCCGATACGCGGGGTTCAACCTTGTCAGCCTCGGTGAGGCCGCTGGCTGGTACTTCAGCAACCGCGATGCGCACCCGGGGCGCAACATTCATCGTGGGATGTATGGCTTGAGTAATCATCTGCTTCAAACACCCTGGCCAAAACTCATACGCCTCAGGGAAGCCGTAGACCGAACCGTGAAATCGGCAAGGGGCAGTGCCGGAGACCTGCACAGAGATCTCGCCCTACTGCTGCAGGATACAACGCCGGCGCCGGACCAGATGCTGCCCGATACCGGTGTAAACCGTGATACCGAGCGTTTTCTTTCATCGCCTTTTATAACCGGCGCTGAATACGGCACCCGCGCTACCACCGTGATCAGCATCTCCCATGTCGGTGAGGTTCACGTGACCGAACAGAGCTGGGCACCTGAAGGCCGGCCGGAAGGATACCGGGAGTTCCACTGGCAGCGATAGCGCTCAGCCTCTGATATAATCCGCGAAATTCGTCCACCCAATCGGAGGGCCGCCAATGGCCGGTCAACAAGACGCCACATCCATTGCCGACTTTGAGAAATCTCTTGATGAGCTGGAAACGCTGGTACGTAACCTGGAGCAGGGAGAGTTGTCCCTCGAGCAATCGCTGACAGCCTTCGAGCGCGGCGTAAAGCTGACCCGCGCATGTCAGCAGGCTCTCAAAAGCGCCGAGCAACGGGTTGAACAACTGGTGCAGAACGACGATGGCACCCTGGAAACCCGTCCGTTTTCAGCGGATGACGCCGACTGATGCATAACGGGACCTCGTCTACCATGGATTTTCTGGAAACCTGCCGCAGCCGCGTGGACACGGAACTGGATCGTCGCATTGCACCCGGCTCTGCCTCTGAGCGGCTCCAGGAAGCTATGCGCTACAGTGTGCTGGGCGGCGGCAAACGTATCCGCCCAGCGCTAAGCCTGGCAGCCGCAAGCGCCCTGGGGCAGAGCATTGATACCGCTCTGGTGCCTGCCTGCGCAGTAGAGCTGATCCACGCTTATTCGCTTGTTCATGACGATCTCCCGGCGATGGATAACGACGAATTGCGCCGGGGCAGGCCAACAGCACACATTGCTTTTGATGAAGCCACCGCCATTCTCACCGGCGATGCCTTGCAGGCGTTGGCGTTTGAATGGCTGGCAGAAGCTCCCGGCGTTGAGGCATCTGCACGGCTCGCCATGATACAGGAACTGGCCCGCGCAAGCGGTCATAGCGGGATGGTGGGTGGCCAGGCGATTGACCTGGAGTCGGTGGGCAAGAGCCTGAGCCTGGCTCAGCTCGAAACCATGCACAGGCATAAAACCGGTGCCCTGATTGAAGCCAGCGTGCGGATCGGGGCATTGACCGCGCCCGGCGTCAGTGAACACTCACTGAATGCCCTGACGCGCTACGCCAAAGCGCTTGGGCTGGCATTTCAAGTTCAGGACGATCTTCTCGACATTGAGGGTAATACGGAGACCATTGGTAAACCCCAGGGTTCCGATATAGCCCGTGCCAAGCCGACCTACCCTGCTTTGTTGGGGATCAAAGGGGCACGGGAGCACCTTTCCACACTGCTTGGCAACGCGCTTGATAGCCTGCAGGATTTCGGGCCGGAAGCCGATCCCCTGAGAGCCATGGCAGATTATGTGGTGGCAAGAACTTATTGAGCCTACTGCGGAGCGCTCCATTGAGCTCTCGATTGAGCTCTTGATTGAACCCAGGTGCCGCGGAAGCGCACACTGAGGAAATACAATTTCATAACTTTCCGGAAAAGACCCGAGCAGATGCAGGACACTTATATTTTCAAGGAAATCCCGTCACAGCGGCCAAACACACCGCTGCTGGATCGGATTGACATACCCGCCCAGTTGCGGGAGCTGCCGTCTGACCAGCTTGTTCAGTTTGCCAGAGAGCTGAGGGCATTCTTGCTGTGGTCTGTCGGGCAGACCGGTGGCCATTTCGGCGCCGGGCTTGGCGTGCTCGAACTCACTGTAGCACTGCACTATGTTTTCAATACACCTGAAGATCGCCTGATATGGGATGTCGGCCATCAAGCTTACCCTCACAAGATTCTCACGGGCCGCCGTGAACAAATGAGCAGCATCCGTCGCAAGAACGGCCTGGCCGGTTTTCCAAAGCGCGCCGAAAGCGAATACGATACCTTTGGTGTAGGTCATTCCAGCACCTCTATCAGCGCGGCTCTGGGCATGGCCGTCGCCGCCCGCCAGCAAAACACGGGCCGCAAGAGCATTGCCGTTATTGGCGATGGTGCCATGACCGCAGGCATGGCTTTTGAGGCACTGAACCACGCCGGCCATCTGCGTGCCGATATGCTGGTAATCCTGAACGATAACGACATGTCGATTTCACGCAATGTCGGTGGTCTGTCCAACTATTTCGCCAAGCTGCTTTCAAGCCGCACCTACAATCAGGTTCGCGACAGCAGCAAGAAGGTCCTTCAGGGCGTGCCAAATCTGATGGCGCTGGCAAAGAAAACCGAAGAGCACTTCAAAGGTATGATTGCGCCGGGCACCTTGTTTGAGGAGCTGGGCTTCAATTACATCGGCCCCATCGATGGGCACGACCTGCCCTTGCTGATAGAGACCCTCGAAAATATCCGCGAGCTGGAGGGTCCACAATTCCTCCACGTGGTAACCACAAAAGGCAAGGGCTTCGCTCCCGCCGAAGCGGATCCCATCGGCTACCACGCCATTAACAAGATTGAACCGGTGCCACCCAACAAGCCGGAGCCGGTCAAATCCGCACCGGCCAAGCAGAAATACGCCAACGTGTTCGGGCAGTGGCTGTGTGATGCCGCTGAGCTGGATGAACGCGTAAACGGCATTACTCCCGCCATGTGCGAAGGCTCGGACCTGTTGGCGTTCTCCGAGCGCTTCCCGGATCGCTATTTCGATGTTGCGATTGCCGAGCAGCATGCCGTAACGCTTGCGGCTGGCATGGCCTGTGACGGCGCAAAGCCGGTGGTTGCGATATATTCCACGTTTTTACAGCGGGCGTACGATCAGCTGATACACGATGTTGCCATCCAGAATCTGGATGTGCTGTTCGCTATCGATCGCGCCGGCCTGGTTGGAGAAGATGGCCCTACCCACGCGGGGGCCTTTGATATCAGCTATCTGCGCTGTATCCCGAACATGGTTTTGATGACGCCGTCCGATGAAAATGAAACGCGCCAGCTCCTTCATACCGGCATGCTGTTTGAGGGCCCGGCAGCCGTGCGCTACCCGAGGGGAACCGGGCCGGGAGCGGAGATCCAGAAAGAGCTTACTTCCCTGGCCATCGGCAAGGGGCGCAAGGTTCGGGAAGGCAGCGGCATCGCCATTCTCAACTTTGGTACGCTACTCACTCCGGCTCTGGAGGCCGCAGAAAAACTGGGAGCAACGGTGGCAGATATGCGCTTCGTAAAGCCGCTGGACGAGGCTTTGGTTCTTGAGCTCGCAGAGCGGCATGATCTGCTTGTAACGCTGGAAGAAAATGCTATTGCCGGTGGCGCGGGTAGCGCTGTTACTGAATTGCTGAACAGCCAAGAGGTTTCCATGCCAGTGCTACAGCTCGGACTGCCGGACACCTTCATTGATCACGGCAAACACGAAGAACTGCTCAAGGGCTGCGGACTGGATGCCCACGGCATATTCTCTGCCATAAACGCCCGCATGGAACGACTGCAGCACCATAGACTTAAAGCAGTCAAATAAAGCGGCTATCAAAGCCACCATGCAAAAAGCCCGCTCAGGCGGGCTTTTTTGTGTCTTCGTATCTATTACACGAGTTCTAATTATAGCTGGGGGTCATCGTCTTGATGGGTTTCCAGCCAATGCCCGAGCTTACTCTGCTTGGTATTCAAGTAGTGCTCGTTGTGGGGATTACGACCAACATGCAGCGGAACACGCTCCGTAATTTCAATGCCATAAGACGCCAGCGCCTTCATCTTGCGGGGATTGTTGGTCATCAGGCGCAGACTTTTAATGCCCAGATGTTCCAGCATATCTTTACACATACTGTAGTCGCGCAGATCTGCCGCAAATCCGAGGCGTTCGTTAGCCTCCACGGTATCCGCTCCCTGATCCTGAAGATGGTAGGCACGGATCTTGTTGAGCAGACCAATGCCACGACCTTCCTGGCGCAGATACATCAGAATGCCACGCCCATCACGAGCAATGCTTCGTAACGCTTCTTCAAGCTGGTAGCCGCAGTCACAGCGCATGCTGTACAGGGCATCGCCGGTAAGGCATTCAGAGTGCGTGCGGCCCAGCATGGGTTCGTCACTCTCCAGCGATCCCAGAGTCAGTGCAACGTGCTCCTTTCCGGTGTCCAGCTCTTCAAAACCGTGCATATCGAATACCCCAAACGGGGTTGGCAACCGGCAGGTCTGGATGTAACGAACAGCCACAGTGTTTCCTCGTGGTTCAGTAAATCGGGGCGTATTCTAACATGGGCCGGCAACCCAGTGCCCACTACGCCCGCCTTTTTTCTCCAGCAGGCGCACAGCACTGATCTCCATACCCTTGTCGACGGCTTTGCACATGTCGTACAGCGTCAGTGCTGCGACACTGGCCGCAGTCAGAGCTTCCATTTCGACACCGGTCTGGCCTGACAGCTTGCAACGCGTCAGTATATGCACTGATGCGCCATCTGCCCCCGGGGTGAGCTCCACCTTAACCGAGGTGAGGTTCAGAGCGTGGCATAACGGAATCAGATCGTGTGTTCTCTTGGCAGCCATAATCCCGGCAATACGTGCTACAGCCAACACATCGCCTTTTGGATGCTCCCCTTCGGTGATCATCCTTAAGGTTTCACCTGCCATGTGAATCGTTGCTTCGGCGCGAGCTTCACGCTCCGTTACGGCTTTGTCCGTAACGTCCACCATGCGGGCTTCACCTTTGTCATCAAGATGGGTCAGTTTACTCACGGCGTCTCCAAGGATGCAGATTTGAACAAATCGCCAGATAAGTAGCGATATAAACGAAAACTCAGTCGGCGAGCATATCAGAGATACCCTCAGCGCTGCTGATCATGCACAGCTTCGTGGCCACCAGTAACGGATTCCGGCAACACCCTGCCCTCCGGCCTGCGTTGACTGGTCAAGATCGGTCGGCTCTAGACCGCCCAGTCCAAAAACCGGAACCGCCGCATGGGAAACCAGCTCACGGAATTGAGCCCAGCCCATGGCTGTCGCTCCCGGGTGGGTTGCCGTAAGTTTCACCGGGCCCAGTGTTATGTAATCGGCACCGATGGCAACGGCATGGTCTATCTCGCGAGCATCGTGGCAGGAGATTCCGAGCCAGACACCATCCGGCACTGGCCTCGCATCAAGCTTTTCAGCTTCACACCAGGGCAGGTGCAGCCCCGCCGCATCCGGGTTGTCATCAAACACCGCAGGCGACCCATGAAGCAGAAGGCCGACACCTGCAGCCTCGCAAACGTCTAAGACAGACTCAGCCAGGGAACAATAGTCCTCTGCGGCCATACCCGGTGCGCGCAACAGTACCAATCTGGCGCGATCACTCTCGATCAATCCGGCAAGCGCCCTGTGGAACTGCTGGAGGCCCGCATCGCCGGCGTGAACATCTCCGGTTATAGCCAACAAGAGGGGCAACTGCAGCGCCCGGATAATCGGCCGGTTAGCGGCCGGGAAGTCTTCATCACGCAGGTTCTCAGGGAGAACCCAGTCTACGGATTGCCCTTCACGACCGTGAGCTTCACCCTGCGCATGGTCCGTTCTCCAGACATCCAGAAACACCCGCTTGTCGCCATAATCGTGGCGGATACCAATGACGGGCTGAAGTGTATCCAGCGGTATCTGTAACCCGGTTTCCTCAGCAATCTCACGCACCAGCGCAGCTTGTACCGTTTCTTCCGGCTCAACTTTACCGCCTGGAAACTCCAGCAGGCCACCCTGATGAACATGGTCCGGCCGGCGAGCAATCAGCACGCGCCCTGCCCGGACAATGACTCCGACTGCCACGTGAATCTCCCGGATATCCGTTCCTGTGCCGGCCATACCTAACTGCGGTAGTCTGCGTTGATAGTGACGTAGTCGTGGGAGAAATCGCAGGTCCAGACCGTTTCGCTGATATCACCCCGTTTGAGGTCAATGGCGATAGTGATCTCTTCCTGATTCATGACCGTCTGCCCTCGCTCCTCGGAGTAATCCTCCGCGCGGCCGCCACCCCTTACCAGACAAACGTCTCCGAGATAGATTTCCAGTGCGTTGACGTCCAGATCGGCAACACCCGCACGCCCGACTGCCGCCAGAATCCGTCCCCAGTTAGGATCAGATGCAAACAGCGCCGTTTTGACCAGAGGGGAATGGGCTACCGTATAGGCCACGTCCAACGCTTCCTGCTGGGTAGCCGCCCCACTGACGTGAATGGTGACAAACTTGGTCGCCCCTTCGCCATCCCGCACTATGGCGTGAGCAAGATACAGGTAGACTTTTTTCAGCGCATCCCGCAGCGCCGGCAGATGCGGACTGTCGAGAGTAATTTCCGGGCCGCCATACTGGCCGCTGGCTATCAGCATGCAGGCGTCGTTAGTAGACGTGTCTCCATCGATAGTGATGCGGTTGAACGACTGCTCCCCGAGTTCCGATGCCAGCGCTTGCAGTGCGTCTGGCGCAATAAGAACGTCTGTGGCAATAAAGCCCAGCATGGTGGCCATGTTGGGGCGAATCATGCCTGCGCCCTTGCTGATGCCGGAAATGGTGACCGTGTGACCATCCAGGTCAATCTGTGCCGATTCACCCTTAGGGCGTGTGTCGGTCGTCATTATGCCGCTGGCTGCCTCAGCCCAGCGGTTATCCGCGGTGCTGGCCAGGGCATCTGGCAGTGCGCTCACGATCTTATGGACCGGCAAAGGTTCACCAATCACACCCGTCGAGAACGGCAGCACCTCGGCGGCACTAACGCCAGCCTGCTGTGCCAGCGCCTCACAACAAGCCAGCGCATCTTTTATGCCGCGCTCGCCCGTGCCCGCATTGGCATTACCCGTATTGATCAACAGATAACGCGGCGCTTTTTCCGCCAGATGCTTGCGGCTCAGGATAACCGGTGCAGCACAGAACTGGTTGGTGGTAAACAACCCTGCAACCCGGCTACCCGGTGCCAGCTCAAACACCACCACATCTTTGCGCCCGGGCTTTTTAATACCGGCGCTGGCGATACCCAGCCTGACACCTGCTACCGGGAAAAACTCGGGTAAGGTTCCTGGTCCAACCGCCATTCTGCCACTCCTTCTGAAACTTCTTTTGAATTGGATATGCCTGAAAACGAAAAACCCGCAGTCTGCCAGTCAGCTGGTCGATTGCGGGCTCCGTACTTCGTTCTTGCCAGTGCGGCGTGGTCAGCTCACCTTGCCACAACACTGTTTGTACTTTTTGCCGGATCCGCAAGGGCAGGGCTCATTGCGGCCCACCTTGCGCTCCTGCCGCACGAAGGTTTCAGGCGTCGTCTGCCGCGAATCTCCGGCGCCGCTGCCATCGCCTCGCTCAGCCTCACTCTGTGCTGTCGCGCTGGTCTCATCGTGGCGCAAGCGTGCCTTGGCAAGCTCCTGCTCAAGCTCCTCCTTGCGGCGACGCTCAACCTCGTCCATTTCTTCCCTGCTCTGAACCCGAACGTGACAAAGTACGCGGGTTACATCACGCTTCATGCTCTCAAGCATGGTTTCAAACATGTTAAACGCTTCCCGCTTGTACTCCTGCTTGGGGTTTTTCTGGGCATAGCCGCGCAGGTGGATACCACGGCGCAGGTGATCCATATTGGAGAGGTGTTCTTTCCACAGCGTATCCAGAACCTGCAGGAATACCTGCTTTTCGAATTTGCGCATGGACTCGGCGCCAGCCACTTCTTCCTTGGCCCGATAAGCCGCCACAATTTCGTCCAGAATTTTCTGGCGCAGGTTGTCTTCGAAAAGCTTCTTATCTTCTTCCAGCCAGCTTTGGATTGGCAGGTCGATCGACATTTCCGACTGCAGCTGGGTTTCAAGGCCAACCACATCCCACTGTTCGGGCATGCTCTGGGGTGGAATGTGCTCGCTGATCAGCACATCAACAACGTCCTCACGAATGGTATCAACCATCTCGGAGACATCTTCAGATGACATAACTTCATTGCGCTGGTCGTAGATAACCGTTCGCTGGTCATTGGCAACGTCATCGTACTCAAGCAGCGTTTTACGCATGTCGAAGTTACGACCCTCGACCTTACGCTGGGATTTCTCGATGGCGTTGGTAACCATGCGGTGTTCAATGGCCTCGCCGTTCTTCATGCCCATAGCCTGCATCAGGCTCTTGACCCGATCCGGCGCGAAGATACGCATCAGGTTATCTTCCAGTGACAAGAAGAAACGGGAAGAACCCGGATCACCCTGTCGCCCGGCACGGCCACGCAACTGGTTGTCTATACGACGGGATTCATGACGCTCGGTACCAACAATGTGCAGGCCACCTGCCTCCAGCACCTGATTATGGCGCTCCGTCCATTCTGCCTTGAGGCGGGCAACCTCCTCTTCTGTGGGATTATCCAGAACAGCAACTTCGTGCTCCCAGCTGCCACCCAACACAATATCCGTACCCCGACCAGCCATATTGGTGGCAATGGTAACGGCACCTGGACTGCCCGCTTGAGCAATGATCTGTGCTTCTGATTCGTGTTGCTTGGCGTTGAGTATCTTGTGTTCGATCCGTGCCTTTTTCAGCAGCATCGAGAGCAGCTCCGATGCTTCAATAGAGGCCGTGCCCACCAGAATTGGCCGCCCCTCACCCGTCACATCCTTGATCTCATCAATAATGGCGTGAAACTTCTCATCCTGAGTCAGGTAAACGAGGTCGTTGTAATCAATCCGCTGAATGGTCTTGTTGGGTGGGATGACTACCACATCAAGGCCGTAAATCTGACGGAATTCAAAAGCTTCGGTATCAGCTGTACCGGTCATACCGGCAAGCTTCTCGTACAGCCGGAAATAGTTCTGGAAGGTCGTTGAAGCCAGAGTCTGGCTCTCAGCCTGAATCTTCAGGCCTTCTTTGGCTTCTATCGCCTGGTGCAGGCCTTCACTCCAGCGCCGGCCTGGCATGGAACGGCCTGTGTGCTCGTCAACAATGACAACCTGGCCGCCCTGAACAATGTAATCCACATCTTTTTGGAATAGATGGTGGGCACGAAGCGCTGAATGCACGTGGTGCAGCAGACTAAGGTTGGCAGCGGAGTAGAGGTTTTCACCTTCTTTCAGCAATTCACGGCTCAGCAGCAGCTCTTCAACCCTTTCATGGCCCGCCTCGGTCAGTTCGACCTGCCGCGACTTTTCATCAATGGTGAAATCGCCAGAGGATTCGCCCTCTTCACTCTCCTCACCTTTTTCCAGGCTTGGGATCAGTTCATTAATGGCCAAGTATGCTTTTGAGCTGTCTTCTGCGGCACCGGAAATGATCAGTGGCGTACGCGCTTCATCGATAAGAATGGAGTCGACTTCGTCCACAATCGCGTAATGGAGGCCACGCTGCACCTTGTCGTCGGTGCTGAATGCCATGTTGTCCCGCAGGTAATCAAAACCGAATTCGTTGTTAGTACCGTAAGTGATGTCCGCCTGATAAGCAGCGCGCTTGTCTTCCGGCGGCTGACCGGCAACAACGACACCTACCTGCAGCCCGAGGAAGCGATAGAGTTTACCCATCCATTCCGCGTCGCGGCTGGCCAGGTAATCGTTCACGGTTACAACGTGGACGCCCTTGCCAGGCAGGGCGTTGAGATAAACAGCTGCGGTCGCGACCAGCGTTTTGCCCTCACCGGTCTTCATCTCCGCAATCCGACCCTCATGCAGGGTAATACCGCCAACCAACTGTACATCGTAGTGGCGCATGCCCATAACGCGTCGCCCCGCCTCACGAACCGTCGCAAAAGCTTCAGGCAACAGCGCATCCAGGCTCTCGCCTTCATCGAGTCGGCGACGGAGCTCGGCCGTCTTGCCTTGCAACTCGGAGTCCGCCAGATTGCCAAACTGCTCTTCAAGCTCATTAACACGCAAGGCGAGCTTGCGCATTCTCTTGATTTCTCGGGCATTTTTACTGCCGAACATCTTGGTTGCAAACTTTGAGAACATAGACCACTGCTTCTTTGATTAAACGGAGGAAGCCGGCATTCTAACCTTATTTTGTAACAGTACAAAAGGCAGAGCTCACATAGCCAAAGTTCCACGGCTATCCTGTGCCAAATACCGGGGGGAGGTAACGAAACTGATGAAACTGGCGGGAACAGGGCAAACGTCAGGCGAAACCTGAAATCCTATCGACTGGCTCTTTGGATGTAAGTTTCCGGGTTCTCGCTTTTTCCGTTGCGAATGACTTCAAAGTGAACATGAGGCCCAGTAGAGCGACCGGTGCTCCCCATCAGCGCCAGCACCTGCCCCTTCTGAATCACATCCCCCACATTAACCTTGATCGTTTTGCAGTGAGCGTAGCGGGTAACCAGGCCATCACCATGATCAACCTCCACCAGATTGCCATAGCCAGAACGGTCGTCCGCGTATGACACAACCCCACCAGCTACAGAGATAATATCGCTGCCATCCTTACCCGCAAGATCCACCCCGGCATGCCAGGTACGCTTTCCGGTAAATGGATCAGATCGGTAGCCATAACGTGAAGACAACCAGCCCCAAGTAATTGGACGGCCTTCCAGATACAACTCATCGTCCAACTTCTGACGGGAGGAAACCTGATCCAGCAATCGCAACTGCTGCTCACGATCCAGCATCTTGCGTTCCAGCTCATCGATCATCCAGGTCAACTCGGGTGCCGAGAAGGAATCAGCAGTATGCGAATCCTCAGGGCCACCCACAGCCGCCGGCTGATTGAAATCAAATTCATCGCTGGCAACCAGGCCAGTCTCCACGAAGCGCTGACCTAACGCATCGAGGCGCAATAGCCTACCCTGAATCTCGCCAAGGCGCAGTGTCAGCGCATCTACCTGATCCTGTACATTTTGCTGCAGGCCGGCCAGCTCTGCTTTCTGTTCGCCAAGCTTGCTTTGCCACTCGGCTACCAGCTCAGAGTCTGAAGGCTCCCTGGCTTCCGCCTGACTTACCGCGACGCTGTATCCGCCCCAAGCTGTTGCAACGAGCAATGCAGATACAAAAAGCGCCAGAGCAAAAGCAACCGTGCCGTTCAGGGCGAGCACGCGAGACTCGCTGTGGCGTTTGCCAATAAGAATGATGTTCATATTGTCTTCTAATTTCATCAATGAACCGCAACCCTGTCCTGTAGTGTCGCAGCTCGGAATGTTCCGAGTGGGTCTGCCATCCTTAGCAACAACTACGTACTGATAAATCGCAGCGCCCGGTAGACATACTCATTTACAACAAGGTAAAACAAGAGCAGCGCTGGCACTACGTACAAAACGTGCAGAAGTGTAACCAATCGTTATCGTGGCCGTCGAGAAGAAAACACCTTATGAAACGGAAAAATGAGCAAAAAATGACCTTCGACAACCTTGGCCGAACCCCGGTTCTGCGAGAACTGGTGGCAAAAGCAGGCATGCATCACCAAGCCGAGGAACAGGTTATGGCTTCATTACCACCGGCGCTGGTTACAGGCACCCGGTTTGTCTGTTGCCTGGAGGGAGAACTGACTCTCTCAGCAGAGAGTGCAGGAAAGGCCAGCCAGATTCGTTTCCGTCAGCACGAGATCATGGAGAAATTGCGGGAAAATGAACTATTCCGATTTGTGTGGAAGCTCAAGGTAAAAGTGGCGCCACCACGGTTTCATGAAAAACCGCCCGCCAAAAAAATACCTCTGAGCAAAGAAAATGCCCGGCTCCTCACAGAGGAAGCCGGGCACACGAAGGATAAAAAACTACGCGAGATTCTCGAAAAACTCGCAAGCCACGTCCGGGATTAAGGCATCCTGCTTTAAACCGGCACCGCCAGCACTGGCTTCATATAGGAGATAGGCGCGGTTTCTTCGTTATCAAAGGTAACCACTTCCCATGCATCCGCTTCAGCCCTGAGCTTGCGCAGCAACTTATTATTCAGATCGTGACCGGACTTGATACCACGGAACTCACCAATCAGGCTGTTACCTAACAGGTACAGGTCTCCGATCGCGTCCAGTACTTTGTGTTTGACGAACTCATCCTCATAACGAAGACCGTCTTCGTTCAGGATCTTGTAGTCATCTACCACAATGGCGTTGTCCACACTGCCACCCAGTGCCAGATTCATCGCCCTCAACTTTTCAATATCACGCATGAACCCGAAGGTCCGTGCGCGGCTGACTTCCTTCACAAAAGACGTGCTTGAAAAATCAACGGTCGCAGTCTGAGCACGGCCTTTGAAAACAGGGTGATCAAAATCGATGCTAAAGCTGACCTTGAAGCCCTCGAACGGCAAGAAAGTTGCTTTCTTGTCGCCCTCTTCAATGCTCACTTGCCGCTTGATGCGAATGAATCGTTTGGCAGCTTCCTGCTCGGCAATGCCGGCAGACTGCAACAGAAAGACGAATGGGCCGGCAGAGCCGTCCATGATCGGCACTTCTGCAGCGCTCAGTTCAACAAAGCAGTTATCGATACCGAGACCAGCCATGGCCGACAGCAGATGCTCAACTGTCGCCACACGGACACCGTCTTTTACCAGCGTCGTGGACAGCATGGTCTCACCCACATTTTCGGCGCAGGCACGAATTTCGACCGCAGGGTCGAGATCCGTACGCCGGAAAATGATTCCCGAATCTACCGGCGCTGGCTTCAGGGTAAGGTAAACCTTTTCCCCCGAATGCAGCCCGATGCCGGTAGCACGGATCGTGTTTTTTAGTGTCCGTTGTCTGATCATCGGTTCGTTGTTCCGTAAAAAATGGCGATATTCCAAGCAAAAATCTGGGCGCAGAATATCAAAAAATAAGACTGAGTACCATTTGCCCTGCCAAATATTGCCTGAAATTCATGCAATATTGACCATTGGCAGTCAGCGCTTCGTTATCCGGCTCTGTGGCTTACCTGCACAGAAATGAATCCTCACCGGATACCAGTTGCACCATATTATCAGTCAGCCTGCCTGCGAAGGAATGCGGGAATATCGAGATAGTCGACTCCTTGCTCTTCGCTTACTTTGCTCTGGTCAACCGCCACATTACCGTGTGATACCGCTCGGCGACGCAGAATTGCAGGTCGATCCAACTGGTTGTAATCCGTCGTGCCATCCAGAGTACGGGTATTATCAACCACTTTGGTCGGCTTTTCACGGTCTCTACCAAGCCCTGTAGCAACAACGGTTACCTTCAGCTCGTCGGTCATTTCCGGATCAATGACGGTACCGACTACAACCGTGGCAGTATCAGATGCAAACTCACGCACAATATCGCCAACCTCGGCGAATTCGCCCAGGTTCAGATCCATACCTGCTGTGATGTTGACCAGAATACCTTTGGCACCTTGCAGGTTTACATCTTCCAGCAGAGGGCTGCGGATGGCGGCTTCGGCAGCTTCCCGCGCGCGGTTCTCACCGGTAGCTCGTGCAGTACCCATCATCGCCATGCCCATCTCGGACATAACCGTTTTAACGTCGGCGAAGTCGACGTTAATCATGCCGTTTCGGGTGATCAGGTCTGCAATACCCTGAACCGCGCCCAGCAGGACATCGTTAGCAGCGGCGAAAGCATCCAGAAGGCTAGTCTTTTTACCTAGCACAGAGAGAAGCTTTTCGTTGGGGATGGTGATCAGCGAGTCAACGCTCTCTTCCAGCTCCCTGAGCCCCGTCTCTGCCAGGCTCATACGCTTGCCACCTTCAAAATTGAAGGGCTTGGTAACCACGGCAACGGTCAGTATGCCCATTTCCCGGGCAACCTCCGCGACCACCGGTGCAGCGCCAGTGCCGGTACCGCCACCCATGCCCGCAGTGATGAACACCATGTCTGCGCCCTTGATGGCTTCGGCGATGCGGTCACGATCTTCCAGGGCGGCCTGGCGACCGATCTCGGGATTTGCTCCTGCACCCAGTCCTTTCGTGATGTTACCCCCCAACTGAATGATCTGACGGGCATCCATATCAGCCAGTGCCTGGGCATCTGTGTTGGCGCAGATGAAATCTACACCTTCGATGTCGCTGTTAAGCATATGACGCACGGCGTTACCGCCGCCGCCGCCAACACCGATTACCTTGATAACAGCGTTTTGTTGGACATTATCGACAAGTTCAAACATTCCCCTTCTCCTTCGTGCTGTTTCAGCCTTGTTCCAGGCTGTTTATTCGAGTTTGTATTTTCGAGACACCTTCGTTTACTTCCTGCCCGGAACCATCAGAAATGACCGGTAAACCAGGCTTTCATACGCTCAAACAGCGAGGGTGCATCTTCACCCTTGAGCACCGGTACCCGGCCAAGATCCATCTGCCGGAAACCATGAATCAATAACCCGACGCCTGTGGCGTAGATGGGGTTATTAACAACTTCTGTCATGCCGGAAACTGCCTGCGGACAGGCCAGACGCACCGGCATATGGAAGATTTCTTCAGCCAGTTCCACCACGCCTTCCATGGTGGAGCAACCGCCTGTAATCACGATGCCCGCCGGGATCAGATCCTCAAATCCTGAACGGCGCAGCTCTGACTGCACGAGGGTAAACAGCTCCTCGTAGCGCGGCTCGACGACCTCCGCTAACGCCTGCCGTGAAAGATCCCGCGGCGGGCGATCGCCAACACTGGGCACCTTGATGGTTTCATCAGCACCAGCCAGTTGTGTCAAGGCACAGGCGTATTTTATCTTGATCTCTTCGGCGTTCTGCGTGGGTGTGCGCAGGGCCATGGCGATGTCGTTGGTAACCTGATCGCCGGCAATGGGAATCACCGCAGTGTGGCGAATGGCTCCGCCGGTAAACACGGCGATGTCCGTGGTACCACCCCCCATGTCCACAACGCAGACACCCAGCTCCTTCTCGTCCTCGGTGAGTATCGCGTGGCTTGACGCCAACTGCTCCAGAATGATGTCGTCGGCCTCAAGTCCACAGCGGCGGATGCACTTTTCAATGTTCTGCGCTGCGTTGACGGCACAGGTCACCAGATGCACCTTCGCTTCAAGGCGCACTCCGGACATGCCCATGGGCTCTTTAATCCCTTCCTGATTATCGATCACAAATTCCTGCGGCAGAATGTGCAGAATTTTCTGATCCGCAGGAATAGCGACGGCCTGTGCTGCATCAATGACGCGGTCGATATCCGCCTGGGTTACTTCCCGGTCGCGGATGGCAACAATGCCGTGGGAGTTGAGGCTTTTGATATGGCTGCCAGCAATCCCCGCATACACTGAGTGAATGCGGCAACCTGCCATCAGCTCGGCTTCTTCCACCGCGCGCTGGATCGCCTGAACCGTGGTTTCGATGTTAACCACCACGCCCCGTTTCAGTCCCCGGGACGGGTGGGAACCAATACCCACCACCTCAATGGTTCCGTCCATCTTGCGTTTGCCGACGATCGCAACCACCTTTGAGGTTCCGATATCGAGGCCGACAATCATGTTTTCCGTTTCAACCGATGACATGTGTTCCACCAAACCGTAGGTCTGAATTTACTGTTTCTATGTTTTCGGGCCGGAAGCAGCTTGTGCTGCCTTCCATTGAACCGCTACACCGTTTGTGTAGCGGGCATCTACCCGGCTGACTTCGTCCGACCGTGAGATAAGCCGGTTTTCATAAACCGTTATAAAACGTTCAAAGCGCTTCGCGACCTGATCCCGGCCGAGCACCACTTCAATTCCGTTTGAGAGACGAAGGGTCCAGGCCCCTCGTTGCTCCAGTGCCAGCCCGGAAAACCCCAAGCCATGCCCCACCAGCTTGTCACTCATGGTCCGGGCCATGCTGATCACATCTCGCACCCGCCCATCCGGCCCCGAAAGCTGTGGCAAGCGCCCTGCCATTTCCGGGTTGGGTGGCATGAACAGCTCGCCGTTGCGGCTGACCAAGCGACCGTCGGTCCAGTAGGCCAGCGGCTTTTTCTCCCGAATGTTGATTTCCAGGCGATCCGGCCATACACGGCGTACCGCTACTGTCTCAACCCAGGGGCGCTTCTCAAGATCGGCCTTGATGTCCGAAAGATCCGTCGAGAAATAGCTCTTGCCGATCCAGTTCCCCGCTTGACGCTCAATCGCAACGCGGCTGTCGCCGACAAAATCGCCGTTCACGTCAATGGCCAGAATTTGCTGATCCATGGCTCCTAGCACCTTGCCAGTTGCCCAGGGCACCAGGCCCGCTGCCAGCAGAATCGCAATGCCCATACCGGCCTGCAGCCAAGGTACGGCGGCCAGCACGGCCTTCAACACACCAAACCGGTCCTTCTCCGGCCCGAAGGAGGTTGCTCCCCGGCGCCGGGGAGGGTCGGACGGTATCGCCCGGCTCCGGATCAGCAGTGTTTCAAGCATTGGCACCCTCCAACGTGTCACGAAGGATCCGCACGACCAGCTCTTCAAAGCTGATGCCGGCGGCCCTCGCAGACATGGGCACCAGGCTGTGATCGGTCATACCCGGCACCGTATTTACTTCCAGCAACCAGAACTCGCCGTCTTTATCCTGCATGATGTCTACCCGGCCCCATGTGCGGCAGCCCACTACCCGAAAAGCCTCCAGAGCAAGGTTCTGTAACCTCACTTCATCCTGAGGCGACAGGCCGCAGGGAATTCTGTAGCGAGTGTCATCTGCCAGGTATTTGGCGTCATAGTCGTAGAACACGTGATCCGTGCTCAGCCCTATGGCCGGTAGTGCGCTGTCCTGCAGCAGGCTGACCGTGAACTCCGGCCCCTCTATCCACTCTTCCACCAGCACAAGGCTATCCAGTGCGGCGGCTTCCTCGTAGGCTTCAGCCAACTCAGCGGCGGTGTTTACCTTGCGGATTCCGATACTGGAACCTTCCCGGGACGGCTTGACACTCAGCGGCAGGCGCAGGTCCTGCACAATCTGCTCTGCCTCATCCGTAGCCGACATGGTTCTGAACTTCGGTGTTGGCAGGCCGCAGCCAGCAAACACGTATTTTGTACGCAGCTTGTCCATCGCCAGAGCCGACGCCAACACTTCACTGCCGGTATACGGAATGCCCGCCTGGGACAGAATCGCCTGCAGCGTTCCGTCTTCTCCACCACGACCATGCAACGCTATGAAAACCCGATCGAACTCTGGGTTCTCTACGGTCTTCAACAGGCACCCTTGAACATCCATGGCAAAAGCATCAACGCCGGCGGATACCAGGGCCGCAAGAACGGCCTTACCACTTTTGAGAGAAACATCGCGTTCAGCGGAGCCCCCCCCCATAAAAACAGCCACACGCCCCAGCGCCCGAACCACTTCCGGCTCGGCCTGATACGCTGGTATCCCGGGATGCTGCATATCACTCACCTGCAATTACTCCTGCTGCTGCCAACCGACTCGCCACGCCACCAATGTCGCCTGCACCCTGTGTAATCAGAAGGTCACCGTCCTGAAGCACACTTTCCAACAAGCTCTCGATTTTGCGATTATCGTCTACAAATATGGGCTCCACCTTGCCGCGCTGCCGTATGCTGCGGCACAACGCACGACCATCCGCACCGGGAATAGCCGGCTCGCCAGCGGAGTAGACATCCATCAACAAAAGGCCATCGACCTCAGACAAAACCCTCACAAAATCTTCATACAGGTCACGGGTACGGGTGAATCTGTGGGGTTGATACAACATCACCAGCCGCCGCCCCGGCCACGCATCGTGGGCTGCACGAATTACAGCCTCGACCTCAGTCGGGTGGTGGCCATAGTCATCCACCAACGTGACCGTACCCTTGGGTATTTTGTAATCTCCATTAACCTGAAAACGTCGCCCGACACCCGCGAAAACCGCCAGGCCCCGGCAGATGGCTTCGTCTGCAACGCCCTCATCGGTTGCTACCGCAATCACCGCAAGTGCATTCAGCACGTTATGGCGCCCGGGCATCTTCAGTTCCACTGTCAGATCACTGCGCCCGCCGGGACGCTTCACTAAAAAATGGGTTCTCAGACAGTCTGTTACGATATTCTCTGCGCGGTAATCTGCGTCCGGATTGCTGATGCCATAGGTGATGATCGCGCGGGAGATCCGCGGGATAATTTCCTGTACATAGTCGTCATCCACACACATCACCGCCACGCCGTAGAATGGCAAATTGTGGAGAAAATCCACAAAGGTCTGCTTTAGCTTCTCAACGTCGCCGTCATAGGTATCCATATGATCGGCTTCGATGTTCGTGACCACAGAGATCACCGGCGTCAGGTGCAGGAAAGAGGCATCGCTCTCATCCGCCTCTGCCACCAGATAACGGGAACCACCCAGCTTTGCGTTGGTACCCGCGCTGTTCAGCTTGCCGCCGATTACAAAAGTAGGATCAAGCCCTGCCTCACCAAACACCGAGGCGATCAGGCTGGTGGTGGTGGTCTTTCCATGGGTTCCGGCGACGGCAATGCCGTGGCGGTACCGCATAATCTCCGCCAGCATCTCGGCACGGGGCACAACGGGAACCCTCCGACGGCGGGCAGAAGCCACTTCGGGGTTATCGGTTCCTACAGCCGAAGACACCACAACCACGTCGGCTTTGGCGCTGTTTTCTTCCCGGTGACCGATCTGAACCTCAATTCCCATGGCCTTGAGGCGGTCTGTGACCGCACCTTCTTTCAGATCTGAGCCGGAGATGTCATAACCCTGATTCTTCAGCACCTCCGCAATACCGCTCATACCGGCGCCACCAATACCCACGAAGTGAATGTGGCGAATCCGGCGCATTTCCGGTACCTGAAAAACAAGCGGCGGATTGGTTGTATCAGCCATTAGCGGCCTCCAGACAATAATTCACGACTCTCTCCGTTGCATCGGGGCGAGCCAGCGTGCGTGCAGCCTTCGCCATATCCATGACCCGGGCGCGATCCCTGGCAAGATCGCCCAGGGTTTCTGCCAGTACGGCCGGTGTCAGCCGTGACTGCGGTATAAGGACGGCCGCCTTGGCGTTCACCATTTGCTGGCCGTTTTTCGTTTGATGGTCATCCACCGCGTGGGGGAATGGCACCAACACCGCTCCAATACCCGCGGCACAAAGTTCAGAGACTGTTAGGGCGCCGGCGCGGCACAACACGATATCGGCCCAGCTATAGGCTTCCGCCATATCTTTAATAAAGGGCTCAACGTCGGCATTAACCCCGTGCCGCTCATAAGATGCCCGTGCCGCTTCAAGATGCTTTTCACCACTCTGGTGGCGAACTTGCGGGCGCTCCTGTTCGGGCAGCATTGCCAGGGCTTCCGGCAGCTGCTGGTTGAACACCTGGGCACCCAGGCTGCCACCCACTACCAGAATACGCAGCGCACTTTCCTGCTCGTCATGCCCGCCCGTACGCCCAGCCATTCTTTGTTCCGGTGCCGGCATGCTCGCCAGATCTTCCCGTACCGGATTGCCGGTGCACCGGGTAATCACATCCGAGCCAAAGCTCCCCGGGAATGCCTCCAGTACCGCTTTCGCAAACCGCACCAGAATGCGGTTGGTCATTCCAGCGATGGCATTCTGTTCGTGAATCACCAGTGGCGTTCGCGTAAGCCATGCGGCCAAACCGCCAGGACCAGTCACAAACCCGCCCATACCAACCACGCAATCCGGGCGGATACGTCGCATGATCGTGAAGGCTTCACCCAATGCCCGCATCAGGCGGAACGGTGCCATGACCAGAGCCAGCTTGCCTTTACCCCTGAGTCCGGAAATATGAATCAGCGACAGTGGAATACCTGTGTCACCAATCAATCGCTCCTCCATACCTCCGCTTGCGCCCAACCAGTGCACCTCGTGCCCCTTCGCCTCAAGCGCCCGGGCAGTGGCTAGTGCTGGGAACACATGCCCACCAGTACCTCCGGCCATCATCAGAAACCGGCGCGATTCATTCATAACGCGCTCCTCCCCGCTTGCGTGGGGCGGTCTTTTCGGTAGCCTGTTTTTCCTTGTCGAGCCTCTCCATCTCGACCCTGGCCAAAATTCCGATACAAACACAGCTGATCATCAGGCTGGAGCCGCCATAGCTCACCAAAGGCAATGTCAATCCTTTGGTAGGCAGCAATCCGGTGCTGACCGCCATATTGATACCCGCCTGCAGGCCGATCAGCAGCGTAATGCCGTAGGCAAAACAGGCGCCAAAAGGCATATCCGCCTTTTCGGCGCGCCGAGCAATCACAAAACCGGTTACAACCAGCGCCGTAAACAGCCCGAGCACAAGCAATGAACCCAGCAACCCGAACTCTTCGGCGATAATCGCGAAAATAAAGTCGGTGTGGGCCTCCGGCAGAAAAAACAGCTTCTGTATCGAGTTACCCAAACCAACGCCACCCCATTCGCCACGCCCGAATGCAATCAGCGACTGGGTTAACTGATAGCCAGTATCAAACTGATCTTTCCAGGGATCGAGATAACTCACCACGCGCTTAAGGCGATAGGGCTGGGTCAGAATCAGAACTACGCCGATCACCACGAGAGTCGCAATCAATGGCACGAACCGGCTGAGGCGCACGCCACTCAGGAAAATCATGCCCGCTGCCGCTGTAACCAGAACCACAGTGGCCCCGAAGTCGGGCTGGATAACCAGCAGCACAGATGCCACACCCAGAACCGCCAGGGGCTTCAGAAATCCAGCCCAGGTGTTCAGCAACTCATCGCGCCGACGAACGACATATCCGGCCAGATAGGCGATCAGGCAAAGCTTTGCCACTTCCGAGACCTGCACATTGAACAGTCCAAACGGAATCCAGCGCGTTGAGCCATTAACGGTGCGGCCCAAAGGTGTAAGAACCAGTACCAGTACCAACAGACCTATGCCGAGCAACAACCAGCCACTGCGCTCCCACCAGGCCACCGGCACGTTGACCGCTACCAGCGCGAGCATGCTGCCCATGACGGCGAACAAGAGCTGGCGAATCACATAGTGATAACCGTTGCCCATGACTTCTAAAGCCATATCCATGGAAGCCGAAGAAATCATCACAACCCCGATGATCAGCAGAGCAACCGAAGTGATCACCAGAACCGCCAGAGGTTGAATGTCGCCCAGCCACTGAGTCCGTGCGGACGCTGCTGATAGTCTTGCCTGCATCACAGCGCCTCCCCCAGAGACTGAACCAGTACGCGGAACTGGTCACCGCGATCGATATAATCCCGGAACATATCGAAGCTTGCGCAAGCCGGAGAAAACAGAACGCGATCCCCTTCCAAAGCGAGCTCTTCAGACTTTTTCACGGCCTCCGCCAGAGTTACCGCGCGATATACCTGCAAGCCGGAGCCCACTGCTAGCGCAATGCGATCCGCATCGGTTCCGATCAATACCACTGCTCGACAGCAGGCTTTAATCGGCCCCGCCAGCTCCGAAAAATCAGCACCCTTGCCCTCTCCACCGGCGATCAAAACTATTTTTCCGTCGACTTCCGGGGCTAGGCTTTCTATGGCCGCCACGGTGGCCCCGACATTCGTACCTTTGGAATCGTTGATATAATCGACCCCTTTAAGCCTGCGTATGAACTCGCATCTATGCGGTAGACCCGTGAATTCCCGGGCGGCATCCAGCATGGCGCCCATCGGCAGTCCTGCTGCGCGGCCTAACGCCAGTGCCGCCATCACGTTGCTGAGATTGTGCCTCCCCAACAGCTTCAGCTCCCCGGCGTTCAGAATGCTATCGAACCCGAAAGTTACCCAGGTGCCCTGATCATCTTCACGGGTGCTGAAGGTTTCCGGATTAACGCGATGAAATCCAAAACAGAGAAACCGCAAATTATCGCGCTCCATGGGCGTGCTCAGAGCATCGTCCAGATTCACAATGGCGTTCTGACACCCACGGAAAATTCTCTGCTTGGCTTGGAAATAAGCCATCTTGTCCGGATAGCGATCCAGATGGTCATCACTGACGTTCAGTACCGTTGCCGCCAGCGCATTCAGTTCTGTTGTGGTTTCCAGCTGGAAGCTGGAGAGTTCAAGTACATACAGCTCTGCACTGCGACCAAGCAGATCCAGCGCCGGAGTTCCGATGTTTCCGCCAACTTCAACTCTGCGGCCGGCAGCCCGGGCCATCTCACCCACCAATGTAGTGACGGTGGTCTTGCCGTTGGAGCCCGTTATGGCCACAACAGGCGCATCGGCCGCCTCAGCAAACAGATCGATATCGCCCCGGACGCGCGTGCCCTGTTCAGCTGCATGAGCAATAGCTGGCTCAGCGATGCTGATGCCCGGACTTACGACCAGCTCGTTGAATCCGGCAAACAGTTCCTGATCGAACGAGCCCAGATAGACAGGGATATCCGGCCACCCGGCACGCAGGTCATCCAGGCCCGGGGGGGCTTCGCGGCTATCAGCCACAGCAATCTCCCGCCCCCGTGCGGACAGATAGCGCACGCAGGAGAGCCCGGTTTTACCGAGCCCTACTACCAATGTGCGACGATCTGACGTGATGACACTCATAATCGATTCGGTTTCCTATCGTATCTTCAGACTGGCCAGGCCAATCAGAACAAGAACCACGGTGATGACCCAGAAACGCACAATCACACGCGGTTCTGGCCAGCCCTTGAGTTCAAAATGGTGATGCAGTGGCGCCATCCGGAAAATCCGGCGGCCAGTCAGCCGGAACGAAGCCACTTGCAGAATCACAGACACTGTCTCCATCACAAACACGCCGCCCATGATGAAAAGAATGATTTCCTGTCGAACGATCACCGCGACCACGCCCAGAGCTGCGCCGAGGGCAAGTGCGCCAACATCGCCCATGAATACCTGGGCGGGATAAGTGTTAAACCACAGAAAGCCGAGCCCGGCGCCAACGAGTGCTCCGCAGAAAACAATGAGCTCGCCGGTTCCCGGCAAATGCGGAATCAGCAAGTAATTTGCAAACTGAACGTTGCCAGAAACGTAGGCGAAGATGCCCAGAGCGCCGGCGACCATAACCGTAGGCATGATTGCCAGGCCATCCAGGCCGTCCGTCAGATTCACCGCATTGCTACTGCCGACAATGACAAAATAGGTCAACAGAATAAAAAGCACCGGCCCAAGGGTCAGTGAGACATTTTTCACAAACGGCAGATACAGCGATGTTTCCTGAGGCAGCACCGAACTGAAATACAGCACGATGGCTGCTGCGGCACCAATCAGCGACTGCCAGAAATACTTCCAGCGCGCGGGCAACCCGCGAGGGTTACGCTCGACGACTTTACGGTAGTCATCCACCCAACCAATCGCCCCAAACAACATGGTGACCAGCAAGGTCACCCAGATGTAGCGGTTGCTCAGATCCGCCCACAGCAGTGTACTGATGCCGATCGCCACCAGAATTAACGCACCGCCCATAGTAGGCGTGCCCGCCTTGCTAAGGTGCGTCTGCGGCCCATCATCCCGTATCGCCTGGCCAATCTGGTATTGACTAAGCTTGCGAATCATCAACGGCCCGATAACCAGCGAAATCAGCAAAGCCGTCAATATTCCCAGAATCCCGCGCAGGGTCAGATACTGAAACACGGTCAGCGCTGAAAAATATTCTGATAAAACCCCTGTCAGCCAGAGCAGCATGCGTTATTCACCTTGTTTTTTATCCCTTCCACCACGAGATCCATGGCAGCGCTTCTGGACCCTTTCACCAGCACGGTCATCGGCGGCTCATTAGCGCGGACGATGGCCTGTACGGCCTCGTCGTGTGTTTGATACATCTCGGTCGCTTCACCAAAACCGTCGGCATAGCCTTCACAGCCGGCACCCACCGTCAGCAAGCGGTCAATTCCGAGTTCGGAAGCAAAGGTTCCGACTTCACTGTGCAGTTCTCGGGCGGTTGGCCCGAGCTCGCCCATGGCGCCAAAAACCGCGATACGCTTACCCTCACGCTTTTCGAGAACATTCAGCGCCGCTTTCATGGAGGCAGGGTTAGCGTTGTAACTGTCATCAATGACCGACAATTCCCCCGGCAGGCTGATGACCTGTAGGCGCCCACTAACCGGTTGCACCCCGGCCAACCCTTCGGTAATGGCTGCATCCGTTGCTTCCAGCTCGCGGGTTGCCGCGATCGCAAGTAGGGTGTTGGTTACGTTGTGCTCACCCTCCAAAGGAAGCGTTAGCGTGCAGGACCAGCCCTCCGGCCCCGCAATCACAATCTCCGGCTTTTGGGCTTGCGGCCGCTTTACAGCAGCGCTGTAATCCGCCTCGGGGTGACCACAGCGGCTGACACTGACAACCCGCCGATCGCCGGCGCGGGCAAGCCACTGATCAAACCCCGGATCATCCCGATTGAGCACCACCAGGCCGCCCTCGGTAACACCTTCGATAATTTCGCCCTTGGCTTGAACAATATTTCCGTAGCTGCCAAAACCTTCCAGGTGCGCCTGGCCAGCGTTCGTCAGAATCGCCACCTGCGGACGAGTGATAGCAACGGTATGAGCAATTTCACCAATCCCGCTGGCACCCATTTCGATAACGCCATACCGGTGCGCTGGCTCCAAGCCAAACAGGGTCAGCGGAACGCCAATGTGATTATTAAGATTGCCGCGGGTCGCCAGGGTATTGCCCATACGAACCAGAATGGCTGCGGTCAGTTCTTTAACGGTGGTTTTGCCACTGCTGCCAGTGATCGCAATGAGCTTTGCATCACTTTCGTTGCGGTTACCCGCTGCCAGACTGCCCAGCGCCTCAACGGTGTTGGGCACAACCAGCTGAGGCATGCCCAGGTTTTTATCGAGGGTGCTATCAAAGGTATCAACCACCACAGCGCAGGCCCCGAGTTTCTGCGCAGCCTGCAAAAATCCGTGGCCATCAAAGTTCTCACCACGAAGAGCAACAAACAGATCACCCGGCTTCAGAGCGCGTGTATCGGTGGAAATACCCGTAAACCAGACCGCGTCGAGCCCCGGAGAAGCAACGGTAGCGCGGGTAAAACGCACAGCCTCGGCAAGTGAGAAAGCGCGCATCATGCCACACCTCCCTCGAGTTTCAGCATCTGACGGACCTGAGCGGCATCACTGAACGGAAGTTTCTGGCCGGCGATCTCCTGCCAGGTCTCATGGCCTTTCCCCGCAATAAGAACAAGGTCCTTGGGCCCGGCCATGCTGATGGCGAAGCGGATGGCCTCTGCCCTGTCGTGAATAACCATTGCTGAGTCTGAACCTGAGAAACCCGACAGAACATCCTGTACAATGGTCGCAGGGCTTTCTGTACGCGGGTTGTCATCCGTTACGACGATGACATCCGCACGCATTTCAGCCTCCTTCGCCATTTCCGAACGCTTGCCGCTGTCACGATCTCCCCCGCAACCGAAAACACAAATCAGCCGGCCAGTGACGTGCGGCCGCAGTGCTGCTAACGCATTAGCCAGAGCATCAGGTGTGTGGGCATAGTCCACAACGGCACGAATTCCATCCACATTGCAGAAGCGCTCAAGCCGGCCCGGAGGCGGAGCCAACTGCGTCACAGCTTGCTGAATCTGCTCTACCGACACACCCAGCGTCATGACCGTTGCAACTGCCGCGAGTACATTGCTTGCATTAAAGCTGCCCATAAGGGGAACAGAAAGTTCAAAACTGCCCCACTCACCGTCGACCATTGCATCAAAGCCATCGTCCGTAGGATGGAACTCTTTCAGCCACAGCTCTGTCTCAGATTCATGAAGGCTGTAACGAACGCGATCACATTTACCTTCAAGCTTTTTGTATAACTGCTGACCGAAGGGGTCATCAAAGTTGATCACTGAGAAATGCACGTCCTCACGTTCAAACAGCCGGGCTTTGGTTGCACCATAGGCTTCCATGGAACCGTGATAATCAAGGTGATCCCGCGTCAGGTTGGTAAAGATGGCTGAGGTTATAGTCAGACCATCCACACGGCCCTGATCCAAGCCATGGGACGACACTTCCATCGCTGCAGCACGCCCGCCCTTGGCGAGGATGCCCGACAATGCACGGTTAATCTGAACGACGTCTGGCGTGGTATGAGTCGCTTTCCGCAAATCACCCGGCATGCCATAGCCGAGCGTCCCCAGAACACCGCAGGGCGTCCCCGCCTGGCTCAGCAACTGGGCCACATAATGGCTAACTGAGGTTTTACCGTTGGTGCCGGTAACACCTATTAGCCGGAGCCTGCGGGAAGGATGCTCGTAGAAACGGGCTGCAATTTTCCCCGTCAACTGCCGGAGCCCTGCAACCGGCACGATCAGTGCCCCGTGATGTTCCGAACATTCCATTTCTTTGTCAGATTCCAGGAGCACAACCGTCGCCCCGGCGGCTATGGCTTTATCCACGTAATGATCTGCCGGTGTGGTCGTGCCCGCCAACGCGACAAACGCATCGCCGGAACTGATTTCACGGCTGTCGGTTTGCAGGCCGTGAATAGTGACGTCAAACACGGATGGCACAGAAACAATGCCCTGCAACAAGGTACTGAGAGATGTTATGCACATAGGCTTACCCCCTCTCCCCTGTTTTTCCCGCTTGCAGACCCGTGGTGCCAACTTCCAGCTCCGGCTTCACATTCAGGAGACGGAGCGCATCGCTCATCACCCGTGAAAAAACCGGCGCGGCCACTTCACCGCCGTAGTACTCGCCGGACTGCGGCGCATCCACAGCCACAACCGTCACAATTCTCGGGTTATCGATCGGCGCCATCCCGGCAAAGATTGCCTTATACTGGTTATCCTCATAACCGTGAGCACCCACTAAGTGCACCGTTCCAGTCTTGCCTCCAGCACTGTAAAAACCAGGCTGAGCCCGCTTACCGGTACCCCTGGAAACCGCTTCTCCCAGCATGACCCGTACATCGTTGGTTACCCGCTCGGACAACACTCTCTGGCCAACCGGCTTTTTATCGAGCTTCATCAGGCTGAGCGGATACCGCACGCCGCCATTGGCAATAACCATGTAGGCTTGAGCTAACTGAAGCGCATTCACACTCATCCCATAGCCATATGAGAGCGTAGCCACTTCTACGGGGCGCCATTTCGGTGGCGCCGGCAATACACCCACAGCCTCACCCGGGAAGCCAATACCGGTAGGCTGGCCAAGACCAAGTCGTGCATAAACATTGCGAATGGTGTCACCACCTAGCTCGGTAGCAATCTTACTGATACCAACGTTGCTGGATTTGACGATGATGTCGGTGAGGCTCATGACCCCATAGTTCCGGTGATCACGAATCGTAAATCTGCCAAACCGCCGGTAGCCAGGCGAGGTATCAATCGATGTCTCGATGGAATACTGTCCGGATTCAAGCGCCGCGGCCATGGCGATCGGCTTCATGGTTGAACCGGGCTCAAACAAATCAGTGATGGCCTTGTTACGAAGATTTTCCGGGGCAAGCTGACTGCGGTCGTTGGGGTTATAAGACCCCTGATTGACCATAGCCAGCACCTCTCCGGTCTCAACGTCCAGCATAACGAGCGTGCCGCCACGTGCGTTATGGGCGGTGACAACTGCTTTCAGCTCGCGATAAGCCAAATATTGCAGGCGCAAGTCTATGCTCAACTCAAGATTATGGCCGGGGCTGGCATCCCGAATAAGCGTAAGATCTTTGATGATCCGCCCGCGATTATCCTTCAGCACTCGCTTGCGGCCAGACTCTCCAGACAGCCAGTCGTTGTATGCCAACTCGATGCCCTCCTGGCCGCGCTCATCAATATTGGTAAATCCGACAACATGAGCAGCAACCTCTCCCGCCGGGTAATAACGTCGATACTCCTGGCGGGTATAAACACCGGGAATGTCCAGCTCCATAGCCTTTGCGGCCAGCCCTGGCTGAACCTTTCGGCTAAGATAAATGAATTCGCGGCCAGAGTAGGTTGTGAGGCGCTCGCGCAGTCTTGCCTCACTGATATCCAGCACACGCGCCAGATTCGCCAGGCGCGGCTCGGCAGGATCTGTTTCTGAAGGGTTAGCCCAGAGCGTCTGCACCGGAGCGCTCACGGCCAAGGGTTCGCCATAACGATCAGTGACCACACCACGGTGAGCATCGATGGTCTCTACGCGAATAGTGCGGACATCACCCTGCTTGCGCAGGAAATCGTTATCCACAACCTGCAGATCGACCAAGCGCCAGCCAAGCACCAGCACAACCATCAGGAACACGCCCAGCACAGAGCCGAAGCGCCAGGCTTTCAAGCCTGCCGCCACTTTCTGGCTCAATGTTCTTGCTGATTCCTGAGTGGACAATCAGATCACCCTGAGATTGTTGTCATCGTGAGTTACCGGGATGCTAACGGCGATATCAGAGGCACCAAGACAATATCCTGGCGCCCGGGAACGACCATACTGAAGCGCTCTGCCGCAAGCTTTTCCACGCGGCCGTGAGCCCCCAAAGCACTCTGCTCCAGAAGCAACTGACTCCATTCCGCCTGAAAACGATCGCGCTCGGTCTGAAGCTGGGACAGCGTATTAAACAGCTCCCGATTCTCATGGGCGCTGACAACAACACCAATAGATGAACCTACAAGCAGCAAAACGAGGACCAATGAGACCAAAACCCTTTTCTGTCGCGTGGCATCAAAAACACGCCGCGAAATTCGGGCGGCAGCAATAACACCCTCACGAACCTTTTCTTTATTCAGCTTTGCCGGCTTTACCGCCGGCTCGATAGCTACCGCGCCCATGATTACGCGCTCCCCTGCGATTTCTGTTTGTTATCGATGCGTTCCAGAACCCGCATAACAGCGCTGCGGGCACGAACGTTCTCACTGACCTCACCGGCGCCAGCCTTCCTGGCCTTGCCTATCAACTGAAAATCCGAAGCCTCTTGCTCTGCCGTCACTGGTATGCCTTTGGGCAACCTGGGGCCACGAGCGAGGTCTCGCATAAAACGCTTCACCAGCCGGTCTTCCAGCGAGTGAAAACTGATGACAACCAGTCGGCCACCCGTCGCAAGCTGATCAACTGACGCCTGCAGTCCGGCTTCCAGATCTTCAAGCTCGCGATTGATAAAAATGCGAACCGCCTGAAAGGTTCGGGTCGCCGGGTGTTTGTGCTTCTCTTTTTTCGGTACCGCTTCGCTGACTAGCGCTGCCAGCTGAAGCGTTGTTTCGACCGGTGCTTCTTTGCGACGCTCGACAATCAGACGGGCGATACGACGGGAAAACCGCTCTTCCCCGTAACGCCAGATAACATCCGCAATCTCACGCTCGTCCGCCCTTGCCAGCCACTCAGCCGCACTTGGCGACTGCAATGGATTCATTCGCATATCGAGCGGACCATCACGCATAAAGCTGAAGCCTCGCGAGGCATCATCAAGCTGCGGCGAAGACACACCCAGATCCATCAGCACACCATCAACCCGCTCCCAGCCTGCTTCGGATACCGCGCGGCCGAGCTCAGCAAATGAGCCATGGAAATATCCAAATCGGGGATCCTCTGCGGCAAGCACTTCAGCCGCGCCAATAGCCTCAGGATCCTTGTCGATGCCCAGCAACCGGCCAGACGCGCCCAGGCGCCCGAGAATAAGCTGACTGTGACCACCGCGACCAAACGTGCCATCTACATAGTTGCCATCGGGGTCGCCGATCAGATAGTCGACCGCCGAATCCAGAAGGACCGAGCGGTGCGAAAACTCTGCTCCGGCCTCTTGACTGCGATCAGAGTTCATAGGGAAAGCGCCTCCATCTCGGGCGGCATATCTTCATCACCGGAAGATTCATCAAGCCACGCAAACCAGCGCTCCTCACTCCACAATTCCAATTTCTTGCCCTGACCGATGAGCATCAGCTTTTTCTCAAGATGGGCATAACTGCGCAATGTGGGCGGCACCAGAATGCGACCTGCGGAATCCATCTCCATGGGCGCAGCGTTACCAAGCAACAGCCGCTGGAGGCGTCGTGCAGCCTTATTCATGTTGGGAAGTGCCTCGATTTTAGGGCGGAGAATTTCCCACTCCGGCTCCGGGTAAACCAGCAGACACCGCTCTTCATCGGCATTCGCCGTCAATACAATGCGGCCACCGCAGGCCTGCGCGAGGCCTTCGCGCACCTTGGTGGGGATCGCCAGGCGACCCTTTGCATCCATATTGATGGCATGACTGCCGAGAAAATTGCTCATTTACACCGTCTCTGGAGACTTGAAAACCACAAATAACCACTAGAAACCACTTTTTCCCACTTGTGCACACTATAGAAACACGCAATTCACAATGCAAGCGCCGCAAGCAGCGGCACTCTTGGGAAAGTTCCTTTTATGACAATAGGTTACGGGCACTGACGTGAGAGAAAGGTAACATTACGGAAAAGAAAAGAAGGAAAATCAAACACCTGCAAAAGTGTTTGAAGAAGACAAGTGAGGTTTAAGATTTTTTGGCTATTAAGAAGCGCGTCATGAGAATGAACACGTTTCACAAGTTGCAGAAAAAAGGCGAGCTCGCCGATAAGCCGGGTTCTGTCGTGGACAGTCATTCATCTAGGGCCTGCGTCACCACAGGCCTCAAGCAACCTACCCGAGTCCAGCGCGGGCCACGCCATAGGACTCCTATTTGGTCTTGCTCCAGGTGGGGTTTACCATCGCCGTGGACTGTTGCCAGCCACGCGGTGCGCTCTTACCGCACCGTTTCACCCTTACCGGCACCCGTGAACTGGTCACGAGCACTTAGGCGGTCTGCTTTCTGTTGCACTTTCCGTCGGCTCGCGCCGCCCAGGCGTTACCTGGCACCTTGCCCTGTGGAGCCCGGACTTTCCTCCCCCGGATAAACCGGCGGCGACTGTCTGGCGAGCTCGGGCGAGACAATACTCCTGCACCACGCGCCATGCAAGGAAAAGCGCGGCCCCGGAGGTCAATTACCCTTGATTTCCAGCGCACGCTGATACAGTTCGTTTTTACCCAGCCCAGTCAGACCGGAGGCTATCTTAGCCACTTTCTTGAGCGGCAGCTCCTCCATCAGCAGGCTCAGAAGCTGATCTACATCAAGCGCGCCGGCCATCAAGGAGCTTTCAGTTTTTTCAGCACCCCGCACCATGACAACAAATTCGCCCCGATTTCCGTGAGTGTCGTCTGTAAGGGTCGCCAGTACTTGAGCCGCCTCCCCCGAGTAGAAAGTCTCGAAGGTTTTAGTGATCTCACGTCCCAGCACAATCTCACGGTGCGCCCCCATGGCTTCCGCAATGTCCGCTACGGTATCCAGTATCCTGTGGGGCGACTCATAAAAAACGAGAGTCGCAACCTCTTTGCGAAGTTCATCCAGAGCCGAGCGCCGGCCAGAACGCTTTGCAGGCAGAAAACCGACAAACAGAAAGCGATCCGTGGGAAGTCCCGCCGCGCTCAATGCTGCAATGAGTGCACATGGCCCGGGAATCGGGCTTACCCGCATCCCTTCGGCCCTTGCCGCCCGAACCAGCACATAGCCCGGATCAGATATCAACGGCGTACCAGCATCTGAAATCAACGCGACATCAGTGCCCGCCAACAACCGATCCAGTATACCCTGAACCCTGCCTCGCTCATTGTGATCGTGTAATGCAATCAAGGGCTTGTTAATACCAAGATGCTGAAGCAGACGCCCGCTATGGCGGGTATCCTCTGCCGCAATGACCGCCACCCCCGAGAGCACTTTGACTGCACGGGCAGAAAGATCCTCCAGATTACCAATAGGAGTAGCGACGATATAGAGCGTTCCACAATTCTCACCCGGCTTTATTACCTGCATGGCTGACTGATCCGATTCAGATTTCAAAATGTGTGCCTCGCGCGCAGGGGCAGCGTCACCATGACACCTGCGTCATGTGAATTGGCCCGGGAGCTGTTAAACTTGCCACCATCAGATCGGCGCCACAAGCCCAAAACTCCGGAATCTATAGAGATTGCCATGACAAAGAACCGTATTAACCATCGCGCCCTGGCCGGTGTATTTATACTGACCCTGCTGTTTGCGGGCTGCGCCAGCGTTGACCTGGAGTCGCGCGTCGCCAAATCTCCCGCCCAAGCTCTTGAGTTTGCCGCAAAGGAACGCAACACCGAAACGGCTCAACGATACCTGCTTAAGGTCGCAAGCCGGTTTCAGGAGAGCGGCGAACACCGGGCGGCCCGCACATTACTGCAGAGCACTCAACTGGCGCAACCTGCACAGCCACTGCAGGCACAAAAGCAGCTGCTCGCCATGGCAAGCGCCGTGGCTCTCGAAGACCGTGAGTGGGCCGACAGTATCGTCACAAAACTCTCGCCAGACAACTTCAGAGGCTACAACTCGGATCTCGTTAACCGCGCCGCCAGCCTTCAGGCCGAAACTTACGCACTTGTGGGCGACCGCCTCTCAGCTGCCATGACTCTGATGCTTCTTTCACAAACAGATGGCAAGGTTAACCCGCAACAGATCCACGACCATATCTGGACATTTCTGAAAGCCGTTCCGGATCAGAAGCTCGCTATCGCAGGCAAGAGCACCATCGGCTTTGAGACGGAGGGGTGGATCGAGCTCGCCACCAGTGTGCGCAAGCCTGGGCTAAGTATTGATGACCAGGGCCGCGTTATTCGCCGTTGGCAAAATAACTGGCCCAGCCACCCTGCCGCGCAGATACTGCCATCCGAACTGCAGCTCATTGCCAGTCTGGCAGAAAACCGGCCTGAAAAAATTGTTCTGGCGCTGCCACTTCAGGGCCCTCTGGCCAGCGCCGGCAAGGCCATCCGCGACGGCTTTCTGGCAGCGTACTATCAGGATGGTTCAGCCGATCACAGCAAAACTGACATCCGCATTATAGACACTTCAGGCCAATCATTTTCTGAGCTGTATAAGGAACTGGCCGCTCAGGATATCGACCTGATTATAGGTCCTCTTGAGAAGGACGCACTAGCAAGTCTTACCAGCATGAGAACCCTTCCGGTTCCGGCTCTCGGGCTCAACTATCTGGCTGCCGACAAAAGAGCACCAGACGGCCTCTACCAGTTTGGCCTCTCGGCAGAAGACGAAGCACGTCAGATCGCGGACAGACTCTCGGAACAGAACATCAATCAGGTTCTGGTGCTCATCCCTCAGGGTGAGTGGGGCGATCGAGTAGAGGCTGCACTGCTGAAACGCATGAAGCAACATGGCGCGATTGCGCTGGATATCGAGCGGTTCTTCCGAGAAGATAACCTGCGCGCAGTCACTGCAGACTTACTGGGTATTACCGTATCCCGGGATCGGGCTATTCAGGTAGAACGTACCATTGGCCTTAACGTCGAATTCGAACCACGCCGTCGTCAGGATGCTGAAGCCATCGTGATGGTGGCCGAGCCCGCGATCGCACGCCAGCTCAAGCCTCTGTTTGCATTCTACTTTGGGGGCGACCTACCTGTGTACTCCCCCTCGATCATTTACGAAGGCACACCGAACCCTGCCCGGGATCGCGATCTCAATCAGGTTATGTTTACCGATATTCCCTGGGTACTCGACGACAAAAACCCATTACGCGAAGAAGCCACCAAAGTTTTGCCCGATACTCGCGGTCAGCTTGGCAGGCTGTTTGCCATGGGGGCAGACGCATGGCAGCTGAGCAAACGCCTGCCTCTGCTACGCCAAGTTCAAACCGCGGCGGTCGATGGCCAGACCGGCCGACTAACCATGACTCACGAAGGCAGCATCCATCGAAGTCAACTTTGGGCGCAATTCCGCAGTGGAACGCCCAACCTGCTATCCGAACCAGCAGCCCGTAGCGGTGAAGAGGACAAGCCCCCGCAGTCATTGACCAACTGACCCTGACCAGCAAAAGGATAGCAGCCATGGAAGGCCGCAAAGCAATCGGAACACATTTTGAAGGCGTCGCCGCACGATATCTCACGGCCCGCGGCGTGCAGATCCGGGAACGCAACGTTTATAATCGCGGCGGTGAAATCGATCTGATAGGGCAGGATCAGGATACTCTCGTCTTCTTTGAGGTGCGCTACCGGGGCAGCGGTAGCCTCGTCGACCCGGCCGGTTCCATTTCTTACCCAAAGCGACAGCGGCTGTTGAAGGCCGCTTCATTTTATCTGCACCGACACAACCTGTGGAACGCGCTCAGCCGCATAGACGTAGTGGCAATCAGCCCGGGAACCGTTAAAAAATACCGGGTACAATGGATCAAAAATGCAATCCAGGCGGACGTATAAATTCTGATGAGCGAAACGGAAAACCTGATCAACCAATTGTTTGCGAGCCACATGGAGCATACTGCTCAAGCAGCCAGCACCGTGGGACCTGCTATCGAGCAGGCAGCAGATGCCTTCGTAAACGCTCTTCTCAATGACGGGAAAATCGTTACCTGCGCCAACGGGAACGCCAACGTAATCGCCCAGTATTTCTGCACGGCATTCCTGAACCGCTTTGAGCAGGATCGACCGGCACTGCCGGCGATCAACCTGGGAGCCGACGCAACGACTTACTCTGCCATTTGCCGTGACAACCGCTTCAACGATACGTTCTCACGCCAGGTTAAAGCCATCGGTAAACCCGGCGATCTGCTATTCGTGATTGTTGACGACGGGCACAAAGCGAACCTCATTCAGGCCATCCAGGCAGCTCATGACCGGGAAATGAACGTGGTGGTGCTGAGCGCGAGGGAAAAGTCTGACATTACCTCCCTGATGCACTCTGAAGACCACGAGATCGCTCTGAACGATCTTTCGCCAACAGAGGCAACACCCCTGCTATTGCTTGTGATCAACGCCCTGTGTTCACTGGTAGACGGGAAACTGTTTGGGGGATGAAAAAAAGCCGGCAGAGCCGGCTTTTTTTGTAAAACGCTTGTTGGCTACAGCCTACTTGACGACCTTGAGAGTTGGCCGGCCCGATGGGCGCTCTTCCTTACCTTCGGACTGCCTTGACCCCTCGCGGTCATTAGTGCCGTCCGGATCCGGGGAGCCAGGCTCACTGCCAAACACCATACCTTCACCATTTTCCTTGGCATAGATAGCCATCACCGCCTGAAGCGGGATAAATACCTGCATCGGCACACCACCGAAGCGGGCGCTGAACTCCAACGCACCGTTACCCACTACCAGTCCACGCACGGCACCGGGACTGACATTCAGAACGATCTGTCCGTTCGCGACATGCTCAGTAGGCACCTGAACACCCTGAACGCCCACATCCACCACTATATAAGGAGTGCAGTCGTTATCCAGTATCCACTCATTAAATGCCCTTACCAGATACGGGCGACTGGATGTCATGGTGATCTTGTTATCAGACACTGTTTGCCTCCTGTTCCGTATAGCGGAGCCCCGCCAAATCAGCTACGGATGTCTTCTTCAAGATCAGAGAGGCTCGCTTTGAATCCCTCACGGCCAAAAATACTCTCCATATACTTATGCAACGGCTTGGCTTGCTTGTCGTTAAGCTCTATTCCCAGTGACGGCAAGCGCCAAAGAATAGGTGCAATACAGCAATCCACAATCGTGAATTCCTCAGAGAGGAAATACGGCATCTCACCAAACAACGGCGCCGTAGCGAGCAGGCTTTCGCGCAGCTCTTTGCGAGCAGTTTCCGATGCCTTGACGTTTGGCTGGTTCAGAATCTGATCCACCATGCCACACCAGTCCTTCTGAATTCGATGGATCATCAACCGACTGTTGGCACGGGCAACCGGATAAACCGGCAGCAATGGCGGGTGTGGAAAACGCTCATCAAGATATTCCATCATGATGTTCGGCTCATACAGAATCAGGTCACGATCCACCAGAGTCGGTAAGGCGTTATACGGATTCAGATCAGCCAGTTCGGCTGGCGGATTATCCGGGTCAACATCAACGATATCAACGGTAACACCCTTCTCTGCCAAGACAATGCGCACTCTGTGGCTATAGTGGCTGGTTGGATCTGAGAAAAACGTCATCGATGATCGCTTGGTCACAACGCCCATAGAACTACCTCACGAGTAAACAAACCGAAATGGCCCTGAAAAACGCAAAAATTCCAGCGGGCCGGTTAACGCCCGCTGGAACTCAGGGAACGGGATTATACCCTATTTCTCAGTGCACGTCCTTCCAGTACTCACGATTGAGCAGGTAGGCGAAGACAAAGAAAATAGCGACAAAGATCAATACGAAAATCCCGAGACGCTCCCGCTCCACCTTGATCGGATCCGCCATGTAGGACATGAAATTCGTCAGGTCGTACATGGCATCGTCAAACTCGGCACCGGACATACTGCCTTCAATGGCGTATTCCGGGCAGGCACCTGCGTTTTTGATGTTGCCACTCAAGGGCTCAACACTGGCGTGCTTGCCAATATTAGGCTCGACTGCACACAACCCCTGAAGGTCAACCAAAACATGGGGCATGCCTACCTTGTCGAACACCACGTTGTTTACACCCAAAGGGCGGGTTTCATCCTTATAGAAACCACGCAGATAGGAATATACCCAGGATTCACCACGCAGACGGCTTTCCAGCGTAAGGTCCGGTGGCGGAGCACCAAACCAGCCCGCTGCCATATCCTTGTTCATGGAGTTCTTCATCAGCTCACCAATCTGGGCGCCAGTGAAAATCAGATTCTCCTCGAATAGCGCGACCGGAATCTCAAGATCATCCGCAACCCGCTTATAGCGAGCGTATTCCATGGAGTGGCACCCCATGCAATAGTTGGTGAACATAGCAGCCCCACGCTGAAGAGACCCCTTGTCGGTGTGGTCCGTCTTGATGTGATCAAGTGGAACGCCAACACCGGCTGCCAGCCCGAGAACCGGCAGGAACGCGATGAAAAGACCAAAAATCAGCTTTCTCATTATCCTGTCACCCTCTCTGGTACTGGCTTGGTTTTCTCCATGCGCGTATAGAACGGCATCAGAATGAAGTAGAGGAAGTACACGAACGTCAGAATCTGGGCCGCAGTGGTACGACCTTCGGTGGTAGGTACAAGACCAAGATAGCCGAGAATAACGAAGCTCACTGCAAACAGTGCAAGCGCAATTTTGCTCAACCATCCTTTATAGCGGATGGACCGCACCGGGCTTCTGTCCAGCCAGGGCAGAACAAACAGAATCGCAATGGCACCACCCATGACAACCACACCCCAGAATTTCGCCGGCAAACCGAAGATTTCGATCGTGACCGCGCGCAACATGGCGTAGAAGGGTGTGAAGTACCAGACAGGCGCAATGTGCGCAGGCGTCTTCAGCGCGTTCGCAGGCTCAAAGTTTGGCTTCTCAATAAAGAGACCACCCATTTCCGGGAAGAAGAACACCACAACAAAGAAGATAAAGAAAAACACCGCCACGCCCACGAGATCGTGCACGGAATAGTAAGGGTGGAACGGGATACCGTCTTTCGGAATACCGTTTTCATCCTTGTTCTTCTTGATTTCGATACCGTCCGGGTTATTGGAGCCCACTTCATGTAAAGCAAGAATGTGAAGAACGACCAAGCCAAGCAGGACAATCGGCAGCGCAACGACATGCAACGCGAAAAAGCGGTTCAAGGTAATACCGGAGATCAGGTAATCACCACGAATCCACAGAGACAGATCTTCACCGATAACAGGAATGGCACCAAACAGGTTTACGATAACCTGCGCACCCCAGTAGGACATCTGACCCCAAGGAAGCAGGTAGCCCATAAAGGCTTCTGCCATCAGAGCCAGATAAATCAGCATACCAAACAGCCAGATCAGCTCGCGAGGCTTCTGATAGGAACCGTACATAAGGCCACGGAACATGTGAAGGTAAACCACAATAAAGAAGGCCGAGGCACCCGTGGAGTGCAAGTAGCGCAACAGCCAGCCCCACTGAACATCACGCATGATGTACTCAACGGAAGCGAATGCACCCTCACCTGTCGGGTTGTAGCTCATGGTGAGCCAGATACCAGTCACCAACTGGTTGACCAGTACAAGCATCGCCAGAGAGCCGAAAAAATACCAGAAATTGAAGTTCTTCGGCGCGTAGTATTTTGCCAGGTGCTTATTCCAGGCATCAACAACTGGCAGACGCTCGTCTACCCAATTAAGAAGCTTCTGCATTACGCTGCCTCCGGATCAAGACCAATGGTGAGAGTCTCATCATCGTCGTAACGATAGGGCGGAACCTGCAAGTTCAGCGGGGCAGGCTGCCCTGTGTAGACCCGTCCTGCCATATCGTATCGGGATCCGTGACAAGGGCAGAACAAGCCGCCAAGCCACTCGGCACCCAAGTCTGCCGGAGCTACCTCCGGACGATAGGAGGGCACGCAACCCAAATGGGTGCACAGGCCGACAAGAACAGCCAACTCGGGCTTCAGCGACCGCAGTATACCTTCAATGTATGGCGGCTGCTGCGGGGCTTCAGACTGAGGATCGCTCACCTTGTCGTTGAGCTTTTCTATGTTGCTCAACATTTCGTCTGTGCGAAGGATAAGCCAGACTGGCATACCCCGCCACGCAACGGTGACCTGCTGACCCGGTTCAATCTTACTGATATTGACGGTTACCGGCGCACCAGCTGCCTCCGCTTTGGCACTGGGATTCCAGGATGCCACGAAAGGAACTGCCGCACCGACGACGCCGACTCCACCTACCGCAGCCGTAGCGCCGATAAGAAACCGGCGTCGACCTTGGCTCACGTCGCCATTATTCATTATGGTTTTCTCCCATCAGGCGATGTCACAGCCCGCAAGAAAGCCGACAGTGTGCATCGAAAAGGACTTCACAATCCAAAATATAAGCGCTCAAATGGTAATGAAATTACCATGTCCTTACAAGTCGGAAAGCCGCCACCAGAGCCTCCTCTCTGTTCCAGATCAATTTAACTATTATTGACCCTGAAACAAAAAAACCCGACCAAAATAGCCGGGTTTTCATGAGATCTGCTCCAGCGGAACTTAGCGCTTGGAGTACTGAGGACGCTTACGCGCCTTACGCAGACCAACTTTCTTACGCTCAACTTCACGAGCATCACGAGTTACATATCCCGCTTTACGCATCGCCGGACGCAGGGTTTCGTCGTAATCCATCAGAGCCCGTGTCAGACCATGGCGAATAGCACCTGCCTGTCCACTGATACCACCACCTTTAACGGTGATATTGATATCAAAGCGATCTGCAGATTCAGCAACAACCAGAGGTTGACGCACAATCATGCGCAGTGTCTCACGGCCGAAGAAATCTTCGATAGTGCGACCATTGATAGAGATATTACCGCTTCCCGGCTTGATAAACACCCGAGCCGTGGACGTTTTGCGGCGACCAGTACCGTAATTTTGTGCTACAGACATATCCGCCTTCCGTTAAATGTCGAGTTCTTTGGGCTGCTGGGCCGTATGAGGATGCTCAGCGCCAGCATAAATTTTCAGCTTCATGAACATGGCGCGACCAAGCGGGCCCTTCGGAAGCATGCCTTTCACAGACTTCTGAATAACTTGCTCAGGCGCTTTTTCGACCAGCTTCTCGAAGCTGATTGATTTGATCCCACCCGGAAAGCCGGAATGACTGTAGTACATCTTATCAGATGCCTTGTTGCCGGTAACCCGCACCTGGCCCGCATTGATCACAACAATGTAATCGCCAGTGTCTACATGAGGGGTATACTCAGGCTTATGCTTGCCCCGCAGACGTCGGGCGATTTCGGTTGACAGACGACCCAGCGTCTTGCCGGCTGCGTCTACAACGTACCAGTCACGTTTTACGGTTTCTGGTTTCGCACTCAGAGTCTTCATTGATTCCGCCTTGAACGCTATAAAAAGAAACGTTAAAAACCGCCACCGGAAAGTGTAGTACACCCGGAGGAGATTCTGTACCTGTAATTTGATTGGCAGTGACACCATTCGGGGCTGAGATAGTGACATTGCCTTGAAAAGCCAGGCGCGAAGTATACTCGAACGATTATTGAAATCCAACCCTGTACCAGGCTGTTTTATGATTCCTTTACTGCCATAACGACCGGCCGTACAGCGCTCCCGTATTAGAAAACAATACAGAAGCCAGATATTCCGGCTGCTCGTCCCGAATCTCAGCAAGGCATTCAAGAATTCGTCGCAGATAAATCGGGGAGTTAGCTCCCATCTCAACGCCCGCGGGCGCCATATCTGGTGCATCCGTTTCAAGCACCAGAGACTCCAGAGGCAGGCGTGCGACTGTTTCCCGGGTTTTGCGTGCACGAGGATGGGTAATTACCCCACCCACTCCGATGAAACACCCCTGCTCTACCAGCTTGGCTGCCTGCTGGTAACTGCCAGAGAAACCATGCAACAGGGCCCTGCCACTCCAGTTCCGACGCCTCAGCGTGGCGTGAATCTCGTCGTGGGTCTTCACCGAGTGGATAACCAGCGGAAAGCCCAGCCTCGATGCCAGCTCAACCTGTGCTTCAAACCAGGGGTGCTGTGCACCCAAATCACCATGCAGCCGGTCCAGCCCGCACTCACCAACGGCTACGCAGCGATCAGGATGCGCGCGCAGAAGCTGCTCCATAGCATCCAGATCCCCGGTGGAATGCTCGCTGACAAACCACGGATGAATGCCTAGACAGTAGAACAGGCCTGGGTGCGCCACCGCGGTATTCCGGACACGCTCCCAGTCGGGGCGGCGTACAGCGGGAATAACCAACCCGACAACGCCGCTCTGTGAAGCGGCCTCAAGCTCCATGACCCGACGCCCATCAAAGCTGGGAAAGTCAAAATGACAATGGGCATCAACCAGTTTCAAAGCCGCCTCCACCCGCTACTGGATCAATGTTCCCGGGTTTTGTGGAACTCCACGTCCGGATAACGCTCCTGAGCAAGATTCAGGTTTACCCTGGTTGGCGCGATATACGCGAGCCGATCACCACCATCGAGCGCGAGATTGTCGTTGTTCTTGCGCTGGAAATCTTCCAGCTTGCGATCGTCCGAACAGGTTACCCAGCGTGCGGTGGCAACATTGATCGCCTCATAAACAGCCTCAACCTTATATTCAGTCTTAAGACGGCTCACGACCACATCAAACTGCAGCACACCAACCGCACCGACGATCAGATCGTTGTTGCGCAGTGGCCGGAAGACCTGAACGGCACCCTCCTCAGAGAGCTGAATCAGCCCTTTCTGGAGTTGCTTCGCCTTCAGCGGGTCTTTCAGGCGTATACGACGGAACAACTCCGGCGCGAAATTGGGAATGCCGGTAAACTTCATCTCTTCGCCGGAGGTAAACGTATCTCCCAACTGAATCGTGCCGTGGTTATGCAGTCCGATAATATCGCCTGCATAGGCCTCCTCAACTTGCTCACGATCACCAGCCATAAACGTCAATGCGTCGGAAAAGCGTACATCCTTGGCTATCCGCACATGGCGAGCCTTCATGCCCGGGCTGTATTTACCAGACACGATGCGCATAAACGCAACCCTGTCCCGATGCTGAGGGTCCATATTGGCCTGAATTTTGAAAACAAAGCCCGTAAAAGCTTCATCATCAGGCTGCACCAATCTCTGGTCTGTTTCCCGGGGCAGAGGCGCGGGGGCCCAGTCTATAAGTCCATCCAGCATATGGTCCACACCAAAGTTACCCAAGGCAGTACCAAAAAATACCGGAGTGAGCTCACCGGCCAGAAATGCCTCAAGCTCGAACTCGTGAGAAGCGCCCTTCACCAGTTCAACTTCATCCCGCAATTCACTCGCGTAAACACCAATTGCCGTATCAAGCTCCGGATTATCCAGCCCACTGATTGTCCTCACATCTTGAATAGCATGGCCCTGCCCACCCTGGTACAAAATCACTTCGTCACGGAGCAGGTGGTAAACACCTTTGAAGTTTTTGCCCATACCAATAGGCCAGGTAATGGGTGCACAGGCAATTTTCAGAACATCTTCCACTTCATCCATAAGCTCTACCGGATCACGGGTTTCACGATCCAGCTTGTTCATGAATGTCACAATGGGCGTGTCTCTGAGACGGGTTACTTCCATCAGTTTGATGGTGCGCTCTTCAACACCTTTGGCGCTGTCAATTACCATCAGGCAGGAGTCTACTGCCGTCAGAGTGCGGTAGGTATCTTCTGAGAAATCCGCGTGACCGGGAGTATCCAGCAGATTCACCAGCTTGCCACCGTAAGGAAATTGCATCACGGATGTGGTTACCGAGATGCCCCGCTCCTTCTCCATTTCCATCCAGTCGGATTTTGCATGCTGACCGGATTTTTTACCCTTGACCGTACCCGCTCTCTGTATAGCGTGCCCGAATAAAAGAACTTTTTCGGTAATCGTGGTTTTGCCGGCGTCTGGGTGAGAGATAATTGCAAAGGTGCGGCGATTAGCCACTTCCTGGGAAAGGTGAGACATAGTCGGAAAGCAACCTGCGTCAGATGTTCGGGAAAGGCAGCCATTATAATGGCTAAGGGGTCATTACGCGAACAGAAGCAACAACCATCAGGGCTGTAATAACAGCACCATTATCCGGGCATCTTCGCGTCCCGAGGCCGCAGGATAGTACTGGGGGCGCCGACCTATTTCCTCAAAGCCCTCATTGCGATAGAGCTTACTCGCAACGTTGTTGCTCAGTCGCACTTCCAAAATAACCTGGTTCATACACTCGCGGACTGCGTCAGCAAGAAGATGGCGCAACAGAAGCCTTCCAACTCCCCGGCCACGACACCCGGGATGGACACAAAGGTTCAGAAGGCTGACCTCGTCAAGCACATAGGTTGCTACAGCGTATCCAACCAACGAGCCATTCTGGCAAACGCCCCATAAACGGTAGCCCGGCTTGAAGCAGTCCAGAAATATCCCGTCAGACCAAGGGTGGGAGTAACACTGAAGCTCGATATTCAGTATCTCGGGCAGATCTCCAGGCTCCAAAGGCCGTATAGTCAGCTCCAGGCCCAGGGCGGCACGGTATGAATCTTCCTTTTTTTGCATCACGCTCTGACCAATGGCTTCAGCTGTTGCCATAATGAGCGCTTGGAGGCCGGATTACTGGCAAGCTCTGCCAGAGAATACTCAAACTCAATGTCGGGAGAACGCTCAAGTGTTTCTGCCAACCAGCCATCACTCTTCGCCTCGATATCCGCGCCGCCGATACTGCCCAGAACAATCACCTTCTTGCCGGCTGTCCCGCGCAGAACAAGCCTCATAACGGACATCAAGTCGGCAACCGAGCCTCCTGCCACAAGGCGATTATTGAAGACTGGCCACTGGACCCACTCTGCAGGCTTTGACAGCTCCTCCCCGAGGCTCTTCAGTATGTTTTCGGCAAGCGCCTCCTGCAGACGAAGGCTAGCCTCTTTAGAGATACCTGCTATCAAAATGTGACGTTCACCAGAAAATACACCGATATTCAGACTGAACGGCTTACCCGCCTGTACCTGAGACACCGGTGTTGGTGCAATACTGTTTTGCGAATCACCTGACAGCAACTCCGCATCTACCGGTGACTTCTGGGCTGGTGGCTCCTCGCCCACTACCACCTCTTCCTTTTTCTCCATCAACGCCTGGAGGCTGGCAATTCGCTGCACTCCGCGTTGATTGGATTCGGAAAAAGTGGGAGCCGGGTTGGGTGCGACGGCTTTTGCTGGAACTCCAGCAACCTGAACCCGGCCCGCAATCAGCGGTTGCGTTGGCTCGTCCGGCTCCGGGAACTGAAACTCCGGGCTGGGTGCGGCACCAGGCAAGGGTTCACGGGCATACCACAGGCGAATGCCCGCAACACCGAGATAGAACTGCCTCTGGGCTTCAGTCTGGATCATTCAAACTACCTGCTGATCCAGAATGGGCTGTATGTTCCCGAGTACTTCAAACATCCGCCACCTGAGGGTGCTGCCGGATACCACCGCGGCTGATCAGATTAAGGGCTTCGATATAGGCTTTGGCCGACGCAATGATTATATCTGTGTCGGCGCCCACCCCGTTTACGATTCGGCCACCACGCTCCAGACGAACAGTCACTTCACCCTGGGCATCAGTGCCACTGGTAATGTTATTCACTGAGTAGAGCTGCAGGTTGCAGCCAGAATCAACAAGCGATTCAATGGCCTTAAATGTTGCATCTACCGGACCACTACCTTCCGCTTCGACCTTATGTTCTTTTCCGTCCATCGTCAGTGTCATGCTGGCCCTGGGCACCACGCCGGTTTCAGAGCAGACCTGAAGACAAACCAGACCATAACGGCCTTCTTCATCCTTCTGCCGGGTGTCACTGGCAATGGCCTGCAGATCTTCATCAAAGATCTCATGCTTCAGATCAGCCAGTGCCTTGAAGCGGCTGAACGCTTCATTAAGCTCTGTTTCGGTCTCGAACTGAATACCCAGCTCGAGCAATCGTGTACGGAATGCATTGCGGCCGGAGTGTTTTCCCAGAACCAGACTATTGGTATGCCAGCCAACATCCTCTGCCCGCATGATCTCGTACGTCTCGCGATGCTTGAGTACGCCATCCTGATGAATACCCGATTCATGAGCAAAAGCGTTTGCGCCCACTATGGCCTTGTTGGGCTGCACCGGAAAACCGGTAATAGTGGAGACAAGGCGTGAAGCCGGAAGAATATATCGAGCGTCTATTCGGGTATCGATATTGAACAGATCCTGACGGGTGCGAACGGCCATCACGACCTCCTCCAGGGATGCATTGCCAGCACGCTCACCCAGACCGTTTATTGTGCACTCGACCTGCCGGGCTCCCCGAGTTACTGCGGCGAGTGAGTTTGCAACTGCAAGCCCAAGGTCGTTGTGACAATGTACCGAAAAAATGGCTTTATCAGCATTGGGGACGCGGTTGAGCAACTGATGAATGGTTTCAGCAAACTGCTCCGGAATCGCGTAGCCAACAGTGTCAGGGATGTTGATTGTGTTGGCCCCGGCATCTATCGCCGCTTCAACGATACGACAGAGAAAATCCAGTTCCGAGCGGCCCGCATCCTCACAAGAAAACTCAACGTCATCGACATGGCTTCGCGCACGCTTTACAGCCCGGACCGCCTGCTCAATCACATCATCCGGCTGCATTTGCAGCTTGTGCTTCATATGAATAGGTGAAGTTGCAATAAACGTATGAATGCGTCCTCGTACGGCTGGGCGAATCGCCTCTGCCGCACGATCGATATCTTTATCCAGAGCTCGTGCGAGACTGCAAATCGTTGACTCCTTGATCGTCTCGGCAATGGATTTAACCGCTTCGAAGTCACCCTGGCTTGCGATTGCAAAGCCGGCTTCTATTACATCGACCCGAAGCTTCTCGAGAGCCTTGGCGATCCTGAGCTTCTCTGCCTTGTTCATGGTGGCACCGGGGCTCTGCTCACCATCCCGGAGAGTCGTATCAAATATGACCAGGTGATCGCTACCAGACATTGCGGTGTCTCCATATCGCATTTGGTTTTATGACAACAGTATATCACCGGGGCGAATAGGGAGCAGTGCTCCACTGAGCGGCGAGGCGATTTTCGGACAAAAAAAAGCCCCAACAGAGCTTCTGCAGGGGCTTTTAAAATTAAGAGTCTGACGATGACCTACTCTCACATGGGCAAATGCCACACTACCATCGGCGCAGGCC
>Ga0307486_1000094_pt1 | contig 102352 bp, 103 predicted proteins | sample CBIW02metaG_FD_203663 | JGI IMG/M metagenome (GOLD analysis project Ga0307486, IMG submission 203663) | Sea-ice brine microbial communities from Beaufort Sea near Barrow, Alaska, United States - CBIW 0.2 | ecosystem: Environmental > Aquatic > Marine > Coastal | place: USA: Alaska | collected... | reverse complement strand
ATGCAGTAATTAAAACCGGTGGTAAGCAATATCGAGTTCGTGAAGGTCAAACTCTACGCATTGAATCTTTAAATGCAGAAGCTGGTGATACAGTTGAATTTGACGAAGTATTGATGATTGGTGAAGGCTCTGATATTAAAATCGGCTCGCCTTTTGTTGAAGGTGCAAAAATTGCAGCAACTGTTGAATCAAACGGTCGTGGCAAGAAAGTAACCATCATCAAGTTCCGTCGTCGTAAGAACCGATCTAAAACTAAGCAAGGCCACCGCCAGAACTACACCGAAGTAAAAATCGGTAAGATTTCAGCTTAAATAATAATTGAATCGAAACAGGGGTTGCTTCTTAGTAGGGGGTAGCACTGTTAATAAAAGGACTATACCATGGCTCATAAGAAAGCAGCAGGTAGTACTAAAAACGGTCGCGACTCCAATGCCAAACGCCTTGGCGTTAAAGCATTTGGTGGGGAGCAAGTTTCTGCAGGAAGCATTATCGTTCGTCAGCGTGGAACTAAGTTTCACCCTGGTGTAAACGTTGGTCGCGGTAAGGATGATACCTTATTCGCTAAAGCAGACGGCGCGGTTGCGTTTGTTTATAAAGGTAAGCCATTACGTACATACGTAACGATTGTTTCTGAATAATTTCAGTTTCAACTTATCTAAAAACGCCCCGCATTGACGGGGCGTTTTTGTTTGTAGATAAAAAACAGACTAAAACCCATTATTGATGGGGTTTGTCACTTGTGTGGCAAGGTTTTGATAAAATAAGTCGCTCAGCGTTTATAAAGAAACGGTGAGACGTTAATTGATTGAAAAAAGGGAATAACATGCAATTCGTAGATGAGTCGTCCATTCATGTAGAAGCAGGTCGTGGTGGAAACGGTGTGGCGAGCTTTCGTCGCGAAAAGTTCATTCCATTTGGTGGACCTAACGGCGGTGATGGTGGTGATGGCGGTAGCGTCATTCTGCAAGCCGATCGTAATCTGAATACCTTGGTTGATTTTCGTTTTACCAAAAATTATAAAGCTCAGAACGGTCATGCCGGTATGGGTCAGCAAAAAACCGGTTGTGCCGGCGAGCCATTGATTATCAAAGTGCCAGTAGGGACTAAGGTAAGAGATATTGATGCTGATGAAGTGCTGGGTGATTTAACCGACCATGGTCAGCAGTTGTTGGTAGCACAGGGTGGAAACCATGGTTTAGGTAATATTCACTTTAAGAGTAGCCGTAACCGGACACCACGCCAATCTACTACAGGTGAGGATGGTGATGAGCGTAACCTAATGCTAGAACTGATTGTTTTAGCGGATGTTGGTCTGCTAGGGATGCCTAATGCTGGTAAATCGAGTTTGATTACGGCGGTCTCTGCGGCACGACCAAAAGTTGCGAACTATCCTTTTACAACTTTATACCCTAACCTAGGGGTTGTTAGTGTCTCTCCTGAAACCAGTTTCGTAATGGCGGATATTCCGGGGATTATCGAAGGCGCTGCTGAAGGCGCTGGTTTAGGCTTGCAATTCCTAAAACACCTTTCGCGTACCGGTCTGTTATTACATGTAGTCGATATCGCACCGATGGATGAGACTGACCCTGCTGAAGAAATCCGTATTATTCAGAAAGAACTTGAAAAATACAGCGAGATTTTGGCAGGTAAAGAACGTTGGTTGGTTTTGAATAAAATAGATCTATTATTGCCAGAAGAGACAAAAGCACTTTGTGATCATATTGTGGCTGAAGTGGATTGGCAAGGCCCTGTTTTCCAAATCTCAGCGGTTATGCGTGAAGGAACCACTAAGTTGGTGAATGAAATTGCTTATGCCTTAGAGAGAAATCGTATGGAAATGGTCGAAGAGGTTGAACCTGTTCGGTCATCTGTGGACGCAGATTTCGATTTTTAAAATCTGAATTTTAAGTTCTAATTTCTAATTTAACGCGTTTGGTTACAAGATGAATCGTGAAGAGTTAAAAAATACAAAACGTTGGGTCATCAAAATCGGCAGTGCCCTATTGACCGATGATGGCCAAGGCTTAAATAAAGTCGCGCTTGCTCAGTGGGTTGCCCAAATGGTCTTCCTAAAACAGCAGGGTGTTGAGGTTGTTTTAGTCTCTTCAGGTTCCATTGCTGAAGGTATGAAGCGTTTAGGTTGGACAACGCGTCCTTCTGCATTAAATGAACTACAGGCCGCCGCGTCTGTGGGTCAGATGGGTTTGATTCAAGCCTACGAATCCCTGTTTGCTGAATTTGATATTCAGTCAGCTCAAATTTTAATGACGCATGATGATTTGTCTAATCGAAAGCGTTACTTAAATGTCAAAAATACCATTGAAACCCTTTTGGAGTATGGCGTTATACCCATTATTAATGAAAATGATGCGGTGGTGACAGATGAGATTTGTTTTGGAGACAATGACACCTTGGGTGCGTTGACTGCGAATTTAATCTCGGCTGATGTGATGGTTATTTTGACAGATCAGCATGGTTTGTATGATGACAATCCTCGTAAAAATTCCAATGCTCAGCTCATTTCAGAAGCCCATGTCAGTCGTAAAGATATTGAAGCTATGGCCAGTCCAGAGGGTGGTTCTTTAGGCAAGGGCGGGATGTATACCAAAATCATGGCGGCTAAGCGCGCAGCCCGTTCTGGAACGGCTACGTTGATTGCTTCTGGCCGAGAGCCCGATATCTTGTCCAAGTTGTTTAGGGGGGACTCTTTTGGAACCTTGCTGATACCTGATTTAGAGCCTTTGACAGCACGTCAACAGTGGCTAGCGGGCCACTTGCAAGTCAAGGGTACGTTGGTTCTAGACAGTGGTGCAGTGGAGATGGTTCGTTCATCTGGCAAGAGCTTATTGCCTATAGGCGTTAAATCTCAGCGCGGTTTGTTTCAGCGTGGTGAGATGGTAGTTTGTTACGATGAATCGGGTCATGAAGTGGCGCGTGGATTAATTAACTATGCTGCGAATGAATCTGCAAAATTACTGGGTCAGCCAAGTAGTCAAATTGAATCTATTTTAGGTTATATAGATGCTGAATCACTTATTCATCGTGATAACCTAGTCTTGACCGATTGAGTTAACTCTTTTTACATTTGTTGTAAGCGCTTTGCTTTAAGCTGGGTGTATAGACGTATATTTATAATGACCAGGCCTGGTCATTATCTGTTTTTTTCCCATAAATCCTTGAATTCATATCAACTACTCCCCATATTTAGTTGACAGATTGCCCTAGATGACTAAAATAATTAGCACTCTCAAGGGTAGAGTGCTAAATCCGTTGTCTAATTGGTTTAGTATTAAAAAAATACTGTTTCGGTTTTAATCGAAACAGCCTTGAACCCCACATTATTTAAACTTTAGGAGATACTTATGAACATCAAACCATTACATGACCGTGTTGTTATTCGCCGCGTTGAAGAAGAAAAAGAATCTGCTGGTGGAATTCTTTTACCAGGTTCAGCTCAAGAGAAGCAGAACTTAGGTGAAGTGCTTGCAATTGGTCCAGGTAAAGCATCTGATGCCGGTACTATTATTCCTATGACAGTAAGTGTCGGCGATAAAGTACTGTTTAATCAGTATTCGGGTCAAGAGACTAAAGATGATAAAGGTGAGCCTTTAACTATTTTGCGTGAAGATGACATTATCGCAATTATCGATTAAATAACAAAAGTACTCTGCGGCCAATATTGATATGGGTTGGCAGAGTGGTTATTGATTGAATTTATTTAAGAATTTAAGGAGTTAGTAAAATGGCAAAAGACGTCAGATTTGGTATAGATGCACGTGAGAAGATGGTTGAAGGTATTAACATTCTTGCGGATGCTGTAAAAGTTACTCTAGGGCCTAAGGGTCGTAACGTTGTTTTAGAAAAATCATTTGGTGCGCCAGTCGTGACTAAGGATGGTGTTTCTGTTGCACGTGAAATCGATTTAGAAGATAAGTTCATGAATATGGGCGCACAGATGGTTAAAGAAGTTGCTTCTCAAACCAATGATGTTGCTGGTGATGGTACAACGACAGCGACCGTTCTTGCACAGTCTATAGTGCGTGAAGGTATGAAGGCCGTTGCTGCGGGCATGAACCCAATGGATTTAAACCGTGGTATTCACAAGGCAGTAGAAGCTGTAGTGGCTGAAATTAAAGCAATGGCTCAGCCTTGTACAACTTCAGCGGCAATCGCTCAGGTTGGAACGATCTCTGCGAACTCTGATAAGGCTATCGGTAAGATGATTGCAGATGCCATGGAAAGAGTAAGTACTGAAGGTGTTATCACTGTTGAAGAAGGTTCTTCTCTACAAGACGAGTTAGTGGTTGTAGAAGGGATGGAATTTGATCGTGGTTACCTTTCTCCTTATTTTGTGACGAACCAAGACAAAATGATTGCTGAATTAGACGCTCCCTATATTTTGTTATATGACAAAAAAATCTCTAACATTCGTGAACTATTACCAACTTTAGAAACCGTTTCTAAAGCAGGTCGTCCATTATTGATTATTGCCGAAGATGTTGATGGTGAAGCACTAGCGACATTGGTTATCAATAATATGCGTGGCATCGTTAAGGTTGCAGCCGTTAAGGCGCCTGGTTTTGGTGAGCGTCGCAAAGCGATGTTGCAAGATATGGCGATTCTGACAGGTGGAACGGTTATTTCTGAAGAAGTAGGCCTTTCTCTTGACGCGGTCACTTTAGATTTATTAGGTGAAGTTAAGACAGCTGTAGTTGGTAAAGATAATACTAAGCTGATTGATGGTACAGGCGATAAAGCGGACATCGATGGTCGTTGTTCTCAAATTCGTTCTCAAGCAGAAACCACTACTTCTGAATATGACAAAGAGAAGCTTCAAGAGCGTTTAGCGAAGCTTTCTGGTGGTGTTGCCGTTCTTAAGTTGGGTGCTGCGACTGAGATGGAAATGAAAGAGAAGAAAGATCGTGTTGACGATGCACTTCACGCGACTCGCGCAGCCGTTCAAGAAGGTATTGTTGCCGGTGGTGGTGTTGCTTTAGTTCGCGCTAAAGCGAATGTAAATGTTAAAGGTGAGAACTCTGATCAAGATGTCGGTATCCAAATTGCACTACGTGCAATGGAAGAGCCAATGCGTCAGATTGCCGCTAACTGTGGTTTAGAAGGTTCTGTTATCGTTAATAAGGTTATGGAAGGCTCGGGTCATTTCGGTTTTGATGCTGCGAAAGAAATATATTGCGATATGATTGAAGCGGGGATTATTGATCCTGCTAAAGTAACTCGTACAGCGGTTCAAAATGCAGCGTCTGTTGCTGGTCTTGTATTGACAACTGGTGCGGCGATTGCGGATCTTCCGTCTAAAGATGGTGCGTCTGCGGATGCCCAGATGGGTGGCGGCGGAATGGGCGGCATGATGTAATTTTTGTTTGAGGAGGCCATCTGCACCATCGCTACTGCGTTGGGAAAATGCTTCCGTTGCTCATGTACCTTATGTACACTGCGCTACGGGTCATTTTCCCGCCTTGTATCAACGGCACAGCTGACCACCTCAACCCAAAAATTTGCTTAGCGCTTATTTTTTTGAAAGCCCGCTTTATTGCGGGCTTTTTTGTGGGTGGCGTTTTTTATTTATATTGTTTTATAATGCAGTCTTTAGAGAACAGACAAAGTGACCAGGCCTGGTCACTTTGTCTGTTCTTTGAGATGTAATCTAATTATGCGGAGTTAGTATGGCCAATCATCCTATTTTGTACTCTTATCGACGTTGCCCTTATGCCATGCGTGCACGGATGGCGATTATGGCTTCGGGGCTGCAAGTGGAGCAGCGAGAGATTGTTTTTTGGGATAAGCCCCTTGAGATGTTAGGTGTCTCACCGAAAGGTACTGTGCCGGTCTTAATTTTGCCAGATGGACAAGTGATTGATGAGAGTCGTGACATTATGCTCTGGGCTTTATCGCAAAGTGATGAGTTGAATTGGTTACCGTCGGAGAAGGGAGCCTTTGCCAAGATGAGCTCTTTGATTGATATTTGTGGTAATGAGTTCAAAGCGCATTTAGATCATTACAAATACGCGGAGCGTTTTCCGGAGGAGTTGCCAGAAGTCTATCGGTTAAGAGGTGAGGGCTTTTTACAAACACTCGAAGAGTTGCTGGCGCATAGTTTTTCAGCCAGTAAGGTGTTGGCACTAAATGGTAAGCATGTCACTATGACAGATATAGCCCTATTTCCTTTCGTCAGGCAGTTCGCGCATGTCGATAAACAATGGTTTGAGCAGTCGGCCTATGGTTATTTAAAGACCTGGTTAAAACAGCATATTGAAGCAGAGTATTTCACATCGATTATGAAAAATCGACCTGTTTGGCTAGTTTCTCATGTGCCTTTATGGGTATCAGAGCCAGGCCTGGAAAGACGAGATCAATTCTTGGCGAAAGCGCAGACAGCGCAATAGCTGTGATTAAGCCTAATCAGGAAGGGCGCTGGGCTTGGGTTTTCCAAAATAATAGCCCTGCGAATAATCGATGCCAAGATCCTTCACAATATCGAAGATACTCTCTTCACAGACGAATTCAGCAATGGTTTTAATATTATTATTTTTCGCAAAGGCCACAATGGTTTCCACTACATCATAAGCATGAGGGTCTTGGTGTATGATCTTAATCATGCTGCCATCAATCTTTAAAAAATCGGGTTTGAGTTTAAGTAAAAATTCAAAGTTAGAGTAACCCGTACCAAAGTCGTCCACGGCAATCTGACAGCCCTTCTCTTTGAGTCTATCTATGAAAAGTTCAACTTCGTCAAAGTTCTGAATACCTTCAGATTCGACAATTTCTAGTACAACACGTTCTCCAATGTCGTATTTATCTAACATCAGTATTAAATATTCAACCACAGCGTCATTGACGATATCTTCGGCCGTGAGGTTGATAGAGATCTGTTCGCTACGATTGGCAAAATACCTAAAACTATTTTCAATCATTATCTCGGTTATTTTGCTGTAGAGTCGAGCCTTTTTAGCAATTTCTAAAAAGAAGAAAGGAGAGATTGTTTTATCCTCCTCGCCTTCAGTCGAGCGCTTCATATTTTTCGACCTTTCGAGTAGTGTTATTGATGATGGGTTGATAGTAGCTGAGAATGCGTCCCTGCGCTAAGGCCTTCTTTACGCGACTAGTCCATAATAAGTTGTTTTTATACTCATCACTGGTCTTCAGCTCTTTCGTATATATTAGGAAGTTTTGATTGAGTTTTTTGCGGTGTTATGGGCAATGTCTGCCTCGGTAAATAAATCTTCACCATTGGTAGAAATTCCTATGGTCAAGTCAATTTCAGGGGTGGAGTCATCAATAGTGAAAGGGTTGCTGTCTAGAAGAGTAGGCAACTTTTTAACTTTCTCGATGAACTCTTGTTCTGCTACTAATACCCCATTTGCGAGTATGGCGAATTCATCGCCTTGTAAGCGATAGACCTCGTAGGCTTTTTCTTCGAAGTAATCAAAAATGCAATTTCCGAGTGCGATAAGGACTTTGTCACCCATATAATAACCATAAAAGTCATTAATCTCTTTAAATGAACGAATATCGATAATGGCTACATAGGCTTTATCTAAGCGGGTAAAGTCATCAGTCAATTTAAAACGGTTGCCTAAGCTGGTCAGGGAGTCGGTACTAAATGTGTTGCGCAGTTTTCGCTGGCTCATCACCAGTTCAGTAACATCTTCTCTCAAGGCTAAATATTCAATAATGCGACCATTTTTATCCATAATGGGGGCCACAGTGATGTTGGCATAGAAAGAGGAGCCATCTTTGCATCTGTTTTTAAATAAACCATGCCATATATTACCCTGTGTAATGGTTCGCCACAGATCCCTAAAGGTTGATTTAGGTGTGCTAGGGTCTCTAAATATGCTGTGCGGTTGGCCAATCAACTCTGTTTCGGAGTAACCGGACACATCACAGAGGGCTTGGTTAACGTAAGTGATGATGCCGGTCGGGGTGGCTTTGGAAATAATGCTACCGGCATCAACCGCTTTCAGTTGCTCGGTGTTGATTTTGTTCGACTTTTGTAAATCATGGAGTAGGTAAATGATGTGTTTTATGAAGTTATCAAAGGCTTTGGAGATGGTGCCAATCTCATCCTCTCTAGGATTTTTAATAGAGCCAATTTGTTTTAACTTTTCTAAATCATCAATGTCTGAGTTTAAGTTAGCTATATGTGCTGAGAGTGCTGAGATGGGTTGAATAATCGATTTATTCAATATCCATACCAGAGTTAGGATAACCAACAAGCCTACAATAAATATCATGATAAGTTGGTAGATTAATGCTTGCTGGGCGTGTTCGATTATAGTGTCGACTCTTGCTAAAGAGTTCACGACTAAAAACAAACCGATCTGTTTGCTGCTAAAGTCATATAGGGGAGCATCTGAGATGTAGAGTCCAGCTTTCGTGATATGGCTTTTATGTTTGAGTAAATCGAAATCTTCGTCGGTTAAAGCCTGAATCAGTTGTGGATTGATGTTTTGATTGCCATTTGATAAGAAGAGTTGGCTCCCAACCATGATGGGGCTATTGAAGTAATTGATTGATTTGTCATAGAGGCTTAATATTAGGGTGTCTAATTGGTGTTCTTGTTTGAATTCCTTAATGATGCTGTCAAAGCTTTGAATGAACTCTACTGAACCAATAATTTTACCCTGGTATTTAATGGGAGATAGACCGCGCAATAAAATACCTGCCCGCCCTCGTTCAAAGGTCGCAAACGGTTCCTGTGTTTTCTGGAGATGATGGAGAGAAGGGCGGAAGGGGCTAAGGTCATCCCCATTTTTGTTAGGTAGCCAGCTGCGTAAGAAACTGTGAAAATCAGTTGTGTGTAAATGAACCCTTACATTATGAAAGTCAGTATAGGCGCTGTATTGGGCGATGATTTTATTTAGTATGGCTTGCGCGGCAGGTCGGTCTTTTTCAGAGAGGGCTTTTTGTATTTCACTGTTATTGGCTATGGCAATGACATTGGTTAGTGCGATTTGGTGTTGTGTCTGTAATGCTTTTTTGACGTAGTTTTGATAGGTCTTTTGAACTTCTAGATGTTTTTTCTGGGTTAGCTGTTGAATCGAGAATATAGCATTTACAGTGACAATAACCAGTCCAATAATAATGACAAGCACGATTGGAATATGAAGTTTATAGCTCAGTTTACTGTTGAATCGATGAAAGATAGACACTGTGACTTTTACCCTATTTAACACCCTTGATTTAACATCCTAGCACCTTAAATAAAATGTGGGTAATGATTTTATTCTATCTGCGCATTAATTCTGCTAAAAGGCGCTTTATACGGCGCTTGGTGAGTATTTGTATACACTATATAAGCGACCTCTACTGGCTAACTCCAGCGAATATTCCTCTATCAAATCAAAAGTGATAGGTTAAGTCTGTTTTGATGAAAGTAGATAGTCTGAAGAGTGTAGATCTATTGAATTATCAAAGTTTTTGTTAAAATAATTTTGTTGATTAATGTCGGTGATCTGTCATTATTTTAGGCAAGTTTGATCATAAATAACCTTGGATCTGCGCAAATATAAAGAATTAGTTTCGTTACTTAATCAGCCCCGCGCTTTAGCGAAAACTTTGAGGTGGATTAAAGTTAAAATACAGAATCAATCAAATTATTGCAAAAGTCGACAGGCCGTGTCGTAGTCATTGCTTTAAACTCAAGCATCATGAACCATTTTTAGGAAGATATATGCAAAGTAAACATCAAAAAGTTCAAATTGGAATCGTTGGCGGTACGGGTTATACCGGCGTTGAACTATTAAGAACCCTTGCTAATCATCCTTTTGCCGAAGTGTCCATGATTACTTCTCGTAGTGAAGATGGTGTAGCGGTTGCAGAGATGTATCCGAATTTACGTGGCATCTATAGTTTGCAATTCTCAGTCCCTGATATTGAAAAGTTAAAAACTTGTGATGTCGTCTTTTTTGCAACGCCACACGGGGTAGCGATGAGTATGGCACCAGAGTTGATTGCCCATGGCGTTAAAGTGATTGATTTGGCAGCTGATTTTAGAATAGAAGACTTGGCAGTTTGGCAAGAATGGTACGGCATTGAACCTGCCAGTGAGGTCCTTATGGCTGAAGCGGTCTATGGTTTGCCAGAGTACTACCGCGAAAAAATAAAACACGCTAAGGTGATCGCTAATCCAGGCTGTTATCCAACCAGTATTCTATTAGGGGTCTTACCTTTATTAAAAGCAGGTCTGGTTAACATTGATTCAATTATCGCGGATGGTAAATCTGGTGCGAGTGGTGCCGGAAAAGGCGCTAATGTGGCGATGCTGGGCGCAGAGATGAGCGAAAGTTTTAAGGCTTATGGAGTCAATGGCCATAGACACTTGCCTGAGATGAAAGAGAAACTGGCACAGTTAGCAGGTCAGGAAGTCGGCTTAACATTCGTACCGCATTTGCTACCGATGGTCCGAGGTATGGAGTCAACGATTTATGCAACGCTCAAAATAGATAAAACCCAAGCAGAGTTACAAGCGCTGTATGAAGGCGCTTATGAAAACGAGCCTTTTGTCGATGTGATGCCGGCCGGTAGCTTGCCTGAAACCCGAATGGTTAAGGGGGCTAATATGTGTCGTATGGCAATTTATTGCCCTCCCGGCGGCAATATGGTGGTGGTCACTTCTGTTATTGATAACCTAGTGAAAGGTGCGGCCGGACAAGCTATTCAGAATATGAATATTATGTTTGATTTACCGGAAAATGCGGGCTTGAATCAAGTTGCATTACTGCCTTAAAAGTAATTCAAAGTTTTTTAAAGCAAGATAGTTGACTGAATGTATTCAAGCATGAGATTTTGGCTGTTTTTTGTTATAATGTTTTTTTGGTCTACCAATACTCTCGTTAAAAGCTTGTAAAGGCTTGGACAGGGTAGAAATATGAATAAAGGAATACGATATGTCAGCAATTCCAACACCACTAGATTTTACAGAAGATGCTGCGGTAAAAGTTCGTGGCTTGATTGAAGATGAACAAAATCCAAATTTAAAATTACGAGTTTATATTTCCGGTGGAGGTTGCTCTGGTTTTTCATACGGTTTCACATTTGATGAAGCGCAGAATGATGATGATACGGTTGTGACTAAAGACGCCGTGACTTTGCTAGTAGACTCGATGAGTTTTCAGTACTTGGTAGGCTCTAGAATCGATTATCTTGAAGACCTGCAAGGCGCACGTTTTGTCATTGAAAACCCAAATGCAACCACCACTTGTGGTTGTGGTTCTTCTTTCAGTGTCTAATTGCCAAAGTACTCATTCACTCATGGTTCAAATCTTCATATGATGCAATATATTCCTGGTTTAGCAGGTGTTCCGGCAACGGAATCAAAAATTTCTTTTATCGACGGGCAGAAAGGTATCTTGACGTATCGTGGTTACGATATTCAAGAGTTGGCCGAGTATTCCTCTTTTGAAGAAACGACTCTATTACTGTTGTTTGGGGAGTTACCAACGGCTGAAGAGCTTGCTAACTTTGACACCGAGTTAAGAAATAATCGTCGTGTTAAATATAATATACGCGAGATCATGAAGAATTTGCCGCCGAGCACGCACCCTATGCATATGTTGCAGGTCGTGGTCGCCAGTTTAGCGAGTTTTTATCCTAGTACCGAGTATATGAAAGGTGCGACAGAGAACCAGGATTATATCAACTCGGTAACCGTTAAGATCATTGCACATATGGGGACTTTAGTCGCCATGTGGGAGCATATGCGTAATGGTTATGATCCGATTGAACCTCGTAAAGATTTGAACTACGCTGAAAACTTTTTATATATGGTGACGGGCGAAGAGCCAGATAAAGATTGGGCGCGCCTGTTGGATGCCATTTTTATTTTGCATGCCGAACACACCATTAATGCCTCTACCTTCACGACTATGGTGACAGGTTCTACTCTGGCGAATCCTTGTTCAGTTATCTCTTCGGCAATCGCTTCTTTATCTGGACCGCTACACGGCGGAGCCAATCAAAAAGTGATTGAGATGTTAGAGGAGATTGGCTCACCAGAAAATGCTCGTGCTTACATTGAAGATCGTTTGGCTAAAAATAGAGTTATCTGGGGTATGGGGCATCGTGAATATAAAACGAAAGACCCTCGTGCTTCTATCTTACAAAAGCTTTCTTCTAGCTTGTTGGAAGGTAAGTCTGATAATTTAAGCCAGGCGTTTCAAACGGCACTAGAGGTGGAGAAGGTTTGTGAAGAGTTGCTGGGTCATAAGGGGGTTTTCCCTAATGTCGATTTCTATTCCGGAATTTTGTATAAAGAGATGGGTTTCGATGTAGAGATTTTTACGCCTATCTTTGCAGTGGCACGTTCTGCAGGTTGGATGGCGCATTGGCGTGAGCAGTTGCAAAACAATAAGATTTTTAGGCCGACTCAAATCTATTCAGGCTCAGGTCATCTTTGCTATCTGCCCGTTGAAATGAGAGGCGCTCGTAAATGTTCTAAAAAAGCTAAATAAGCTTTAATCACTATTTTAAGCATTTAAAAACCCTATTGGATAGTCTCCAATAGGGTTTTTTTATAGCCGTTATTTAAGCTTAATGGGATTTGACCCTGCGCTCACATCACTTTGTAAAGCCGCAGGACATGCCAGGCCTGGTTATTTGTGGGCTTCTTGTCGAAAAAATAACAATAGGCTTAATACGGTTTATGGTAACCAGAGTCCGCCGAGAATGGCATCTCGTTTGGCACCCGTAACGGCCGATAAGGGGATGGTCTTCAGGGCGATTCGTTGCTGGGCGAGCCAAGCACACATCATCGCTTCGATTGCATTGGGATTGATTTGCTTGGCTGTAGAGCTTTGTACTTGATGTTGAGGTAGCTGGTTTTGTAACTGTGAAATTAGGTGTTCATTGTAAGCACCACCACCGACAATCCAAACAGGTGTTTTTTTAGCAGACTCTGCTCGTAAATGTTCAGTTGTCACTTTCTTAATTTCTGTTGCGACAGTGTGGGCTGTAAGTTCGCATAAGGTGCTTAATAGGTCTTGTTTTTCAACGGTTGTGCCCAAAGAGTGTTCATAGTGGTAAACCATTTCTTTAAGCCAGCTTTCATTGAAGGTTTCTCTGCCTGTGCTTTTAGGACGAGCCTTCGAGAAGTAGGGGTGCGTAAGCAATTGGGACAATAGTTTATTATCCACTTTGCCTTGCTTAGCCAACTCTCCCTTTTCATCAAATCTCTTATCAAAAAACTGCTGACAAACTTCATCCATCAGTGCATTACCAGGCCCCGTGTCATAACCGATGGGTGCCTGATTTGGATTGCTGTTGCCAGGTAGGTAACTAATGTTAGCAATGCCTCCAATGTTAACCACAAAGCAGGTCTGCCCATCTTTAAATAATACTTGGTGAAAGGCTGGTGCAAAGGGCGCACCTTGCCCACCTAAAGCCATGTCATCCACTCTAAAGTCCGCGGCGGTCTGTATGCCTGTGGTTTTGGCAATGATCGCGGGGTGACCAATTTGCAAACTCATAGGGATGTGCGGGGCATGGTAAATGGTTTGACCATGACTGCCAATCGCCTGGATCTCTTTAGCCTGCAATTGATTCTTTGTAAGAATCGCCTGTGCCGCTTGTGAAAACTGTAAAGCAATGTCAAAAGAGAGTTGGCTGAACTGTTCGAGAGAGAGGGTGGGTGAATCATTCAATATCAGTAGGGAGTGCTTGAGTGCTTCTGGCAGAGAGGGGCTGATAAAGTCAATTAACTGAATTTTATCAGGTTTTATCTCCACGAGTGCGGCATCTACACCGTCGGCACTGGTGCCTGACATTAAGCCGATATAGAGGCTTGATGTGGACACCTATTCAAAGCTCTGTGCTAGATAGGTATTGCTATCTAAGCGATCTAATTGCGTAAGCAGTAAATGTGACTGTCTTTTAAAAGCGGCACGATATTTTTTATCGACCGGTTCAGCATCGGGAAATTTAATCTTCAGCGGATCAACGTGTTTTTTATTAATACGGAATTCATAATGCACGTGGGGGCCTGTCGCCAGGCCAGACATACCTAAGTAGCCAATGGTTTCGCCTTGTGTGACATAACGGCCTTTTTTGAACTTGCCAAATTTGGAAAGGTGGCCATAAACCGTCACGTATTTTCCGGCATGTTGAACTTTAATATACCGGCCGAAGCCAGGTCCCCAACCTTGAAAAATAATTTTGCCACTGCCAGTGACGTGAATCGGCGTGCCAATAGGTCCTCCATAATCCACTCCTCGATGCGAACGCCACTTTTTGAGCACGGGATGAAAGCGTCTCGGATTAAATTTTGAAGTAATGCGGACATAGTCAACCGGGCTACGCAAGAAAGCTTTTTTCAGGTTTTTACCTTTTTCGTCGTAGTAGCCAATGACCTTATCGACGTCTCGCATAATAAATGCGTTATGCGCATTCTGGCCTTTCTCGGTGATGATTTGTGCGGCTAAAATATCGCCTTCGCCAATGTATTTTCCTTCCAAGTATTTCGCTTCATGGATGACTTTGAAAACATCTCCATCACGCAACTCTCTTCCAAAATCGATGTCCCACGCAAATAAATCCGCTAGGTTCATAATGCTACGCGCACTTAAGCCCGCATTTTGTGCGGCAATATAGAACGAACCATTTATCGTGCCAACGGCGGTTTCAGTTCGGATTTCGACTTGGGCTTTGTTCTCCTGAATATAGTAACCCGCCGAGGTTTTAACCAATTCATAAGAGGTGATTTGTGATTTTGGATAAAGAATTTTCTGTAGATTGTGATCTTTGTCGACCCAGATTTCTAATTCGTCACCCACGTTAAGATTGGTCAGCAAATTACTGTTTTTTAAACGACCAATTTCATAAGTTGTTGTTGCAGAAATATTTAAACTGTCCAGTGCTGTACTTAAAGACTCATTTTTACGAATCTTAACTTTGTGCTCTTGCCATTGTGGAATCTCTTCAGTATTCGGGGCTTTGCCAGAGAGAGAGAGAGTAGAAAGCTCGGGAAGAGGCAGGATAGTCCGCTCAGAAAGAGCGTCTGCCCTGCTGGTGAATATTGTCAGTAGGAGTGCCGCTGTAACAGTTAGCTGGAAAAGTTTTTGGGTTGGCCAGTGTCTCATGAGTATATTTCAGTTTTTTTGGTTGGCTTTACGGGGTTTTAGACCGTTCTAGTGATTCTCAATGGTTTTTATTATACTCAAAAACTCATCCAAAAAGGCGAATGATACGCTTTTGGATGGTGGCTACAAATGTGGGTATAAATTTGCTATGAGTCTGGCAGGGCAAGTGGCTAGAAAGTCCGCTTAGCCCCTATGGTTTGGGTTCAATTTTAACTAATATTCGGCAGCCGTAGTCTGTGATGATGACATCGAGCAATGTATGTTTGTTGACACGTGTCCAGCTTGTGATGTCTTTTTCCGCACCTGGATCGGTGCATTCAATTGAGATTAATTCCCCAGGTTTACTTTGGCGAACTTGTTGTTGTAATTTAATAACCGGCATAGGGCATTTTAGGCCTTTTGCATCGACAAAGTGATCAGCGGTAAGTTGGGAGTCATGATGAGTCATTATGTGGTCTTCTTTCTTCTGTTTGAGCTAAGTAACTCTCTTAAAGTCACAATAAAATACGGTATAATTGTTGGTATTTTGTAACAGATTTTACATCCATTACTCCAGGGTCTCAAATTTAGAAGTGTATATTATTCTAAACTTAACAGGCTTTGGTTTAATTGGGCTAATGATAAGGCTAAGAGGTTCGGACCGTGTCGGCAAAAGCAGCAACAGATATTCGTACATTTCAAGGGTTGATTCAAACCTTACAAGCATTTTGGGCAGAGCAAGGCTGTGTCGTCATGCAACCCTATGATAATGAAATGGGCGCAGGTACATTTCACCCATCTACTTTCCTGAAGTCGATTGGTCCTGAGCCTTGGAGAGCAGCTTATGTTCAGCCTTGTCGTCGTCCAACCGACGGTCGTTATGGTGAGAATCCAAACCGTCTACAGCACTACTATCAGTTTCAGGTCATGCTTAAACCGTCGCCTGACAATATTCAAGAACTGTATTTGGACTCACTGAAAGCGATGGGTGTTAACCCATTAGAGCATGATATCCGTTTTGTCGAAGATAACTGGGAATCGCCGACCTTAGGCGCTTGGGGTCTAGGCTGGGAAGTCTGGATGAACGGAATGGAAGTTACGCAGTTCACCTATTTTCAACAAGTCGGCGGGATAGAGTGTCGTCCGGTGACCGGTGAAATCACCTATGGTCTAGAGCGAATCGCTATGTACCTGCAAGGTGTTGAAAGTGTTTATGACTTAACCTGGGTCAATGGGCCGGAAGGTAAGGTGACCTATGGGGATGTCTTTCATCAAAACGAAGTTGAAATGTCGACCTATAATTTTGAAAAAGCCGACACTGAAATCTTGTTCAGAACCTTTGATGAGTGTGAACAGATTTTTTTCAAGTTAGTCGAAGATAAATTACCACTACCTGCTTATGAGCAAGTCTTAAAAGCCTCGCATGCCTTCAATATGTTGGATGCGCGTCATGCCATCAGTGTGACAGAGCGAGCTCGTTATATTGGCCGTGTTAGGACGATGGCTAAGCAAATTGCCGCAGCTTATTATGAAGGCCGTGAAGCGCTTGGTTTCCCTTTAGTCAAAAAGCCGGTTACTGAACAATCTGAAAAGGGGGCGAAATAATGACAACGAATACAGAAGCATTCCTGGTTGAAATTGGTACAGAAGAGCTACCGCCGAAAGCCCTCAAAAAATTAAGTGAAGCATTTGCATCAGGTATTGAAGCAGGCCTGGTTGACGCTGAATTAACCTATGGTGATGTTAAAGTTTATGCCGCACCACGTCGTTTAGCCGTCTTTATTGAAGCCGTGCAAACGAAACAAAACGATAAAATTGTTGAACGTAAAGGACCTGCTAAAAAAGCTGGGTTTGATGCGGATGGTAATGCGACTAAAGCATTACAAGGATTCGTGCGAGGATGTGGAGCAACGGTAGAAGAGTTAGTTGAAATCGAAACCGATAAAGGCACTTGGATGGCGTATAACCTTGCGCTAAAAGGCCAGTCGACTGAAGCTCTACTGCCTGAAATCGTCAATCAATCCTTAGCCAAATTACCGATCCCAAAACGGATGCGCTGGGGAAGTTCGGATATAGAGTTTGTACGTCCTGTGCACTGGGTCTTGATGTTGTTGGGCCGTAAAGTAGTGCCGGCAACCATTTTAGGTCATCAATCCTCAAATACCACTAAAGGGCATAGATTCCACGCTCCGACTGAGTTATTGATTGAACACCCGTCACAGTATGCTCAGACCTTGAAGTCAGAAGGTTATGTCATGGTTGATTTTGCAGAGCGTACCGAAAGGGTACGTCAGCAAGTTACCGCCGTGGCCGAGCAGGAGGGTGGCCGAGCGGTTATTGATCCTGAGCTGCTTGAAGAGGTTAGCGCGCTAAATGAATGGCCAAATGCCATTGCCGGTGATTTTGATGAGGCTTTTTTAGCCGTACCATCGGAAGCGTTGATTTCAGCGATGGCTGGACACCAGAAGTACTTCCATATGTTGGACAGTGAAAATCAATTAATGGCGAAGTTTATTACCGTCAGCAACATTGAAAGCATTAATCCGGCATCGGTTAAATCCGGTAACGAGCGTGTTATACGTCCTCGCTTGTCGGATGCTAAGTTTTTCTGGGATCAAGATCGCAAAAATCCATTGGATGACTTCCTACCAAGATTGAAAGCAGTGGTTTTCCAAAAGCAGTTAGGAAGCTTATTTGACAAGGTGGAGCGTTTAGAAGCATTAACGGTCAAGATCGGTAAGCCTTTAGGCGTTAAGCCTGAGATTTGTGAGCGTGCAGCACGTTTATCAAAGTGTGACTTGATGAGTAATATGGTCGATGAATTCCCTGATCTTCAGGGGGTTATGGGTCGTTATTATGCCACTGAGCAAGGCGAGGACTCTTCTGTTGCTGAGGCGATTGATGCACAATATCAACCGCGTTTTGCCGGAGATGATTTACCAAATTCTGCCGTGGCGCAAGCTTTAGCAATTGCAGATAAACTGGATACCATCACTGGGATTTTCGGTGTTGGTCAAGTGCCTACAGGCGATAAAGATCCGTTTGCTTTGCGTCGTGCCGCTTTGGGGTTGCTACGTATTATGATTGAAAAGCAGCTCGACTTAGATTTACGACTATTGATTAAGCTAAGCCTAGGATTGCATGAATCAGTTACCGTTACAGAGACCTTGGTGGATGAGATTTATGACTTTATTATTGGTCGTTTACGCGCGTATTATGCGGGTCAAGGAATCAGTGCGGAGCAGTTTGAAGCGGTTCGAGTTTGTCGTCCTGCGCATCCAATTGATTTTGCGAAACGGATTGAAGCCGTTAAGCAGTTCAGTCGAATGGATTCAGCTGCAAGCTTAAGTGCGGCCAATAAACGTATCGGTAATATTTTGAAAAAGGTTGACGGTACCTTGCCGGATACGGTAAATGCTGACTTGTTTGAAGTCGAAGCTGAAAAAGTTTTATGGAACGCATTAGATGCTTTGCGTGAAACAGTCAGTGAGCTGATTGCTGGACGTGATTACACGGCTGCGATTGCCGAGCTAGCCACGATTAGAGAAGCGGTTGATAACTTCTTTGATGAGGTGATGGTTATGTCAGACAATCTTGAAGTTCGTCAGAATCGTTTGGCCTTATTGAATCAAATTTATCAATTGTTTTTACAGGTTGCAGATGTGTCTAGACTATAACTGTCTGTTGAAGAGTTGATGGTTCTAGGCGAAAAATTCCCGCAGTTGCGGGAATTTGTGTATATGTGAGATACAAAACATGCAAAATATTATTGTGTTGGATCGTGATGGAGTGATTAATGAAGACTCCGATGCCTATATTAAATCGGCCGATGAGTGGTTGCCGATTGCTGGCAGTATTGAAGCTATACAACGATTGAAGGCCGCTGGTTGGTTAGTGACTGTTGCCACGAACCAGTCGGGTATTAGGCGCGGCTATTATTCACGGCAAACCCTAAGTGAAATGCATCAGAAGTTACAGGCCCTAGTCGGCGGTTCGGGTGTAGACTGGATTAGTTATTCCCCTTATCTTACGGAGGACAAGTCGCCCTCTCGTAAACCCAGTACGGGCATGTTGACCGCGATTGAACACCGTTTTGATCTGCCTCTTGCGGATTGTATTCTAGTCGGTGATACACTGGCAGACGTCAAGGTAGCGCTAGCGAAGCAGATGCGGCCTATCTTGGTCAAGACTGGCAAGGGGCAACGTACTTTGGCAAGTCAGGATGCCGTTTTGGATAATGTCGCAGTCTATGAAAACTTACAAGCCGTTGTGGAGGCGCTTTTAAAATGAAATTTGTTTGGTTGCTACGTTCGATCCTTTTCGCCTTGGGGCAGGGTGTGACGTTGATTCTGTTTTCGGTATTGGGCCAGTTAACCAGACCTTTTTCCTTTAAAGCACGCTATCAATTTATGCATTACTGGGCACGTTTTTGTCTGCTTTGGTTACGTTGGACCTGCGGTGTGTCTTATGAGGTACATGGCCAGGAGCACATTAATACTGGGCAGGCTGGCTTAATCCTTGCTAGACATGAATCAGCTTGGGAGACTTTGGCTTTTCAGGAGATATTTCCCATACAGGCCTATGTGTTAAAAAGAGAGCTACTCAAAATACCTTTTTTTGGCTGGGCTTTGGCCTTATTAAATCCAATTGCAATTGATCGTGGTGCCGGCCGAAAAGCCTTGAATCAACTGGTGACTGAAGGTAAAGAGCGATTGGCACAAGGTGATTGGGTGGTGCTGTTTCCAGAAGGCACACGTATGCCACCTGGAGAGTTAGGCAAAATTAATATCGGTGGCGCTATGTTAGCTATCAAAGCCAAAGCGCCTGTTTATCTAGTTGCGCATAATGCCGGAGAGTTTTGGCCGAAAAACAGTTTTATAAAACGTCCTGGTGTCGTGCAGATACATATTAGCCCGGTTTTAGACGTGGCAGAAATGTCGGCATCAGAAGTCAATCAACAGATAGAGAATTGGTTGGTTACTCACCTGGAAAATAAAACGGTTGAGGAAGCTAATTAACTAGGAAAAAAATGAGCAAACTTGCCACCATCCTCGGATTGATTCTAGGCTCAATTATTTTAATATTGAGCATGATCGACTATCAACAGGGCCGATTTATTAGTGCGTTTTTAAACTGGCAAGGATTGGCATTAGTGCTGGGGGGGACGTTTGCTGCTATTTTTATCAACTACCCGCTTAACGAAGTCGGTTGTGTTTTCAAAGGCTTCTCTAAAGTGTTCACCTCGGAACCCGCGACTCATGGCGATGTTATTGAAACCCTGGTTGATCTCAGTTACCTCTCCAAGCAAAAAGGTTTGTTAGGGGTTGAAAACCAAATTGATTCAATTGACGATAGTTTTTTTAGACTTTCATTAACTGAGATGCTGACTTATCAGGATAGGGATATTCTCAAGCAGAGTTTAGAGAATCGCCTTATTAATATGCGATTACGTCACCTCAGTTGCCAGGAAGTCTATAGTAATATGGCCTCTTATGCGCCAGCTTTCGGCATGATGGGGACTGTAATGGGATTGATTATCATGATGACATCACAGGTGGCAGGGGATGGTTCTCCTTATGACAATGGTGCCGCTCAGGATATGTTGGGTAGTCTTTTGAACGGGATGGGTCTGGCTTTGGTGACGACCTTTTATGGTGTGATGTTTTCCACTCTTTTATTTTTGCCGATTGCCGGTAAGTTGAAAGTATTGTCTGAGGCAGAAGTGTTACGCAATGAAATCATTATTCATGGGGTGCTTGCCCTTAAAAATTCAGAATCCACTTTATTGATGAAAGAGCAATTAATGGCCTATGTGAATGAGAAAACCAAATTCAAACTAGAGTCTCTGCGATAACTTAAGGAGCCCTTAATATGTCCTTCTTACTGTTCTCTCTATTAAATAAGTCCACTGGAAAAGAGGACCTTTCAAGGTCACCAGGCCTGGTCGATTCTGACGCACTTCAAATTCGACACATTAAAGCCTCCCGTATTTGGTTGTTAACCTATATAGGTCTATTTACTTCACTGTTGGCATTTTTTATCTTAATCATTACCCAGATTGAGCTTGAAAACTCGACGCCCAAGCGCAATTATCAAAAAATAGTCAACCAGCTTTATCAAGAGACAGCGTATCAAGCTCAGCAACAGGGCTTAGGTTGGTTAGCAGTGGAAAATACGCTGAGCAAAGGGGTGCGCCTGACCATAAATCCACAAACGATTTCTAATCAGTCACTGTTTACTTCAGCACAAGCGCAGCTTAATCCTCGTTATCTACCCTATATAAGGGACTTATCTGAATTACTACAAAGCCTATCGCTAGAAAACTTTAACCAAAGACATCTGAAGTTAGTTAAAGGCATAGAAGCCGCTGGGCTTGATGTGTTCTTATTAATTAAGATTGAAGGTCATACCGATTCTCGGCCTTTGGCTCAAACAGCACTCTTTGAGAATAACGTTGAACTCAGCACCTTTAGAGCATACGCCATGATGAAGTTATTGAGGTTGTATACAGGTTTGCCAGAGTCACTGTTTGCTATGTCGGGTTATGGGAGTTTTCATAATCTGACTGAAAAGACCACTGCTGATGAAAATCGTCGGGTCGAAATATATCTACTACCGCAAATTAAGGCAAAACCTTCTCAGAAGATGCCAATAATTACCGCAGCAAAGCTTCATCCAGCATCAATGGCAGAAAAGAGCCTGTTATGAACGCCCCGAATGAGAGAGCAAAAAGTGCCTGGTTATTGACTTTTGGGGATGTTTTGACATTGCTGATTACCTTTTTTATTATGATGATAGTCATTAATAAAGGTGTGGTTTCAAAGGTTCAGGTCTGGGTAGATGATCAGGTTACGGCCTCTTATGTCTTGCTACAGAACGAGATTGAAAAACAAAATCTAACAGTGGTGAGAGCGAGCCGCAATGCTAACGGTATATTGCTTACAATCAATCATGCGAATGCCTTTCTCAGCGGCGGTTTTGAGCCCTCAGAGCAATTATCTGCAGAACTGCAGGTGATTGGTCGGTTATTACCGAATATGCCTATCTTAGGGCTTGATCAGAGTGCCCAGAGTGTCGAGGTTATTCAACGAGCAAATGCAGAAGGTTATGAGTGGTTGGCAGAAGTCACTGTTGAAGGTCATACGGATAATGATTCAATTGATCCAAGATCTAGACTGCGGAATAATTGGTTTTTGAGTACTTTACGAGCGCAAGCGGTGATGCAGGAGCTCTATGCGACCAGTGCATTGCCTGCCAGTCTATTTTCAGTTTCGGGTTATGGCGAGTTTCAACCGATTGCATCCAATGAAAGCGCGGCAGGAAAAGATCAAAATAGACGAGTTGAAGTCTTAATTAGCGCCCATTTTCAGGAGCGCTTGACAGAATAAATCGTTTGAAAGCCTCAGTTTAAAAGGTGTTTGTTGTCGGTGACTTTGAAAAGTCCCACTTCACATTGTAAAGTTTGCGACAGTTCCAGCAACTTAACGGATTGCTCACCAGTCTGCTCGACTAATAGGGTGTTCTGCTGAATGCCTTGATCGAGTTCAGCAATATTTTGGTTTATCTGCTGAATACCCTGAGACTGCTCTATGGTACTGTGAGAGATACTGCCAACAATCTCATTGACGGTCTGTACGCCCAGGTGAATTTTTTCAAACGTTTCATTGGTACGGTTTAATTGATCAGAACCGTGATTGACTTGAGTCACCACTACATCAATCAAATCTCTAATCTGTTTGGCAGAGTCGGCCGATTTTTGCGCAAGGTTGCGCACTTCAGAAGCAACCACTGCAAAACCGCGTCCCTGTTCTCCTGCTCGAGCCGCTTCTACCGCAGCATTCAAAGCCAGTAAGTTGGTTTGGAAAGCGATGCTGTCAATCATGCTGACGATTTCACTAATACGTAAACTTGAGTTCTGAATATCCTGCATGGAGCTGACGGTTTTTTCCATTACCTGCGAGCCTTCTTGAGCAATAGCTTGGGTTTCCTCACTCAGCTTATTTGCATCCTTTGCATTCTGCGCAGTTTCTTGAATCGCAGCGGTCATCTCTTCCATCGCCGTAGCTGTCTGTTCAATAGAGGCCGCTTGTTGTTGCGTGCGCTCTGACAGTGAAACATTACCAGCGGAGATTTCTTCAATTCCATTAGTAACATGCATTGCGGTATTAATGACCGTTTGCATAGTTTGATCTAGCTGGCTCGAAGTACCGTTTAGTTGGTTTTTGAGTAGGTTGATCTCTCCTAGAAAATCACCGCTGATTTGATGCTGTAAGTTTTGGTTTGAAAGATGCTCAATGGCATTGTTGATCGCATCTAAGCCTCTTTCTAAGGATTCAATCGCGCCATTGATATAGCTCTTGAGATCATTAAAGCGACCAGAGGCTGAGACGGTGACACGGCGATCGAAGCTACAATGAGTGACATTTTCCATTACCAAATTAATGTCCTCAATGATTTCATCCATGCTCTGCATCGCATTGTCTACGGTCGTTTTAAGTTCACCTTGTACGCGTTGATCCATACGCGCTGAAAAGTCACCCTCTGCCAGTGCTTGCATAATGGTGTCCAGAGAGTCCATGGTTATTGCGACACTCTCAATTGAAGAATTTACATTATCCCTAAAATCCGCTAAATCACCGTGGACGTCGATCTCTATTTTTTGGTTAAAGGTCCCATTGGCCACTAAGCTGAGTTTGGCATTGGTTTCATCAAAGACGTTTTTCAAATCTCCTGTCAACTTGTTAAAACTATTGATCACACTGCCGACTTCATCAGAGTGTAAAGTCTTTAAGGTTTTGGAAAAATCATTGCTATGGGTGATCTCTTCAATCCCTTTTTGCATGGATTGCAGTGGTCGAGCGATTTTGCCGATGAGGGTAAAGTACATTAGGGTTATGAACAGTAGAACGGCAATCACCACAGCGACAATAAACATATCAATAAGTTGATTGGTCGACAAAAGAAGGGAGTGAAATTGCTGTGCTTGGCTAGCCGCCACCAGCTCTTGCAGCGCTTGCCATTGATCTAGCAGAGTTTGTGTATTTGATTTGATCATCATGAAAGCAGAAACGAAAAATACCCCCGCAAAAACCATCATGATTAATAGCAAGTAACTTAAGGTCGTGATTTTAGTTTTGCTCCAAGTCGTCTTAAGTGAAAACATTGGCTGCTTACCTCGCTATAAAATTAATAATTAGTGAGTGGCATCATACGATAATTAAGGGTGTGTCGCTATGATTCTGATCTCTTTAAGAGCTCAAGTTTTCCATGTGGCCATAAACGAACTTGATCTCCCTTGATTTCGGTTATTTATAGGCCGTTAAGGTGATGGGGAGTAAGTGAGGTGTACCGAGACAGATCAGCGGGGAAGTTGCCACTCTATAGGTTGGTTTGAGTGTGCCATAAGATAATCATTGGTTTGCGAAAAAGGTCGGCTACCAAAAAAACCACGGTAAGCAGAAAGTGGTGAGGGGTGAGGGCTCTCAATCACTAGGTGTCGATTGCGATCAATCATTTTGCCTTTTTTCTGAGCATAAGCGCCCCACAAAATAAACACACAATTTTCGCGCTGACTGTTGACGGCTTGAATGATGGTATCGGTAAATCTTTCCCAACCCTTTTTTTGATGAGAATTGGCTTGGCCGGCTTCAACGGTCAATACCGCATTGAGGAGTAAGACGCCTTGTTCCGTCCAAGGTTGTAAAAATCCTGTATGGCTATTGTCGACCTGAACATCGGTGAGTAATTCCTTATTGATATTCAGTAAGGATTTTGGCAGAGGTTTGACCTCAGGCAATACAGAAAAGCATAGGCCATGCGCATGACCGATGGTTGGATAAGGGTCTTGGCCTAAAATTACTACTTTCACATCATTGAGTGGTGTGCTCTGCAAAGCATTAAACCAACGATTTTCTGGCGGTAAAATCGTTTTGCCTTGTTGCTGTTCCGCGGCCAGAAATTTTTGCAAGCTTTGCATATAGGGCTGTTGCAGTTCGTTTTCTAATACCGACTGCCACTCATTGGGTAAATTCATGGACTGCTCAAAATTTAAGGAGATAAACGAGATGTATGCCAGGTGTCTTCCGTCTCTAGGCTATAGCTAAAACGATCATGTAAGCGATTCGGGCGTCCTTGCCAAAATTCAAATTTATGCGCCGTTAAACGATAGCCTCCCCAATGAGCGGGATGCGGGACTTTACGATTGGCAAAACGTTCAGCATTGTCGGCGAAGGCCGTTTCCAATGCCGCTCGGCTACTAACTTCATGGCTCTGTGAGGAACTATACGCGGCCAATTGGCTCTCTTTAGGTCGAGAATGGAAGTAGGTTTCAGACTCTGCTATAGACGTTTTGCTTAAGACACCTTCGATTCGAATTTGACGATCCAGTTCGGGCCAAAAGAACAGCAGGGACGCTTTAGGATTTTCGATAATTTGTTGACCCTTATCGCTCTCATAATGCGTGTAGAAGACGAAGCCATTGTGATTGAAATCTTTGAGCAGAACAATACGGCTGTGGGGTTGGCCGTTGGCGTCTACTGTCGCTACCGACATGGCGGTTGGATCCATGAGCTTCGCCTGCATGGCTTCATCCATCCACTGGGTAAACTGGCTAAAAGGTGAGGCTTGTAATTGCTCTCTGCTTAGACCTGAATATTGATACTCACGGCGCTCTTGATGGTAATCTCGATTTGGCATAATAATATGATATGATTCCAGGAAATCTTTGGACGGAGCAAAAGTTTGAGCCTCAAACTTGAGTAAGATTTAGATCTTACAGCCTTGGTTCCGCCAAAGGTCTGCCTTAGTTAATTTAAATATTCGATTATATAATACTTTCATTTTATCACTAGGAGCCTTCACTGTGAGTGAAAACTACAATGCCTCAGAAATTGAAGTCTTAACCGGGTTAGACCCAGTGCGCAAACGCCCTGGGATGTACACCGATACGACTCGCCCTAACCATCTTGCTCAAGAAGTCATTGATAACAGTGTCGATGAAGCCATTGCTGGGTTTGCCGATGATATTACCGTGACGCATTACGCGGATGGCTCCATGAGTGTATTGGATAATGGTCGAGGCATGCCGGTTGATATTCATCCGGAAGAGGGCGTTTCTGGCGTAGAAGTCATTATGACTCGCTTGCATGCGGGTGGAAAGTTTTCTAATAAGGCCTACGAGTTTGCCGGTGGTTTACACGGCGTCGGTATCTCCGTGGTGAATGCCTTATCTAATAAAGTCGAGATTCTCATTCGACGTGGTGGTCAAATACACGCCATCACCTTTGCCAAGGGTGAAGTCTTATCGCCCTTGGAGGTGACTGGCAAAGTCGGTAAGAAAAATACCGGAACCTTTTTGCGTTTCTGGCCGGATGCCAAGTTTTTTGACTCACCAAAGTATGCCCTAACACGTTTGAAACATCTGTTAAGAGCCAAGGCCGTTTTGAGTCCCGGTCTGAGAATGACCTTTATAGATGAAGTCTCTAATGAAACCACGGAGTGGTTTTTTAAAGGTGGTTTAAAAGACTATTTAAACGATGCCTTAGATGGTCTAGAGCGCGTACCGATTGAAGGGTTTGTTGGCGAAAGTTATGCCAAGAATGAAGGGGTCGCTTGGGCGATAACTTGGTTGCTAGAACCGAGTGAAACCTTAATGGAAAGTTACGTTAACCTGATTCCAACGCCACAAGGTGGTACGCATGTGAATGGTTTACGTGCCGGTGCTACGGATGCGATTCGTGAGTTTTGTGAATTCCGTAATCTGATTCCGCGTGGCGTTAAAATCACCCCTGAAGATGCTTGGCAGAATGTGGCTTTTGTATTGTCGGCAAAAGTACGTGAACCACAGTTTGCAGGGCAAATTAAAGAACGCCTCTCTTCACGAGAGTGTGTGCCGTTTATTTCCGGCGTAGTCAAAGACGCTTTGAGTTTATGGCTAAACCAACACACGGAAGTGGCCGAGAAAATCGCCGACTTGGTTATCCAGAATGCCTCTACTCGCAGTAAGAAAGCCAAGAAAGTGATCCGTAAGAAGATTACCTCTGGACCGGCCTTGCCGGGTAAGTTGGCTGACTGTACCGACACCGATTTAACCCGAACTGAACTCTTTTTGGTAGAGGGTGATTCCGCGGGAGGCTCTGCCAAACAAGCACGCGATAAAAACTTCCAAGCGATTATGCCGTTGCGCGGCAAAATATTAAATACTTGGGAAGTCGAGTCGGGCCAAGTATTGGCCTCGCAAGAAATTCACGATATCAGTGTTGCCATCGGCGTGGAACCGGGTTCGGATGATATCTCTGGATTACGTTACGGTAAAATCTGTATTCTTGCCGATGCGGATTCTGATGGACTGCATATAGCCACTCTGATTTGCGCGCTATTTGTCCGCCACTTCACCAGTCTCGTTGAACAAGGCCATATTTTTGTCGCCATGCCACCGTTGTACCGTGTCGATGTCGGTAAAAAAGTCTTTTACGCCTTAGATGAATCAGAGCGCCAAGGTATTTTAGATCGTATCGAAGCGGAAAAGATGACCGGTAAAATTTCAGTCACTCGATTCAAAGGGTTGGGTGAGATGAATCCACCACAGTTACGTGAAACCACCATGTTGCCAGCGAGCCGACGTTTGCTGCAATTGCAGTTGAATGACCATGGCGCAGTAAATGAAATGATGGACAAGTTATTGGCCAAAAAACGCTCCGGTGATCGTAAGAGTTGGTTGGAAGACAAAGGCGATTTGGCCGAAGTTTAAGGGCTGGTTTAGCACTCTATCCGAATCCATGCGAGCCCCTTTTTAGGGGCTTTTTGTTAATGAGTTTTTAAAACCGGCTACTGCGGCTAAGGGTTATATACGATGCATAAATTTCAACAATGGGTCTCATTGAGTTTGAGCCTTTTCGCCGTCTCTCTAGCACTGCTAAGCACGAACGCGCTTGCCGCGAAAACGACACAAGTTGAGGGCGATTTTCATTTAAGCCTTTATCAAGATCGGCAGGGTCAGTTAGAGAGTCTTGAACTGTTCACTAAAATTGCGGATAAAGAGGTCTATTTAGGTTTGACCTGTTCAGCTATGTCGCCGTTTCCCATGCTTGAAGTGTTGCTGTTTAATAATGAGGTGTTGATGGAGACTCCGGGTTTATTCAAGGTCTCCTACCTGATTGATGGTCAGGTCGATGCCTCGGCCGCCACTTTGCAGGGGGTTTTAAGGCCGATTAATAACGCGGATGAGCACTCTAATAAAGTTCGTCTTGAGTTGGCTAGTGGTCAGGTAAAAACCATGGGCATGATGCAAGCAGCGTATCAAGCACTATTGCAGCAGTTAAAAGCAGGTCACTCTATCGACATCACCTTGGGGCATCAAAGAGTTGGTGAAAAGCAGTATCGGTTTTCGTTACAGGGCTTAAAGATCTTATTGACACCTAATGAATCTATCTGTCGATAAGCAGTCTTTTAGAACTCACAGGATTTTGTAAAGCCGCAGGACATGCCAGGCCTGGTAAAAAGGGGTGTAAGCTTTGTTAAAGCCCATAGAAAAGCCGCAAAGATGAATTTTTAGGAATTCTCTTTGCGGCTTTTTTGTTGGATCAGTTGCTGAAATTAGTCAGTGATTAGTTCTTTATAAAGAGAAGTCATCAAAATCAGATTGCTCAACTTTAGAATCAATCTGACCGACCAGATAAGAGCTGATTTCAGACTCTTGCGGCGCGACCTGAACGTTATCGCTGACGAGCCAATTGTTCATCCACGGCAAAGGGTTACTGCGTATATCAAAGATTGGCTCCAGACGAACCGCTTTTAAACGGACATTGGTAATGTATTCAACATAGTCTTTTAAGATGCTGGCATTTAAACCAATCATTGAACCATTTTGAAACAGATAGTCTGCCCACTCTTTTTCCTGTTGTGCCGCTTCACGGAAAATAGTGTAAACCATGGCTTCTTCTTCACGGGCAATCACCGCCATCTCAGGGTCATCTTTGCCTTCAACCAATAGATTAATAATGTTTTGCGTGCCCGATAAGTGTAGAGCTTCATCGCGGGCGATCAGTTTAATCACCTTGGCATTGCCTTCCATTAAAGAGCGTTCGGCAAAAGAGAAACTACAGGCAAAAGAGACATAGAAACGAACCGCTTCCAACACATTGACCGAGATAATTGTTAAGTATAGTGCCGTTTTGATCTTCTTTCGGAAAACATCGTCCTTACTCAGGTCAATGGCATTGGCATACATATGGTTGGTTAAGGCGATTAACTTATCATAATAGAGCGTCACGCTCTCGGCACGTTTGGTAATCTCTTCGTTGTTGACGATATCGTCAAAAATTAGTGAAGGATCGGCGACAATATTACGAATAATATGCGTGTATGAACGGCTGTGAATGGTCTCAGAAAACGACCAGGTTTCAATCCAAGTTTCCAACTCTGGGATGGAGACTAAAGGCAGTAAAGCCACATTAGGCGAACGACCTTGCACAGAATCTAGCAACGTTTGATACTTGAGGTTACTGATGAAGATGTGCTGTTCATTCTCCGGCAGGTTGGCATATTCACGGCTATCAGTCGATAAATCCACCTCTTCAGGACGCCAGAAAAAACTCAGTTGTTTCTCTATCAATTTTTCAAAAATCGGGTATTTTTGTTGATCGTAACGCGCGACATTGACGTTCTGGCCAAAAAACATAGGCTCTTTCATCGCGTCGTTAGGCGAACGACAAAAAGTAGAATAGGTGTGTTGATCTTTGCAGCTCATAAATCGGTTTTTCCTGGGAAAATGGATGTTCAGTCGGCCTATTTTAGACTAGAAAAGTCCGTATGAACACCTTTACTATTTAAGGGATTGATTGGAGGAGAATAGTTGCCTTTAAATGAGGCTAAACATAGCTGTGGAGGGGGACAATAAGTTAGATATATGGCGAAATAGTTGTCTATTCTGGTTATATTTTTAGATAATGACCTATTGGTAGTGCATTAAAGTCTGGGTGAGTCGTGTCTAATAAAGATGAGTTAAGATGGTTACAAGGTAAAAGGATCGCGATCTGTGAAGCCGACCGCGCTCGTTTTACTGTGTTGAGTAACTTTCTAAAGCATTATGGGTTAGAGGTGGTTGCTCTGAATAGTCAAGAGAGACTGTTGGCCGATTTAGAGTCACGCCGCTACTCAACTCATCGAACTTACATTGCGGTCTTTATCGCGGCCGAGTTAGCCGAAGTGATGGAGCCCCTTTGGATGGAAATTACCCATATGAATCCGACGATACTGCAGACGCCTTTGATTCTAATGGGCTCAGAAGCTGAGAAACAATCGGTACAACCTTTGATTGATTTAGGCTACTTTAAGTACACCTCACCAGAACCGATGACCGAAACATTTGTATTGCGGTTATTGTGCTCTCTAAACCGCTGGAAAGCGATGCGCGGCGATATTACGCCGGCTGCGACCTTGGCGAAGTAAAGCATAGAGATGCCTGCTTAAGCTTTTAGGTTTATTTCACGTCTCTTATCTCTAGATAGTCTTAAATGACCAGGCCTGATCGTTTTTATTTTTGTGTAAAGTTTATCAGTAAACTTACTAATTCATGTCTATAATAACTTAAACGAATTTATGGCTTGGGTTTAAAAGTGTTGTTTAGGATGTCTAATAATTGTTAGCTAGCACGGATAGTTGACCGCAGACCCTGCAAGAAGGCAGGGCTGATGAAAACAATCAAGCTGGTCTGCTTCTGGTGAGGCGCGGTACAAAATCAAATTAATAAAATGGAGAAATCTATGAGTAAGAAAGAATTGTATGAACAGAAGATGCAGGCTCAGCTGAACGAATGGCAAGCAGAGGTCGACAAGTTTAAGGCTAAGGCATCTGGTGCCAGTGCCAAAGCACAACTGCAATTGAACAAGGATATCAGTGCATTGGAAGGCAAGATTGAACAGGGGAATACTAAGCTTGCTGAAGTTACGGCCGCTAGCGAAGATGCGTGGGAGTCTATCAAAGAGGGTGTAGATTCGACTTGGGATTCCCTGGAATCTGCCGTCAGTGACGCAAAGGCGAAGTTAAAAGGGTAGTCTCCGCCTAACAAAACGAATCGAATAATTGGGGTCAGATACTGTTCGCATTACCGGAGGTAAAAATGGGTGGGTGATAATCTGACCCACAGGTTGTTGAGAGCCTCAGAGTAAAAACAACATCTCCATTCATTTATCCGATCACTCCTTAATAGTTTACTTAAGTTCTAATCAGGCAACACCTAAGAGACAAGAGTAAAATTAAATGACCCTGCAATCAACTCATCCATAAGTCCATTTTGAAACCAAGCAGGCCTAATCGCTTTGAATATTCAGTTTACCTGCCCCGTTTTTATTCAAAAAAAAAGGCTACAGACCGAAGTCTGTAACCTTTTTTAAGTGCCTGCGCTGAGTAATGTGAATCTACATAAGCGGTTTAGCGACTTATTTACAGGGCTGGCTCTGTGATTGCATTCATTTGCAGAGTAACTGCTGTCTGAGCAAACAATCTGCCATTGATGGTTGTACCAGTGTTCACAGCGATCAAGGTTTTACCCAGAACTACGCCTTCAAAATGTGAGTTAGTTCCAAGCGTCACTGCACCCCCAACCTGCCAGAAAATGTTTTTGGCTAAGGCGCCGCCCTCTAAAGTCACTCGTGTGGCATTTGCTTCGGTCAGTTGACCTGCGATCTGGAAAATCCACACATCATTCGGACCACCGGAAAGAGTGACGTCAGTCGAAATATTCACATCCGTAGACCACTTATGGAGGCCAGGAGCAATCGTCAAGCCGCCAATTTCACCGGCACCCATTTCAGTGGAATCAGGTGACGTACGACCTGCGGCATCAAGATAGGCAAATCCCATATCACCCACAGCGGAGGACAGTAAGCTAGGTGAATTGACTGCGCAGGGTAAAGGACCTGCCGCATCAACTGTGAATATAGTACCTGTCACTTCACCGCAGGTGAGAAGCAGCGCTGCACCGGTGATGGGGCTAGTGCCAACATCTCCAACAATCGACGAACGATAAATATTAGTAATGCCCGATTTACTTAGAACTGTAAACGTAGCAGCACTGCCCAGGTATACAGGCGCCTGGTAGGAATCAGCGTATGCAGTTCCCATCAGGGCAAAGGGGAAAAGCAAAGCCAGTAAAAGCTTTGTTGAATAATTTTTGGGCATGTTCATAAATGTTGTCCTCATAGGGGTATCTTAGGATTTGTGAAGTTATAGTAAACATCAATGTTTACACCGTATCGTACTATAAATAACTCTCCAATTAAATCATCAATGATTGAGATGCCTTTTTAATATTTATACCTTTGAATTAATTACTCTGGTTTACCATTATTTGTTGAAAATACCCTGTTAAAACGTCTTTAATAGGGAAAGAGAACGCGACCCTTTTATTTTGAACCCCGGGTAATGCTCAACACGACAGCCAATCGGATAAGGGTCTTAGCGCGAATGGCCTGTACCCTTTCAATATCTATTTCCAACACTTCTTGATACAAAAACAACAATGCAGAAAATGCTTGGTTTTGAGTGCTAGCAGACACATGGCGGTTAACCGCCAAGTGGGTGAAAAAGATCGCAATTTCCACCTTTCCCATTAGATTTGAGCGTTAGGCGTAAATAATATGAGCGTTGGTAATTTTAAGAGAGTTAATTGGAATAAAAAGAGTGGTATTAGCGAGCCCATAGGAAAAAAGAGTAGTTATATCAATAAGTTCTTCCAATATTCGATTTTCAATAGAAAATTGTATGTTAGTGTTACTGCCTAACAAGAAACGAAAAATGGAAGGTTGTGATGATGAAAAAACGAACTCTGCTAAAGATAATACCGCTTGTATTACTATTTTCTATTCCGTTAACAGCAACGGCTGATAAAGATAAAAAGAGCACGGCTTTTGATAGAGTCAAAGGTGACCTTTCAGTTATGGTCTTAGGTTCAGGTGGGCCCGTAGCAACGCCAGCAGGCCGTGCTAGTGCAAGTTATCTCGTATTTATTGATGGTGTACCAAAGATCCTGATGGATGCCGGTGGTGGCGCTTATAAAAGCCTTGCAATGGCCGGAGTTAATATAAAAGATCTTGATATCGTTTTGTTATCTCACCTGCATCTCGATCACACTGGTGATCTACCCTCGATCATAAAAACCATGTATTTCCATAATAGTAGTTACAATCTTAGTCAAAAGCCTCCTGCCTTTCCTCCGGGACGTACAGCTCCGTTTAGAGTATTTGGTCCTGCGGCTAATGGTGTGCCGTTCCCTCCTATACTTGGAGCTGATGAAGGCGTTGCACAATATCCTGCTACCTCAGGATATGTGCATGATCATTTCGACCTAAATACAGGTGTAGAACGTTACTTGAATGTCTTTTCGCGTGCCATTAGTGGCGGTATATTCAATTTCGAAGCACATGATATATCGCCTAACTGGATGGCATACAATCCGACTACCATCACCCCTTCAGGAGTGGATGGTCTAGTGATTAAGGCGGTTGCGGTGAATCATGGTCCAGTGCCCGCGTTAGCATTTCGCATAGAATACAAGGGTAAAAGTATTGTCTATTCTGGAGACACCAGTTCAAGAAAAACTGACATGAAGGGGGATCCACTCAAAAATGGCGGTAATATAATTGGGATTTCAGAAGGTGCTGATTTGTTAATTTACGATACGGCGTTGGCGACTGATACACCACCCAAACCTTCATTAAATATTTTCTATAATTTGCATACTACGCCTTCTCGTATTGGGGAAGTTGCGCATAAAGCAGATGTTAAAAAACTATTGCTTTCACATATTACGCCATTGACCGAAGACAAGATTCCTCAAGTGAAACGACTTATCAGAGCACAAGGTTATACAGGCAAGATTAAAGCCGCAGAAGATTTACAAGTTATTAATCTTAGCAAGCATGATTAGTTAAATCAGGTTTTGTTGAAATTAAAAGTCGGTCATCTCATTTTGGGATGGCCGACTTTTTTATCGGTAAAGGGCTACCCTTTTACGTAAAAAGCGCGGACTGGGCGAAATAATTGGGTCAGATACTGTCTTGAAAATCAATCAACTCATCCATAAGCCTATTTTAGATCCTACCAGGCCTGGTAGGTTTCTTGTTTTTATGCGGGTCTTATTGGTAAACATGCTGATGGTTGTTTATGCTCTCTTAAACGAATTTATGCTTTGAGTTTAAAAGGGTTGTTTAGGCCATCTGATAATGCCAACGACATGCGTCCTACGTATCCTATTAAAACGTCTTTAATAGAGATTCTTTAACTCCGTTTTGGACAGGGTTTAGTCTGTCTAATAATAGTTAGGCTCGTTATCAAAACCAAAAGGGGATTAAAAATGTCTGAAACACATAAAATAAAGTGCATTAATAAAAGCAATGGTTTCAGTGCACATGAGCGTATTACACACGTCGGTGGAATCAACAACGGACATGGTACTCGATGGAAATTCACGTTAGACAAAGCAATTGAAGAGATAGAAAGTGGCAGATGTAGATTTTATGTCGGCGTAAATGGTGAGCCTGTACCGGTAATTGTCTCCACTAGTGAAAGTGGCCATAAATACCTAAAAACACAGAATGACGATAAGCAACCTAATGATCTATTAAGTTTGTCAGAATGCCCATAAGTCTAATAATAAGTTCAACTCGGAAAGAATCATTGGTGACAGACTCTATCAACGGGAAAAACAGTTGTCTACTGCTTTAGAGATGTTTTATCGGATACTAAAATGTATCAATTTCGATCATCGCGACTCCCGTAGAGAGTCTGCCTGAAATTGCGGAACGGGGGAGAGCGCAAGAGAAGGTAGGCTAGTCAAAATGCTTGCCAACCTCCAGATGCGTTAAGATGGCTCCACCTTTTAAGGCGACTCAATCACCAGCGCATTACGGTCCACAAACCATGAGATTTTACAAATCGCTTCACCCTGTCATAACACCTATTATCAGTAAAAAATTCATAGACTTCTCTATGTAACTGACTGCGCATTTTATCTAGCAAAGACGATTTTATTAATGTAGTATGTATTGTGACATTAAACACAATATGACCCCATAGGAGAAATAGTATGAGTGATGTACAAGCGAATAAGCAGAGACTGCAAGAAGATCTAAAACAACTGATGGTGGACACCAAAGAGTTGCTAGGCTCGACTGCGGATGTCACAGACAAAGCAGCCAAGAGTGCAAGAGCGCAGGTAGAGGCAAGCTTGCAGTCGGTGAAAAATCAGATTGAATCGGATTTTTCTGCCGCAGAAGTCATGGCGAAAGAACAGCTCCACGTGTTAGACCAGAACGTACGGGCTAATCCCTATAAAACTATGGGCATCAGTCTTGGCGTGGGAGTCCTTTTGGGATTCATTATGGGTCGCAAATGAGACTGCTTCGGCAGACAAGGTAAAGTATGATTGAACGAGTACCAAAACTATTCCTGCAGATAGTCAAGAATCGACTCGAGTTGCTCTCTTTAGAGTTACAAGAGGAGAAGCTTCGAGTGAAACAGCAGATCGCGCTTGCCGTGGTTGGAGCCTTGCTCGGGGTGACAGGTCTTATTGGACTCGGCATTCTGATTGTGTATCTCGTGCCGACTGAAGGTCGAGTTCTCGCAGCTTCCATAATCGTCGCGGTCTTTATTGCCGCAGCGGCTGTGTTGCTAGTTGTCGCTCAGAGACTCTCTCGCCAGCATACACCGTTCGAGGCAACGCTCGCAATGCTTGACAAGGACATCTACAAAACATGAGCATACGACAACAGCTGCGTGACATCGAAGCGCAAAAGCGCCTATTGGTTGCCAAAGCCGACTTACAGCGTCCCACCTTTCTGATGCTTGTAAGCCCTGTCTTTAAGATTGTTGAAGTCGCCGAGATTGGCTTCTTCGCAGTCAAATTCTACAAGTCCGTCGTGCAGCGCATAAAGTGCTAATCCGCAATCCGCAATACGGAAAATGTTAGGAAAGCCACTCTCCGAATACAAACATAACAAATCGCTCTATGAGTCGACAGTTAGCCGACAGTCAAATGCGTCGTGATTTTTGCTAAAATAAAAGTACACCCTATTTGCCTGTTGCTGACGCCCTCTAGTTCACTAAGCTAGTCCACTGACATTCCCTAAACTCACTCGTGCACGCGAAGCAAATGCTCTTGGGCTATGAAAATGACGATCGCTTACAAAAGGGCGGTTTCTACGTTATAACGGTGTTTTATCAGCTGAATAGCAATGGGCTTTTGAAAGCTACCAGGCCTGGTCGTTTTTTGTGTGAGGTTTACTCGTCAACGTACTAGTCTTTGTCTATACTCCCTTACACACAATTATGCTTTGGGTTTGAAAGGGTTGTTTAGGCTGTCTAATATAAGTTAGGCATATTAGTATATAAAGCTATTATCAATAGGACTCAAAATATGCAGCCATTATCAAAAGGGCTAAAAAAAGTTCTTGTTTTTACCGCCGTCGTTTCAATAATCTCAATCGGTTATTATATTTATGCTCTTTTTCGCTACGCGCCAGTGGAGGAAAGCGAAACATTCTTATCAGAAGTCGGTGAAAGTTTTGGAGAAATAGGCTTGTGGTTACTTTTGTTTATTTATTTAAGAACTTTAATTAAACTCCTGCTTGGTAAAGGCCCCATTGCAAAAAGAATCCTCCCAGAGTATTCCCCACCAGTTGATCCGAAGCTATTTAATAAAGTAATACATCTCTTAGATAGAACACATATCTATTTTGGCGTGAGTGCTGTCGCGATTATACTTTTACATATTGCACTAATGGGTATTCCTCTGCAGATACTCTTTTTCCCAGCGGTATTAATTTTAGTCATTTGGCAGGGAGTATTTGGTATGTTTATCAGCTGGCGATACACGCCAAAAGAGTTAAAAAAGTTCTCATACCTAGTGCACGCACAGTTGTTTACAGGAATAATGATCGGTATCTTTGCCTTTCTTGGTCATCTTTTAATAGACGACTAATCTTAATTGACCCTGCGCTCTCATCGTTTTGTAACGCCGCAGGACATGCCAGGCCTGGTCGTTTTTGTTTTTATGCGAGTTTGACTCGTAAACTTACTACTCTTTCTCTATACTCCCCTGAGCGAATTTATGCCTTGGGTTGAAAAGAGTTGTTTAGGCATCCTAATCATGCCAACCACATACATCCTAAATGTCCTGTCAAAACGTCTGTAATAGATAGGCTTTAACGACGTTTTTGCACAGCATTGGAATGTCTAATAATAGTTATACGTAAAGGGATAAATATGCTAAAACACTTTAAAAACTCACCGCTATGGCTCATAGGATTATTTATCTTATTTGCAGAAGCTACAGCAGGACTCTCGGCTGTTAAGATAGATGGGTGGCCACAAGCGGCATTAGTTGTTTTTGTTATCACTTATTCGACAGTTGTTACCGTAATATTTTTTGCATTTTTATGGTTTAAGCCTGAAAATTTTTATGGTCCAGGAGAGTATGGTGATATATCGCCAGATATTTACGCAAAGGCGCTTAAAGGACTACCCGTAGATACGGCCGAAGCTGTTACCCGCTTTGAGACAAATCCTTTCGACAAAGATGCCTTGTTTTCCCTTATGGACAACCTTATTGCGGAAGACATAAAGCAGCATATTATATTGATGAGGAGATTAAAGAATCGATTGGATATTTCAGATATCGATAAGCGTGGCCACACTCACCGATACGATATAATTACGCGTACGAAAGGAATATCCTCAGGCCTATTTTCCCCGTCAAGCTTTTTCCAGAAATTAAATGGTACGGACCTTGTATCATTGTCTGGAGGCGACGATAAATTATTGCTTACCGAGCGCGGTCAATTATTCGCCGATTGGCTAGTCGAACACGAGAAAGATGCTGAAACATTTGAATCTGAAAAGGGTCGCTGGGGCAAGGAACAGAGCGTAGCGGATGTAATGAAAGAACGCTTTGGTGACAAAGACGCATAACAACGCGCCCCATCCGACAGCCTGCGGCTGGACTTAAACGAAGGAAAATACATTGAAACACTTTAAAATATCTTCTGAAAATATTTGGCATCAAATTAATGATGAATTTAAAGATTCTGGTGGAGTCTATATACTTAAGTGCTTAAATGGAGATAACAATTATCCATTAACGGTTAATCGATTACTTGCCAGTGATGAACAAGGTATTTTATATATTGGTAAAGCCAATAGATTCATTGATCGGGTCGCCGAGTTAAAGAAAAGCATTTCACCGCAATACACATCCGGTTCACATGAGTGTGGCTCAAGATACAAAAGCAATGAAAATATATACAAAAATTTTCCATATGAGAGCCTACATGTCGAATTAGTTGGTAGCGACAACCCAAGACAAACCGAATCTGATTTACTTCAAAAGTACGAATCAAAATATGGTGAATTACCACCATTAAACAGATGCAGCTAAAATACATAACAAGCCGTTCAACAAAGACCAAATACAGTTTGTTTTCGTCACTTCGTGCCTATTTTAGCCAACTATATTTTGCCTGTTAACTGGCCGTTATGACGATAAGGTAATTATGCAAATAGAAATAAAATCACCAAGAATAATTCGGGATCAGAGTAAAATAAAATGACCCTACAATCTACTCATCCATCCATAAGCCTATTTAGAACCGACCAGGCCTGGTTGTTTTGTTTTTGTGCCAATTCTATTCGTAAACCCACTAGGCTTTGTTTATACTCCCTTAAACGAATTTATGCTTTGGCTCCACTAACTGTTCTACAATAATATGCCTAACAATTGCATCAACCTGGCCATTTTATACGCCGTTCCGCTTTGCTACAGGGTATATGAAATGACTGGTCATGCTGAGCGTTAGCGATATGAAATGGAAATCATGTAAATTGAAATCACCATACCTAAAAGATCCAAGACTTTCTGATGTAATAGCAGCCATTCAAGTATTAAGTACATACAAGTTCTATAAATTAGACTTTAAGGGATGGTCAAAAAGAATTACAGGTTCAGAAGAAAATTCGGAACACTGGAAAAATGTATTTATAGAACATCCTGAATTTTTTAGGCTTAATCAGACTAAAAATAGAGTTTCTTTAGCATGGCGACGAAGCCATCAAAGAACATATCATGTAGATAGGAACGAAATTCTTTCTAGGAAGGCATGTGACGAACTTAGCGAGACAGAAATAAGCGAAAGGCTATCTAGAGCACCATTAAATAATAACGATATAGAAACACTCATAAACACAGCAATTAATTTACATGCTAGGGCTATTGAAAGTGAAAAAGAAAAAAGATGGTTACTACCATCTCTTATTACACTTATAGCTGTCTTGCTTGGAGCTTATCTTGGTAAATAGTTACACATTGGCTAACTAGGCGTTCAATCGGGATGCAAAACAGCATGAGCCCCTTAACTAGGTGTTATGTTTCAAATCAACTCTCTTAAATTAGAAGGCACAGAAAATATGAGCTTTAAACTTTTACTTATTCCAGTTGTGTCAGCCATTCTAGTGGCTTGTACAGCAAGCTCTGGAATTATCCTTGATGGCAAAGATTCATATCGTGTTGTACATACAGGTGATACTGGATTTACGAATTCAAATACGTTGCAAAAAAAGGCCTATGATGAGGCTGCGATATTCTGCGCTGAAAAAGGAAAAGTGGTTGAAACAGTAAACATGGAATCAAAACAATCTCGCCCCTTAGGAGGTTGGCCAGAAGCTTCTCTATTATTTAAATGTGTAATTAGGTCAGAATAATTAGGGTCGTAGTAAAATTAAATGCCCCTGCAATCAACTCATCCATAAGTCCATTTTAAAACGACCAGGCCTGGCACGTCCTGCGGCCTTCCAAAGAGATGTGAGCTCAGGGTACATCCTGCGGCCCTATAAAACCATGTGAGCGCAGGGTCAATTCAGGTTTAAAACTTCGTGTCTTCGTGCCTTCGTGGTGAAACTAAGCCAGAAACACTCGCTTAACTTAACCAGAAAAACAGAAGCTTAGGCGTCGCCCATAACCAACGTCTCTAAAATTTCCCAACGTTCAAAAGCGCCTTCAAGTTCGCCTTCTTTGTCTTCTAATTTTTTAAGCGTGGCCTGTACGATCTCATTCTCGTTTTGATAGAATTCGCTGCTGCCGACTTTTTCAGCCAAGGCTTCGAGTTCGGTTTCCAATCCTTCAATTAAAGCCGGTAACGAATCATATTCACGCTGATCTTTAAAGCTCAACTTAACGGCTTTTTTAGCCACTGGCGTGGCCTCGGTCTCTTTTGGCTTTTCAACTTTAGGGGCTTTTTCAGCTTTGATTTCAGAGGTCGTCATCTTTGGATGAGCCGTCTCTAAACGTGCTGCTGAACGCGTGTTGGCGTATTTAGCTGGACGTTGACGTAACCAGTCGTCGTAACCACCGATATATTCATTCACATCACCCGGCGCATCAAACACGATTGAGCTGGTACAGACGTTATTCAAGAAAGCACGATCGTGGCTGACGATTAAGACCGTCCCTTTATAGTTCATCAATAACTCTTCCAACAGCTCAAGCGTTTCAACATCTAAATCGTTGGTTGGCTCATCGAGGATCAGAAGGTTGGACGGTTTGGCGAATACGCGTGCTAATAGCAGACGATTACGCTCTCCACCCGACAAGGACTTCACTTTTTGACGAGCACGCTCTGGTGAGAACAAGAAGTCCGCCAAATAGCCCATAATGTGCTTACGTTGACCATTGATTTCAACATAATCACTCTCTTCGATAACACTTTCGACCACTGGCTTGTTTTCATCCAGTTGAGCGCGATGCTGATCGAAGTAAGCGATATCGAGGTTGGTTCCCATGGTGATGGTTCCGGAAGACGGCTCTTGTTTACCAAGTAGCAGTCCGATTAGAGTCGATTTACCACAACCGTTCTCTCCGATAATACCAATCTTGTCGCCACGCATAATGACGCCACTGAAGTCTTCGATAATCGTTCTGCCAGGCCAGCCAAAGGTAACATTCTTTAGCTCGACAACCTGTTTGCCTGAGTGATCTGCACGGTTAAGTTGTAGATTCGCTTTACCTTGCAGGTTGCGACGCGACTGATGTTCTGAACGCAGTTTTTCTAAAGCGCGAACACGACCTTCGTTACGGGTACGACGGGCTTTGATCCCTTGGCGAATCCAGACTTCTTCTTGGGCTAATTTTTTATCAAACAGTGCGTTTTGTCTGGCTTCGTTTTCTAAGAGAGCCTCTTTACGCTCTAGGTAGGTGTGATAATCACACTCCCAGTTGGCGAGCTTACCGCGATCGAGTTCGATAATGCGGGTCGCTAGGGCTTGCAAGAATGCTCTATCATGCGTGATAAAGACTAAGGTACAGTTCACGTTTTTTAGAAAGCCTTCTAGCCATTGAATGGATGGAATATCCAAGTGGTTAGTCGGCTCATCTAGTAACAGGATATCGGGCGCTTGAACCAACGCCTGAGCAAGTAGCACGCGGCGTTTCATACCCCCTGATAATCTCGAAAATTCTGCATCGGCCTGTAACTCTAATTTAGAGATAATGGTGTCGACTTTCTGCTGTAGCTCCCAGCCGTTTTGCTTTTCGATGCCTTCCTGAACGTTGGAAAATCTTTCCATCAGTTCATCGGTGTAATTCTGTTCCATCTGAATGCTGATTTCATGAAACTCTTCAATCAATTGACCGGCATTGCCCAAACCTTCCGAAATGACATGAAACACGGAGCCGTGCATATCATGCGGCACTTCCTGTTGCAGTTTGGCGATGGACACGCCATCTTGCACAACGCGGGTTCCGCTATCGGCTTGAATCTCACCTTCAATGACTTTCAGCAGAGTCGACTTACCTTGGCCGTTACGGCCGACTAGGCAGACGCGCTCATTGGCTTCAATCTTTAAAGAAGCTTTATTGAATAAGGGAGCCGAGCCGAAGCTGAGGGACATTTCACGTAAAAATAGTAGTGCCATAATAGGGAGTCTTTTTATTGTAAATTCATCATCCGTTTTGAATGAGGAGTTTTAAGTTGGGGTATAGAAAGCCGTCTCTCTTTGGTAGAGACTTAAATATGTTGGGTACTATACCTGAATGCTGAGGATTATATTCTCACTGGAGTGAATTGGGTAGCTATTGACCTGGATTTCGTGGTGCTGCTTGCTCGATAAACTTGATAAAGCTTGTTGTTGCCAATATTTAACGATTAAATCCGTTTGCTGTTTAATATGTTTGTCTTTATGGTTCCACAGATTAAATAACACCAGGCCTGGTGACTTCAAGTTTTTGAGCAGGTTATCCTGGAATTCCAGCTCGGTAAAGTCATTCGGTAGACCTTCTTCATCAAAGACATCGACAATAATCACATCATACTGCGAGAGGCCTTCCGCGATAAAGTCCCACGCATCTTCTTGCATGGCTTCAATTTCAGGCACCTCTGGCAAGTGAAAATAGTCATAGGCGATATCAATCACTGCTTGGCGCAATTCAACAATATGAATTTGCATCTCTGGCTGTAGGGCATTGAGGTGGCTGGCGATTGAACCGCCGCCCATACCCAGCATTAAGACCCGTTTGACCGGATGCTTTTCGTGAAAATCTAAAATCTGCGCTTCGATGACTTGTTGATATTCAAACGACAAGGTCATAGGTGCATGAAAAAAGAGGCGACTCTGTTCCACTGGCGAGCCGAAAAACAGACTGCGCATTTGTGGCGTATCGACCACTTCAATCAAACCAAACTCATCACGTTGGCAATGAATCAGTGAACCGCCATATTTTTGCTTGGTTTTTAAATCGAGATTCAACTTTGAGTTGTTTGCTTTATTCGGCATTAATCTGCCATCAGTGCTGTCCACCATAGGCGCAGTCTTAAACCCATACTGGTGGTAAAGCCGACTTCAATAAAAGCAATCTCGCCATTCGGTGCTATGACAAAATCGGCGGGCACGGCTTTGGCGCCAAGCGTTTTGAGCCACTTGCCTTCTAAATCGTTGACGATTATATCGGGATTCATCTCATTGTCTTTGGCAAAGGTCAGTAATTGGTCATCATCTGCCGACTGAGTGGCGATATTAATCACCGCATAGTCTTTTGCCACCGATTCAATGCCGCCTTTACTGAGGTCACAGATAGGGCACCAAGTCGCCCAGATATGGATTAACACCGGTTTGCCTTGCTGATTCAGCGCTTGCAGGTCAAGGGTTTTACCGGTGATGCTTTGAACTTGCATAATGGGCGCTTGGCCTTCAACCACATCGCCTTGCATATAAGGGCGCAGCAGTAAAAATACGCCTACAAAAAATAGGCCGGTTAAGCTGTTTTTGACCCAATTCTTTTTCCAAAACGATTGGGTTTCAGGGAGTGTCACAGGCTGTTTATCAGGGGTGTTAGTCAGTTTTGAGTTCATATTTTAGATTCAATTTTGGTTGTCTATATAATCAGCGACATATTATAACAGTTTAGCAGAGCTCATAAATGTACTGCATGAGTGACAATGGAATATCGGATTGACATACTCCCCACGAATGAATTCGGGGGATTCTAATATCGACAACAAAACTTACTTTAGCCTAGAAGCTTAAGCAGCGGTTTTATCTACTTTATGAGTTAATGTCCTAACTCGTTCACCCTCTCTATCAAGATTTAAACTTGCGTTTTTATCTCGATGGAGAAGACTATTGCAACCTGGACATGTCCAAGTACGCTGCTCTAATTTAAGCTCTTTATTGATGTTTCCACAGTCAAAACAGGTTTTTGAGCTGGGATAAAATCGACCAACCTTGGTGAATTCACAAAAGTATTTTTGACCTTGAGATTCAAGAATCTGTACAAATTCAGAAAACGCCAAATCACTAATCTTTCTTCCCCAAAGCTTGCTCATTGCTGAAATATTCAAGTCTTCGATGGAAATATAGTCAAATTTTTGCGTTAACTCTTTGGCCAGTTTAAAGAAGAAATCCTTCCTCTGGTTAAGCGTTTTATCGTGAACTCTCGCAAGATGCAGACGTGCTTTAGCACGATTATTCGAGCCTTTCTTTTTAGTGGAAAGGCCTCTGCTTGCTTGCTGAATCAAACCAAGATTGGTTTTAAAGAACTCAGGAGAGTGGATTTCAGACCCATCTGACACGGTTAAAAAAGTTTTTAAGCCAAAATCCAATCCCGCGCTTTTACCTGACGTGAATATGGATTGTGAAGCATCTTCAATAACGGAAAAATAGACAAAAAACTCACCCAATGAATTTCGTTTTATAGTGACGGTTTTAACCGTACCTTTAAGCTCTCTCGATAGAAAAAGCTTAAAGGTACGTTTACCAATCGTTAAAATATTTGAATCTAACTTCCAGCCGGCTTGTTTTAAAGTGAAAGACTTATAACGTCTAACAGCCTTGAATTTCGGCGGAGAAGTTCTTTGCTTACGCTTTAAGTCATCAAAGAACTTAGCATAAGCCTTATCCACACGAGAAGTTATATCCTGAATAGCTTGTGATGGAACTAGCTTCCAAAACGCATGCTTTTCATGCTTTTTAAGCTTAGTAATGTGCTTTTGCAACTGATAAACATTCAAGCTTTTACCAAATAAGCGGTAATACCGTTTATGCAGAGCAACACAATGATTCCAAATGATACCGGATATATTCACTTGGTCATGGAGAGTTGACAGCTTCTTGCTCTGATAAAGCTTAAACTGGTAGGTTTTACGAATTTGTTTGTTCATTTAAAAACCTCTCCCATTTTGCTTGCTCTCCTGGCCTTTGCGAAGTTTGTTGATTTTCAATATAAGCTTTTACAATTTCCAAGTTTACTCCACCAACCGTGGAGACAAAATAACTATTTGTCCAAAGCGTTGGAAGCGACGATTTTAAAAAAGGAAACTCACTCCTTAACGCTCTTGAACTGGCACCTTTTATTCTTTTAACAAAGGAATTAACGCCAAATTGAGGGTCTATATCAGCAAGAATATGAATATGGTTGATATCTGTTTCCATCTCAATTATTTCCACATTCATTTCGGCCGCTAAGTTCAAAATGATTTGTTTTAATCTTTTATCAACGTCGCCAACAAGTATTTTCCTTCGATACTTTGGACAAAATACAATATGGTATTTGCAAGAATAAACGATATTTCTGTTGGATTTATAATTCATAGTGTGTATTATATATCTTTAACAAAGATAATACAATAGTCGCTTATATCCCCACGACTAAAGTCGGAGGCTTTACGCTACTTTCTGGTAACCTTTGTAAAGCCCGCTAGGGGTTGTTTTAAAGGCTTCAAAATAGACCGGAATCAAGAATGGCCAGGCCTGGCATGTCCTGCGGCTTTAAAAAGCCATGTGAGCGTAGGGTCACTCTAAAAAAAAGAGTCCTTTGGCCGGTTTCTAAGTGAACTCACGGCCTTTAATCCGGCATAATCTCGGAATAACGTACAAAGCTGGCAAACTCTTTAGGATCAATCTTATCTAACTTTGGGCTGACAAACGTGGCACATAATGGATAAGCAATGCCATACTCTTTCGCGGTCTGCAAAGCGCGCAGGTTATCATCAATCAACAGGGTGCGCTTTGGGTCATAGGCAATGACGTCTTGAATCTTTGACCAGATGGTTATGTCTTCTTTCGGCGTGCCAAAGTCATGCGCTGAAATCAGTTCATCAAAATAGTCACCGATTTCGGTCATCTCTAGCTTAATCACCAAACTATCGCGGTGTGCGTTAGTGACCATAACCACCGTTTTATTGTTGGCCTTGAGCGCGGCTAAAAACTCCATTACCTCTGGATGCACTTGGATTTGATGCTTTAATTCACGTTTCAATTCAGCAACCGGCAGATCCAAGGCCTCTGTCCAATAGTCCAAGCAATACCAATTTAAAGTGCCGGTTTGCGAATGAATCTTTTCATGGATAATTGCTTTGGCGGATTCAAGTGAAAGTTTGTTTTTGGACGCATAGGCCTGGGGAATAACATCCATCCAAAAATGCCAGTCGAAATGTAAATCTAGCAAGGTGCCGTCCATGTCGAGCAGAACAGTGTCAATTTGTGACCAGTTAAGGTGTGCATTCATTGGTAATCAGGAACCCTTAGCGTTATTATTAGAAGAATATTTTTAGTTAAACGGTTATTCAGCATGTCTAAAAAAACACCCACTATCTTATCGGAAAAAATCGCCTCGCAGTCACAGTTTTTTACGGTGCAGTCGCAAGAGATTACTTTTTCTAATGGTACCACTGTGAACTTTGAACGTTTATTGGGCAGTGTCGCGGGCGCGGTATTAATTGTTCCAATACTCGAGGATGGTACTTTACTGTTAATTCGCGAATACGGTGCTGGCGTAGGGCGTTATGAACTGGGCTTTCCGAAAGGCAAAATTGACCCAGGGGAGACTTGGCGCGAGGCCTGCATTCGAGAGAGTCAGGAAGAGATAGGTTTTTTACCTAAAGAGCTTAAACTGCTGGATTCGGTCAGTTTGGCGGCGAGTTATATGACGCACTATACACATATTGTATTGGCCACCGGACTGACGCCTCAAACTGCCGAAGGTGATGAGCCAGAACCCTTAGAGGTGGTGCGGTGGCATTTGGATGATTGGCGCGGCTTATTGGCTGATCCCGACTTTAGCGAAGGCCGTGCTTATGCGGCGCTGATGTTGGTCTTAAAAGAGATGGGGAAAATATGAACTCGAGTGCTGTTACACCTGAAAACTTGGCAAAGTGGTTGCCAGAAGTTTGCCATATTGCATACCTTGCTGGTCAGCATATATCAACTCTATATCACCAGCCTGAGAGGTTAGAGGTAGAGGATAAAAAAGATGGCTCTCCAGTCACCGAAGCGGATAAGCAAGCGGATAAAATGATCACTGCTGCCTTACGGTCTCTGGTGCCGACTATTCCACTGATTACCGAAGAGAGTGTTGCGGAGGTGCCTTTTGAAACTCGCCAGGCCTGGTCAACTTATTGGTTGGTTGACCCCTTGGATGGCACCAAAGAGTTTATTGGTCGCACTGGAGAGTACAGCGTTAATATCTCACTGATCGTGGATCATCAGCCCGTGTTAGGCGTGGTGTATGGTCCTGAAGTGGGGGACCTATACTTCTCGATGAAAGGCCAGAAGGCGTTTAAATTAAGCAATCTGACGGCGGACCTATCTCATAATCAATGGCTCTCTTTATTGGCAAAAGCAGAGACGATCCAAGTCAGTTCATTGGAAGAAAAAAACTCGGTACCGCAGAAAGACAGCGTTTCAAAGGGTATGGAAAATCAAACTGAGGAGAGAATCAGAGTTGCGGTGAGTCGTCGGCATGGAGGCGTGTTACAACGCTTTACCGCGCAGTTGGGTGAGGTCACTTTAATTAAAATGGGCTCTGCTTTAAAAACCTGCTTGGTCGCCGAGGGCAAGGTCGATATTTACCCACGGTTTGGCCCGACCTCGCTGTGGGATACTGCGGCATCACACTGTATTCTTGAATCCGCTGGGGGCGATGTGCTCAATGCGGCAGGTCATCCTTTGCAATATGTACAAACCGAGTCTCTACTAAATCCTTTCTTTATCGCCGTCTGTGATGAGAACTATCCTTGGCCGCATTTTCCAGAAGTTTTTTAGAATTGAGAGGGCACTGTCAATTCACTGCCGTTCTATTAACGGGTCTATTGTCCGCTAAAAGTGCTGTTTGAGTCGAAAGTTCTACATTGGCTGTAATCTTAAAGCGCCCTACAAATTCAGCCTGTTCTTCGGCTTGTTCACTCATATTGCCTGCCGTAGACGAGAGTTCTTCTACAAGAGCCGCATTTTGCTGTGTCGTTTGGTCTAAATGAGAGACCGCTAAGTTGATTTGATCAAGGCCTTTTGACTGCTCGAGGGCCGTTGATGCAACTTCTGATACGAGATTTTCAACGTCTCTTATTTTGCTGACCATCTGCTCGAAGACCGTATTCGTCTGCTCAACAAGTGATGTTCCTGCTTCAATTTGTTGAGTGGCAGAAGTGATTAATGTTGAGATGTCTTTGGCGGCACCAGCAGACTTTTGTGCCAGATTACGAACTTCACTGGCCACGACTGCGAAACCACGTCCCTGTTCACCCGCACGTGCGGCTTCAACGGCTGCGTTGAGCGCTAGTAGATTCGTTTGGAAAGCAATGCTGTCAATAACGCTGGTAATGTCACCGATTTTGCGACTTAACTCGGTGATGCTATTCATCGCTTCAATGGTACGACTCATGACAACAATACCTTCTTCGGCTTCTTGTGCAGCGGTATGCGCTAAGATGTTGGCTTGAGCCGTATTTTGTGTCGATTGTTGCACGGTGGACGTGAGTTCTTCCATGCTGGCGGCCGTTTCTTCCAAAGAGGCCGCTTGTTGTTGAGTACGTTGTGAAAGGTCATCACTGGCTACAGACACTTCACTGGACATGGTGCCGATTTCACTCGCCCCACGTTTAATTTGACCGAAGGTGGCTTCAATATTACTTAAGGCACTATTCACGGCCGTCTTCATGACAAGTAAATCCCCTTCATAGTTGTTTTCTAACCGTAAGGTCAAATCACCCTCGCTCATGCCAGAAAGGATTCTATTGAGTGTTTGGGTGGTTTGGCCAAAGCTTTCTAATAAGGCATTAACGGATTGTGAAATGTTTTGTTCGAAACCTTGTAGGTTATCGGTTGGGATTCGTCCATTGAGAATTCCTTTAGAAGCGTCGGTGACAATACGTTCAATATTGGCTTCGATGGCTAATTGCCCCGTCATGTTCTTCCACTCAATCACCGTTCCTAAACGCTCGCCATTCTCTCCGAAAATTGGGTCAGTCACCGTGTCTAAAATAATAGAATCAATATTCAATCGTGTTTTATAGGTCTCTTTTGCATTGTCCAAAAGTTTAATCTGTTGTTCAGGTTCTTGAAACATTACATCAATGTTTTTTCTAAGGAGGCTGTTAGTATCAAAATCTGGTAACCCTGCTTTTAATTCGTTTTCAACGGAGTTGAGCATCCTACCTAAAGAAGCATTTATGAAAATGATACTGTGGAAACGGTCTATGACCATGATATTAGAAGAGGTCGCATTTAAAGCACTTTCGATACGTTGTGAGTCGTTTAATGCCGCGTTGACATCATCAATATCCGCGCCGAGTTTTATTTGCAAAGAGTCAAGGCGCCCTAAAATTTGAGGCAATAAGCTAGAACCCTTAGAGTCAATCTTTGTCTTTAAATTGCCTTCCGTTATCTCTGTAATATGCGTATGTAAACGTTTAAGTTGTTTTGCATTGCTTCGTGAGGCGAGCATAAGCAGTAGGACCAGAAGGATGCCTACTGTTTCAAAGACACTCTGAGGAATAAGAGTGGTTATATTGTTAAAGGTGATTGGAAGGAGGGCCGATACCAGCATTAAAATGGCTAAGAGTGAGATGATAGGCGCCAAGTTAAAATGCAGTAACGGGTTTAACTTGTCTTTAAGCCTGGCAACAGCACCATTAACTAATTTAGTTTTACCATTTTCAATCGCCTGGTAGGTTTGCTCAGCAGCCATCTTTTGCGAACGGCTCACTGCGGTTCGAACCGACATATAGCCTGTAATAACACCTTTTTCAAAAACAGGAGTGGCCTTGGCAATGACCCAGTAATGGTCACCATTTTTACGACGATTTTTAACGATTTGGCTCCAGGGCTTACCCGCTTGTAGAGTTGTCCAAAAATCTTTAAATACGGCCTCAGGTACATCGGGGTGTCTGAGTATATTATGCGGTTGACCCACTAACTCTTTCCATTCAAAGCCACTGGCTTCAATAAACGCTTCATTTGCCGAGAGAATATTGCCATGGATATCGGTACGAGAAACGATATCGATATCTGGTTTTAAAATGTACTCTTTTTGAGTAACCGTGCCATTGTTTCGCATAAAAATCCTATATTTTAAATTGTTCTTCAGGGGCCAGTTTGAATTGAGAAATGGTGCGCTTTACTGTCTATGATCGATATAAATCGAGAGTCTGGTAAGGGCTTGTTATTAAAGGTTTGTGTCATTGTGAGACAGGTGATTAAGAGTAGATTTCTTATTCACGTCAATTACTAAAGAAGAAAGGACAAAATAAAGCAGAGTCTTGATTAAATCATCTTACTTTGCAGGCTGGCAGTCTTTTTTTATTAAAAGATCCATGACTTTCCGTCCTTGCTTCACAACAAGTTTGGCCAAATTCGTTAAATAACCCTACAAATTTACGACTATTTTAACGCCGGCAAGTATACGGTAAATAAGAGACTACTAATATAAAAATATGCAGTTTTTTTGCGACTGTTTTATGACAAGGTTTTTGTCTAAGAATAAGGATAAGAAATAGTAGTGTTAGGTAATTAGTCTTAATTACTGGAGATGTTTTAGGATTTGTATTTGCGCTGGCCGAATTTTAATAGGCGATTTTTATAGTCAATAAAGTCCGCAAGCGCTAAGCCATCGAGCTCAGTGAGTGGTGCAAAACTTAATTTAAGGTAGATTTCATTCTCAGAACTATGTCGATGTGTAACGGTAGCGTTGATGTGCAGTGTAATGAAGTCCTCAAGCGCAGGTAGTTCAAACACGAGTTCAAGGTCAGAGCCTTCTCGGGCACCTCTTTTGGTTAAGACACCCGCTTCAGTAAGGGATAAATCTACTAAATGGCCTTCGGCCTGACCATTTTTACCAATTAAGGTGATTTTTCGGTTAGTTCTAACCATTTGATTAATACTGTTTTTTGTCATGACGGAACTCGTGAGGATAAGTCCAATGGACTTCGTTGAATAAGTTTTAACAAATTTTCAATGCTTTATTATGCCTGAAAGCGCCGATGAAAGTTTACATAAGCTCTAAGCAGAGACCTTTACACGAGATCATAAACGGATAAAAATGGCTAAAATTTCATGCTATGTCAGGCTAGGAAGTAGTAGACCGGTTAAAAAAATATATTGAACTGCTTGGTTAGACACTACCTTGGAAAGGAGTAATAAGCTATTATTGGTTTCATAGTCTGGCAGGGTAAGTCTCAGTGTGAGTTCCATCTCCTGTGGTTAAAGGTCGGGATCCCCCCAAAAGCCAGGCACAGTTAGAAAGGTCGAGGATCTTTGCATAGCTGGTTCTTGCTACCGGTTTAAGAGGGTTTTAAATTTCAACGGTTCGATTCACGTGAACACTATCACTGCAACGTTTAAGAAGAACAGCTTAAGGCCATCTCTTTATGATGCGCAGCGGGTGGCAAAAGGTAGTGAGCATACTCAGGTGTATTGAAAATTTCAGGTGGATTGTAGGGTGTTCTCAGCCAGTTAAACCAGTTATCCAACGGTAGATAATCGCCCTGTTCAGCCGCTTGAATAATTTCCTGCGCAATATAGTTGCGTAAGACCAGTTTAGGGGTGTTTTTTTGAATAAGCTGTTGACGTTGCGACTCATTTTTTTCAAAATCAATGCGCTCTTGATATCGAGCCATCCAGAGTTTCCAAGCTTTTGACTCTGGTACAAAGCGCTCGAACTGAGCTTGCTGTGGGGTTGCAAACAGAGCCAGCATTTGAAAGAAATAGTGAAAATCCAAACTAGACTGATCCATTAAAATCAAACTGTCGGCAATGAAATGTTTATCTTCGGGTTGTGGGTTGCCTAAGCCGAATTTTGCACACATCTTCGTTAGATAGGTTTGGTTGTAGGTTTCGACATAGGCATTGAGGCTCGCTTCAATCTGTTCTGAGCTTAAAATCATTGAAAAGGCTTGGCCCAATACCTGACAGTTCCACAGGCCGATATTGGGTTGCTGGCTATAAGCATAACGTCCCTCTGTATCGGAATGGTTACAGATGTAATGAATCTTGCAGTCGTCTAAAAAGGCATAGGGGCCAAAATCGAGTGTTTCCCCTGCGACTGACATATTGTCGGTGTTCATCACACCATGACAGAAGCCACTGGCTTGCCAACAGGCCATTAAGTGGGCGGTACGTTCGTTAATGCTATTGAGCAGTGCTGCATAACGACTTTCTTCAGATAGGTTTTGATGTTCAGGGTAGACCGTTTTAATCACATAATTGGCCAGTTGTTTAAAGTCCGCTACATTGCCGAGTTGTGCTAACCATTCAAAATGACCAAAACGAACGTGGGTTTTAGCCACACGGATATAAGTTGCACGATCCTCAATCTGCTCTCTTCTGACCGGTTCTGGGCTATGGCAAATTGAGAGGCAACGTGCGCTTGGCACACCTATGGCATGCAAAGCTTCGCCAATCAAATACTCACGAACCGAAGAGCGGAGTACGGCGCGACCATCCCCCCGTCGAGAGTAGGGGGTGACGCCGGAGCCTTTTAGATGCAAATCCCAAGGCTGTTGGTGAGCATCTTTTACTTGCCCCAAGAGCAGGCCGCGACCGTCACCTAAGTCCGGATTATAGTAACCAAATTGATGCCCCGTATACTTCTGTGCGACGGGCTTAAATCCTTCAGGAAAAGACTCGCCTTTGGTTATTTTTAAGAGTGTATCAGCGCTAAAATCGAGCGATAATTCAGTCAGTAGGTTCTGGTTACTATGGATTAACAGAGCATCTACTAAGGGTTCTGGTTTTGTCGCTCGATAGAAGGTTTCTGGAAGTTCGCAGTAGCTGTTTTCGAAAAGAGTCATGGTTTTTTCATTCAATTAGGAAATTAAGTTTAGAGTAATTTATCTGTTTAGTTTAACGGTAATGGCTGGTAAATACCTGACTGAATTACTAGGACATTATTATCTCTGCAAAGGAGCTGTTTCTAAAGGCGAGATTCTCTCCATTGTGTGGTAAATTATAGCGATAATTAAGTGCGTTCAATATAGAGGCTAATTTATGGGTCGGTTTTGGTCGCGCTGCTAGCAACATTAAATGGAGAAAAATATGCCTATCGTTATAACGGTTGAAAATATAAAATGTGGTGGTTGCGCTAATAGCATTAAGCAAAAGTTGAATGCTTTGCCAAGCGTAACCGAGACTACGGTTGATATTGAAGCGGGTTCTATTACTGTCAAGCTAGAAGCAGATATCGACCAACTGCAGGTAATCACTGTTGTTGAAGATAAATTGTTAGCAATGGGCTATCCTAAGGTTGGCTCGGTAGAAGGTCTAAAAGCGGCAGGGGCTAAGGCGAAATCATTTGTTTCGTGTGCGGTCGGAAAAATGTCGGATTCACAATAAAACAGTAAGCACATTCAGTTTTTAAATACGATTTGAAAGGAGAGATAGGGTGTCACAACAAACCATTAACTATGAAGGCATTGAGCAAAAAAGTGTCGCTGAATTCAGTGAAAAAGCCTATTTAGATTATGCGATGTATGTCATCCTCGATCGAGCCTTACCGCATATTGGTGATGGCTTGAAGCCGGTTCAAAGACGTATTATCTATGCCATGTCTGAGTTAGGTTTGAAAGCCTCTTCTAAACATAAAAAATCAGCGCGTACCGTAGGGGATGTATTGGGTAAATTCCATCCCCATGGTGACAGTGCTTGTTATGAAGCCATGGTCTTAATGGCACAAAACTTCTCTTTCCGCTATACCTTGGTGGATGGTCAGGGTAACTGGGGGTCGATGGATGATCCTAAGTCGTTTGCTGCGATGCGTTATACCGAAGCTCGCTTGTCTAAATTCAGCCAATTATTGCTCGAAGAAACTTCTTTAGGCACGGTCGATTGGACGCCTAACTTTGATGGTACTTTGGATGAGCCCACTGTTTTGCCGGCACGCGTACCGCATATTCTGTTAAATGGTACTTCTGGGATTGCGGTGGGTATGGCCACCGATGTTCCTCCGCACAATCTACGTGAAGTAGTCGCGGGTTGTGTGGCTCTTTTAGAGAATCCCGATACCTCCATTGAAGAGCTGATGGAATTAATTCCAGCACCAGATTATCCTAACGAAGCGCAGATTATTACCTCGAAAGAAGAACTGCTTAAGCTCTATAAAACAGGGCATGGTTCGATTCGTCAACGCGCACATTACGTGGTCGAAGACGGTGTGAATGTCGTTATTGATGCCTTGCCTTATCAGGTTTCGGGTAGCAAGTTAATGGAGCAGGTCGCAGCGCAAATGCGCGCCAAAAAACTACCGATGGTGGTGGATTTACGCGATGAATCCGATCATGAAAATCCGGTACGTTTTGTGGTCGAATTACGCTCTAAGCGCGTGGATGTAGAGATCGCAATGTTGCATCTGTTCGCGACAACGGACCTAGAGAAAAGTTACCGATCAAACTTTAATGTCATCGGTTTAAATGGTCGTCCTCAGGTAAAAAACCTGCACATGATGTTAACGGAGTGGCTGGTCTATCGTACCGAAACGGTGCGCCGACGTTTGCAGTTCCGCTTGGATAAAGTGCTCGCTCGTTTGCATATATTAGACGGTATGTTAATCGCCTTTCTAAATATTGATGAAGTGATTGCGATTATCCGTGCAGAAGAAAAACCTAAACCTGCCTTAATTGAACGTTTTGGCTTAACGGACATTCAAGCCGAATCGGTTCTGGAATTAAAATTAAGACAGTTAGCGCGTTTAGAAGAGATGCGAATCCGCACAGAGCAAGCGGAGTTAGAAAATGAGCGTAAGAAAATCGAACGCATTTTAGGCAGTGCGGCACGTTTGAAGACCTTGGTTAAAACTGAATTACAAAAAGACGCTGAAGAGTATGGCGATGACCGCCGTTCTCCGCTAATAGAGGGGAGAGCTGCGCAAGCGATGAGTGAACAAGATCTATTGCCATCCGAAGCGGTCACAGTGGTGCTCTCTGAAAATGGATGGGTTAGAGCTGCTAAAGGACATGATGTTGATGGTGTCGCTTTAGGCTACAAATCGGGAGATGCTTTCTGTGCTCAAGCGTCTGGTCAGAGTCGGCAGATGACCATCTTTATGGACAATACTGGACGAGCCTATGCGTTGCCGGCGCACGGCTTGCCATCAGCACGTTCACATGGAGAGCCTTTAACCGGCCGACTTAATCTACCTAAGGGGGCGAGCTTTACCCAGGTATTGATGGGGCAACCTGCTGACAAATTGATTTTGGCTTCCAGTGCAGGTTATGGTTTTGTGACGCAATTGGATAACCTCTACTCTAAAAATAAAGCCGGTAAAACAACCATTAGTGTGCCAGCGGGTAGTCATGTATTAACGCCTGCAACGGTACAGCTTGGTCAGTTTGTGATGGTCGTCACCAGTGAACCGTGTATGTTGGTATTTCCTATCGATGAATTGCCGGTATTGGCAAAAGGTAAGGGCAATAAACTGGTTCAGATGCCGAAAGGTGAAACAGTGAATGCCGTATTTGCCTTTACTCCGGGCGAGAAAGTGACTCTGGTTGCCGGAACCTATCAAAAAACGTTTGGTCCTACGGCCATCGAAGAAGCTTTTTCAAATCGCGCCAAGAAAGGCATGGTCTTACCGCGTACCTTGAAAAAAGTAACACAGATCCGTCTCGCAGATTAATTCTATTCAAGCAGATGGGCCAATTCTGGCCTGCCTGTTTCACTCCTGTTTAAAAACCTGGTATAAGAGTTGCTTTAGTTGCAACTAGATTAGTTCTGTCAATAAAATATTGATAGAGCGTACAGAATTTCTATGGGTTGGACTGTGATCTCTAGGATGAAACGTGCAGATTTCTTTAAACTAAAATAAGTGAAAAACTATGTTTGGAAAGCCAATAGGTATTCTGCTGATTACAGTCAGTTTCTTTGGAGGATTCATGTTGATGGGAGGTAATCTCCTCTCTTTATGGCATCCTTCAGAGCTTGTCGTTATCTTAGGAATTGCCTTGGGAACATTCTTCGCTTCAACGCCCGTTTATGTCTGGACACGTAGTATGAGGTTTTTGGGTCGTTACTTTGCCGGCGAGAGTGTGACTAAAAAACTCTATGCAGATACTTTAGGGTTGCTGGAAGAGTTGGCTCGTCTATCGCGTTCTTCTGGGGTTTTGGCGCTGGAGAAGCATGTCCTCGACCCTGATAATAGTCCAATTTTTATGCATTATTCATTGGTTCTAAAGCATAAAGACCTCAAGAAGTTTATTGTCGATAATTTCAGTTACCTATTATTGAATCCACCCCAAAGCCAAAATTTCCAACATCACCTTGAAGATCAGGTTGAAGATATTTGTGACTCGATGATGGAAGTCCCTATGTCAATCGGCAAGGTGGCCGATTGGTTGCCAGGTTTCGGGATTGTAGCGGCCGTGTTAGGCGTTATTTTGACGATGGAAATGCTGGGTGGCGATATGGATGTGGCTAGAATCGGTACGGCAATTGGTGCCGCTTTGGTTGGCACCTTGACCGGCGTTTTTGTTGCATTCGCTGTTCTAGCGCCCTTTGTACATGCCGTAGAAGTGATGATTCGTCAGGATCGTTCATTGCTTGAAATGACCGCTGCATTTCTATCGGCATACTCTAATGGTGTTTCACCTAGTTTGGCGTTAGAAATTGGTCGTCAACGCGTCCCCCCTCAATTTGAAGTTCCTCGGGAAGAAGGTTAAGCGTGTTTAGGATGCTTTATAAAACATTCACTGTTTCAGCTGACTTATTTGCAGAGGTCCTTTAATGTCTCGTCGTCGAGGAGGGCATGGAGGCGGAGCGCACGGTGGCTCATGGAAGATTGCCTTAGCAGATTTGATGACGGTGTTAATGGTTTTCTTTCTCGTTATGTGGTTAATGGCGGTAGTCGAGCCAGAAGATCGCAAGGCTTTTGTAGAAGGTATTGGTGGAGGAATACTGCCGAAAACCTCTGAAATCGAACCTGATAAAAGAGTTCCTGCGCAAAAAGAGTTGATTCAGCTCGATTTAAAGCCACCGGTTTCTAAAGCGGATATTGAGGAGGCTATGAAGGATGTAAATCCGAAAGACATCAATATAGAAGAGACAGATGAATTTACTCGAATCACCCTTAAGTCTGATAGTTTTTTTGAAAGTGGGCGCGCGACCATAAGCGATAAAACGCGTGAGCAGATAGAGGTGCTAGGTGAGACCTTAGCGGGACGAGATCAAGAGATGGTTATTGCGGGTTATACCGATGATAGACCGATTAATAACTTTCAATTCCCTTCTAACTGGGAGTTGTCAGCGGCAAGAGCGGCTACCGTCGCCAGAACCTTTATTTATATGGGCGTGGATAAAAGCTTAGCGCGGATTGAAGGCAACGCTGACAATGAAGAAGTGGCATCCAATAACACTGCTTACGGTCGTTCTTTGAATCGACGTGTGATTATCACAGTCAAGAAAGATCCTCCAAAGGGCTCTTAAACAAGAGCTCCTTGTTTTATCACTCACCACACTGCTTGCAAGCAGGATCTTTTTTCAGATTAAGGGTCCGAATCATCATAGTGTAAGCGTCCATAATCATCAGTTTTCCAGTCAAAGTCGGTAAGCCTAGTAGCGATTTCACCGCCTCAATAGCCTGCATGCTCCCAACCATTCCCACCACAGGTGACAAAATACCGTTTTGACTACAGGTCAATTCTTGACCGTTATTTTCGGGATAGAGACATTGATAACATGGACTGCTTTCTTGTCTAAAATCATAGGTACTTAATTGACCTTCCCAGCGGATTGCTGCGCCAGAAACTAAGGGCTTTTTGGCTTTGAAACAGGCCTGGTTGAGTGCAAACCGAGCATCGAAGTTGTCTGTACAATCTAAGACCACATCCGCGGTTTTAATCAATTCTAAAAGGTCAGATGCCTCTAATTTATGAGAGAGCGTATCAATTTGGATATGGTGGTTTAAGGCCGTTAAATTGGATTGTGCAGAAGCGACTTTAGCTTGACCAATATTGGCTTCACGATGGACGATTTGGCGCTGAAGGTTAGAGTCATCGACATCATCAAAGTCCACCAAGGTTAAGTGACCAACACCGGCGGCGGCCAGATAAAGTGAAACGGGGGAGCCGAGCCCACCTAGGCCAAAAATCACCGCATGGGATTGTGCCAATTTTAGCTGTCCGGTGTAATCGATTTCCGGCAGTAAAATCTGTCGGCTATACCGGGAAAGTTCAGCATCGTTTAATTCGGTTTTAGCAGTCTCTGTCATGGATTTTATCTTATAAGGAATGATGGGGTTAATGGGAGCTAGAGTAAGTTTTTTCTGAGACCATTGCACGAGTCAGGGACGAGAGAGAAATGAGATAAAATTTTACTGATTAAGGCGGAAAACGTAGTTAATAGCTAGCTATTGACAAGTTTTTCAACGCAGAGCAGTGATATTTTAGCCATTTTTATCCGTTTATGATCTCGTGTAAAGGTCTCACTTATGCAGGGTTTACAGTTTTTGTCCAAGGGTGACACGAGGATTTCCGCCCAAGTCTTTAATACCGCGGACATTGCTGTAGTGATCTGTTTTGAATATCTTTGCCACCGATTCGGCTTGATGATAACCGTGCTCAATCAATAACCAGCCGTTGGGTTTTAAAAATGACCAGGCCTGGTCAGTTATTTTTCGAATATCCTCTAAGCCATCCTGGCCTGACGTTAACGCCGTAATCGGTTCAAATCGAACATCGCCTTCAAGTAAGTGAGGATCTGCCTCTTCAATATAAGGCGGATTGGAGACAATGCAATCAAATGATTGTGTTGCTTTGATGGCTGAAAACCAATCGCTCTGTAAGAAATCAACGTCTAATTGCAGGTTTAAGGCGTTCTCTGAAGCGACTTTTAGCGCTTTTTCGCTAAAATCTATTGCTGTGACCGAACAAAGTGGGCATTCACTTTTTAAAGCTAAGGCAATCGCGCCACTGCCTGTCCCTAAATCTAAAACTGACCAGGCCTGGTCAGTTTTATTTTCGAGTTTAGTATCTGTTGCACTTGAAGTGCTTTGAACGTATTGGTGGAGCTCTAAGGCTGCTTCCACGAGTGTCTCACTATCTGGGCGAGGAATCAAAGTGTCTGCTGTGACTTTCAGGTTGAGTCCCCAGAATTCACGTTCACCGAGAATGTAGGCAATCGGCCGGCCTTGTAGTCTTTGCTGCAATAAGGTCTCAAAGGCGAGTTGTTGCTGAGAATCGAGCAATTTGTCCGACCAGGTGAACAGGTAAGTTCTCGAGACTTGTAAGCTATGAGCCAGTAGTAGTTCGGCATCCAGTCGATAGGAATCGACCAGGCCTGCTTGAATCAGTTGTTGATTCGCGGCCTGAAGGCTGTTTTCGATGGTGGACGAGTCACTCACAATATGCAGTGAATTATTCGGTAGAGCTTAAGGTAGCCAGCATCTCTGCTTGGTGCTCAGCGAGCAGTGGCCCGATAATTTGCTCCAATGCACCATTCATGACTTCATCTAATTTATAGAGCGTCAGGTTGATGCGGTGGTCCGTCACTCGTCCTTGAGGATAGTTGTAGGTACGAATTCGGCCAGAACGATCTCCAGTACCGACTAGGCTTTTACGCTCTTCTGAAACGGCATCATCGTGAACCTGTTGTCTCGCATCCATGATTCGAGCCGCCAGCAGCGACATAGCACGAGCGCGGTTTTTATGTTGCGAACGTTCGTCCTGACATTCGACAACCGTGCCGGTCGGAATGTGGGTAATACGAATCGCTGAATCGGTTTTGTTAACATGCTGTCCACCCGCACCCGAGGCGCGGAAGGTATCCACTTTTAGATCTGCGGGATTCAGTTCGATTTGTTCAACATCAGCGGCTTCCGCCATAACGACGACCGTTGCCGCAGAGGTGTGAACGCGGCCTTGGGTTTCTGTTGCAGGTACACGTTGTACGCGATGTGCACCGGACTCAAATTTCAGTTTTGAGTAGGCGCCATCGCCTATGATGCGAGCGATAATCTCTTTGTAACCACCGTGTTCACCGAAGTTGGTGTTGATGATTTCCACCTGCCAGCCTTGTTTTTCAGCAAAACGACTGTACATTTTAAAGAGGTCGCCGGAAAAAATCGCCGCTTCATCGCCACCCGTTCCAGCACGAATTTCTAAGAAAATATTCGAGTCGTCATTTGGGTCAGTAGGCAATAACATGGTCTGTAATGCCAGTTCAAGTTCACTGACTTGGGCTTTTAAATCAGGGAGTTCTTCTTGAGCCATCTCTTTTAATTCAGCATCACCAGAGTTGATCATGTCCATAGCTTCATCTAAGTCATCTTGTGCGCGAATGAAGTTATTAAAGGTTTCTACAATAGGCTCTAATCTCGAGTATTCCTTGCTCAGTGCAATAAATTTTTTCTGGTCACTCATGATTTCAGGCGAGCAGATTAAAGCGTTGACTTCATCAAGGCGTTCAACCAAGGTTTCTAACTTACTACGTATAGAGGCTTTCACAGGGGGGTCTCGATTATTTATTTTTAGAACGGTTAAGTCTCTTAACAGTTCGGATGATCTGCTTTTTGATCGCAAATTAAAAGGGCTTCAGCACATTCGATTAGCGTCTTATTGCCTTCTATGCCTGCATGGTTCAATTGTGATGTTGGGGTGTGAATCAATTTATTGGTCAATTGGTTTGCCAAGCGCTTAATAATTTCTTCTGGCTCGCAACCTTGTTCTAACTGGTGAAGCGCATGATTTAACGACTCTTCTTTCTGGCGCATCGCTTGTTGACGATAGACTTGAATAATCGGTTTAACCTGTTGCATCGCGTGCAGTTGAACCATGAAATTATGCGCCTGTAGCTCAATAATTTCTTCCGCCTCAATCGCGGCCGCTTGTCTGGATTGTTTATTGACCTCAATAATCTCTTTCAGATCATCCACGGTGTAAAGGTAAACATTATCGAGTTCATTAATGCTGGCTTCAATATCTCGTGGTACCGCAATATCAATCATAAAAACTGGGCGGTTCTTACGTTTTTTAAGGGCAGAGGTGACCTGCGCGTGCTTTAAAATTGCATGCGGACTGCCGGTCGAACCAATAATAATGTCGGCTTCATGCAGGTGATTATCAATCTCTTCTAGCTCAATGGCATAACCACCAAGGCTTTCTGCCAAAGTATGTGCTTTTTCCAGTGTACGGTTGGCGATAATCAGATTGCCAATATTGGCTTCCGATAAGTGTCTTGAAACCAGTTCTATGGTTTCGCCAGCGCCTAGCAGTAAAGCCGTCTGTGATGATAAGTCACCAAAAAATTGTTTGGATAAAGAGACAGCTGAAAAAGCCACTGAAACAGGGCTTGAACCGATAGAGGTATCGGTCCGCACTTGTTTGACGGTTCTAAAAATATGCTGAAACAATTTTTCTAAGGTTTGATGAATGCTGTCGGCTTTATGCGCCGCATTATAGGCGTCTTTAATCTGACCAAATATTTGTGGTTCGCCTAGCACTAAAGAGTTTAAACCACTAGAAACACGCATAATGTGCTTAACGGCTTCCAAATCATGATGAATATAAAGGTAAGGGCTTAAAATATCGGCCTCTAATTCAAAGAATTGATGGAGCCAGTTTTTAATCTCTTGCTCGGCCATTGTGCCTTTCATTATGCCGTAGATTTCAGTGCGGTTGCAGGTCGATAAGATAACGCACTCTGAAATCAGCTCTTGAACTTTAAGTTCAGACAGGGCTTGCTGTACGGCCTCAGGCGAAAATAAAACTGTTTCACGAATGTCGACGGGTGCCGTTTCGTGATTAACACCCAGTGTAATTAGTTTCATATAAATAGAGGCTTTACCGTTGTCCAGAAAGTAACAGAAATCAATCCTGCTAAACTAAAAGCGATAATTTTGCTCAATTATGAGACGAATTGCAAGTTTTGTTGCATTGACCTTGGGTGGTGTATGGATTAATCGATGAATAATAAAGAGACAAATCAATTTGAAATTAAGGGGTTGCATAACACTCCAAATATTCTAGAGTAGACTATAAAGAGGTATTAATTTACACAATCACTTTATCTTTATTATAAATTACCTACAATGAGTGAGTTGAGTTGAGAAAACTTTACTCAAAACAGAGGCTATAAGAAGCTCATGTAAAGGTCTCAACTGCTTAAGTCGTGGTTTAAGAGTTTAAGCCGGAAAGTCACTTATTATCAAGAGAGTCAAGTTTTGACATTAAAATATTCAAGTAATCGCACTCGTATTTTTCAGGGCAGTCAACTCGTGCTAATCAGTAGTCTTTTATTACTATCAGGTTGTAGCACTGGCTTTCTGACAGCAGATGATTCTAATGTATCGGGTGTTGCACTACCTTCTTCGCACTCTTTACAGGAACGTGACGATACTTTGTCGGGGACGTCTGAGCGCTCTCTTCATGTTGATGCTGATACCATGTTTCAGATATTAGCCGCAGAGATGATGGTGCAAAAAGGTCAGCCTGCACAGGCTTTTGATCTGATTTATGAAGTGGCCGTTAATACTCGAGATGCGGAGTTGGCGCAAAGGGCTTTTGAATTATCGATAACAACCTATGATGGACAGAAGATTGAGGCGGCCACAAATTTATGGCGTGAAGTCTCTCCTCAAGCACCCATTGCTTGGCGTGCTTCGTTTTTGATCTCACTTACTCAAGGCTCGGTTGACTTGGCGCTGAAACAATGGCATCGCTATCACTCTCTTTCAGGAAAAGGTTTGGATCAAGACCTGTTAATAACAGCACAGCGCGTGTCGACTTCTGCACGGCCCGAACACAGTATTGAATTTATGCAGTCTCTCACGCAATCCTTTCCAGAGTCGTGGGCCGCTTATTTTTCATTAGGTTATGTCGCCCATATTAATGGTCAACTTGATATTGCCTTGGCGGCGCTTGAAAAAGCCAGAACTCTGCAAACCACCGAGTCAGAGCCTCAGATAAATAGACTGCTAGCAAAGCTGTATTTAGAGTTATCCTCACCCCAGAGAGGGCTTGATGCACTTGAACCTTATTTAGAAAAATATCCAGAAGATTGGGCTGTTCAAGAACGAGTTGCCCGTTTGGAAGTGCAAGCCCAATTTTATGATGCTGCAGAAGCCCGTTACGAAAATATTTTAAAGTCCGTTCCAGATGCCTATACATCTAGGTTGTCATTGGCCTTATTACAGATTGAACGTAAATCTTATGCTCAAGCAGAGGTGAATTTAGATCAAGTGATGCTTGCGGAGGGCTATGCGAATGTGGCGAACTATTATTTGGGTTTATTGCACCAGGAACAAAAAAACTACGATAAAGCGTTGCAGCACTTTGCCGGGGTGACGACAAATAATTATTATTTGGATGCCCAATTACACCGTGCTGAAATCTATTTTTCAATGAATGAGGTGCGGAAAGCGGTTCAAGTATTAGATCTGATTGAGGTTGAAGAGCCTCAGGATAAAATTAAAGTATATCGAGCTAAAGGGAGTTTATATAGTTACGAAAATAAATACCTCCAAGCCATTGAGCAATATGACAAAGCTTTAGCAATCGATTCAGAGCATATTGATGTGTTAATGGCGCAAGCACTGTTATTCTATAAGCTAGAACAGTTTGATGCCTATGAACGTAACCTGAAGCGCGTTATAGAGCTGGATCCAAATGAAGTCGATGCTCTAAATGCATTGGGTTATTTTTATGTGGAAAAAGACAGTCATCATGAGGTCGCTGAAAGGTTATTGAAAAAAGCCTATGATTTAGCGCCCGAAAATTATTATGTCTTAGATAGCTTGGGTTGGTTCTATTTTAAGAAGCAAAATTATACTTTGGCGGAAGAGTATTTACAGAAAGCCTTGGCCATTCAGCTAGATGATGAGGTTTTGATACATTTGATTTCAACTTATTGGAAACAGGGTAGTTACGAAAAAGCCCGGTCATTGTGGCAGAAATATCATAATAAATTTTTAAAAAACAATCGTTTACAGAGTTTAATTACTGAACTTGAAAAGCAGTAAGAAAACAGTTTAGTTACGAAGTTAAAGCTTTTTTGATAAAGTTTTAACTTTTCCCTTGAACTTAGAATAAATACATGGATAATACGCCCCAGTCATTAACGACAACGATATTATAGGGCTGTAGCCAAGCGGTAAGGCATCTGGTTTTGATCCAGTGTACCGCAGGTTCAAATCCTGCCAGCCCTGCCAATATCCTATCCTAATTCCCCAAATCATTTTTACCCCGAACAGGAGCGCCTGTAATGGCCAATAAAAATGTCATGATCTTTGCGGGTAACGCAAATGTCAATCTCGCAGAAAAAATCTCACAATATCTAGATATCCCCTTAGGTAATGCCGATGTCGGTCGCTTCAGTGACGGCGAAATCATGGTTGAGATTAAAGAGTCTGTTCGTGGTCAAGATGTTTATGTTTTACAACCTACTTGTACGCCAGAACCCGCTGTCAATCTAATGGAAATGTTAGTGATGATTGACGCACTTAAACGTGCATCAGCAGCGCGCATTACGGCCGTTATTCCTTACTATGGTTTTGCTCGACAAGATCGTCGTCCACACTCAGCTCGCGTTCCTATTACGGCTCGTTTAACAGCGGATATGATTAGTGCAGCAGGCGCGCACCAAGTGGTAACCGTTGATTTACATTCCGACCAAATCCAAGGTTTCTTCGATATTCCAGTGGATAACTTATATGCTTCACCTCTATTGGTTGAAGATATGCAAAAGAACTGTGATTTAGAAAATGTAATGATTGTTTCTCCAGACATGGGTGGTGTGGTTCGAGCTCGTGCGGTGGCTAAGTCTTTACATGCCGACATGGCGATTATCGATAAGCGTCGTCCCAAGGCCAATGTTTCGGAAGTTATGAATATTATTGGTGACATAGAAGGCCATGACTGTATTATCGTGGATGATATGGTTGATACAGCAGGTACTCTATGTAAAGCCGCGAGTGCCTTAATGGAGTGCGGCGCTAAAAGTGTTTCGGCTTATGTCGTACATGCCGTGTTATCGGGTCCTGCACTCGATAATATTGAAGGTTCAGTCTTAAAAGAATTGGTTGTTACTGATTCGATTCCGCACACAGCTGCTGTGATGGCGTGCAAAAAAATTCGTACAGTGACGATTGCTAACATTTTAGGTGAGACGATTCGTCGTATTAACCAAGATGAATCGGTAACCTCTTTAATGAAGCACTAGGCTTGGAAAGAGTTTCTGAGTTAAAAACGCCCTTACTGGGCGTTTTTTATGGCTGGTCTGATTGTTTAGAAGTTGTTGATTGTTTTAATAAAAATAATAAAAAACAGTGGCATAAAATATTTATTTCAGTATAATCCCCGCTTCCCTTACGGTTGGTCGCAAACGGTAAGAAATTAAAATTTAGATAGTTTCATTACAAATAAATTTGATGGCTTTGCCCATTAATACAGAAAACTATCGCTATTGGAGAAAGAAAAATGAGCCATATTTGGACAGCAGAAATCCGTACTGATGAAGGGAAAGGTGCGAGCCGCCGCCTTCGTCATGCGAATAAAGTACCAGCCGTAGTTTACGGTGCAGGAAAAGACGCAGTATCTGTTTCTTTGACAGCTAACGAAGTTAAACGTGCATTAGAAAATCCAGCAATGTTTAACACAGTATTAACCCTTGAAGTTGAAGGTGGTGAAACTGAAACTTGTGTTATTAAAGATATGCAACGTCATCCAGCTACTGGTGCAGCATTTCACATCGATTTCCAACGTGCAGCAGACAATGTCCTTGTTAAAAAAGTACCTCTTACTTTTTTAGGAAACGAAGTCGCTCCTGGTGTTAAAGCAGGTGGGTCGATGGCATTGCTACAGTCAGCTGTAGAAGTAAGTTGTGTTGCTAAAAACTTACCTACTACTATTAACGTTGATGTTTCTACTATGGAAGAAGGCACAAGCATGCGTCTATCTGAAATCGTATTGCCTGAAGGCGTTACTCTTACTGCACTTTCGCACGGTAGCTCTGATTATGATCAATCGATTGTAAACATTGGTAAAGCTAAGCGTAGTAAATAATAATTAGTTATTAATAACTTGAGATCTTTGCACGAGTCAGGGGCGAGAGAAAAATTAGATAAAATTTTACTGATTAAGGCGGGGAACGTAGTTAATAACTAGTTATTAACAAGTTTTCCAACGCAAAGCAGTGACATTTTAGCCATTTTTATCCGTTTATGAACTCATGCAATGGTCTCAACTATTATTCTAAGTAATCGAGAGCCGGCTTATGTCATCTGTTCAACTCATTGTTGGTCTGGGAAATCCAGGCGAAAAATATGAACAGACCCGACATAACGCCGGTTTTTGGTTTGTGGACGAAGTAGCGCGCCAATACGGCGTTGTATTTCGTCCAGAGACCAAATTTCTGGGTCATGTCGCTCGGGTGCAGTCCAATGGAATGGATTTCTGGTTATTAAAACCGACCACCTTTATGAACCGCAGTGGCCAGTCTATTCAGGCCATCGCTAAGTTCTATAAAATCCCGGTAGAATCCATTTTAGTAGCGCATGATGAGTTGGATTTAGAACCCGGTGTGGCCAAATTAAAAGTAGGTGGTGGGCACGGCGGACATAATGGCCTGCGCGATACCATTGCGGCAATAGGTAACACCTTTGTCCGCTTGCGTTTGGGAGTGGGTCATCCCGGACATCGTGATCAGGTGGTGGATTACGTCCTCAAAGCACCTTCAAAACCCGATTTTCAATTGATTGAAGATGCCAGCTATCAAGCTAGCAAGGTCATTCCAGAATTAGTATTGGGTGATCTTCAAAAAGCCATGCACATTCTGCATACCAAATAATAAATCAGCTTAAATCTAAGCCTTTAGCCTTATTTCATTAGGAGAGAACACAATGGCAATTAAATGTGGAATCGTTGGATTACCAAATGTTGGAAAATCTACGCTATTTAATGCATTAACGAACGCAGGAATTGAATCTGCTAACTACCCGTTCTGTACTATTGAACCAAATGTCGGCGTTGTGGCTGTGCCTGATGCCCGTGAAGCGGCTTTAGCTGCAATCGTTAAGCCAGAACGTGTCTTGTCTGCGACCGTAGATTTTATGGATATAGCGGGTCTTGTAGAGGGTGCTTCTAAAGGTGAAGGTTTAGGTAATAAATTCTTAGCCAATATCCGTGAAACGGATGCCATAGTGCAAGTGGTTCGTTGTTTTGAGGATGATGATGTTATGCATGTCGCCGGTAAAATACATCCTATTGACGATATCGAAATCATTAATATGGAACTTGCATTGGCCGATATGGATTCAATCGACAAAGCGATTGCAAAAGTTAAGCGTATTGCCAACAGTGGTGACAAAGCAGCGGCAGCACGTTACGCTCTACTTGAAAAAGTATCAGAGAAAATTCAAGACGGCACCTTAATCCGTCTAATGGGATTAACGGAAGAAGAGTTACTAGAGCTTCAAGATTTACATCTGTTGACCGTTAAGCCGATGATGTATATTGCTAACGTCAATGAAGATGGTTTTGAAAACAACCCACTGTTAGACGCAGTCACTGAATTAGCCGGTAAACAAGATGCTACAGTCGTTGCGGTTTGTGCGGCACTTGAAGAGGAGATTGCCGAGTTGGATGACGAAGACAAAGCCGATTTCTTAGAAGGCATGGGACAAGACGAGCCGGGTCTAAATCGTGTAATTCGCGCGGCCTACGAGATGCTAGGATTGCAAACGTACTTCACAGCTGGTGTTAAAGAAGTGCGCTCTTGGACGGTTAAGAAAGGTGCTACAGGCCCTCAGGCCGCTGGTGTAATACACTCTGATTTCGAAAAAGGCTTTATCCGTGCAGAAGTCACGGCCTATGAAGACTTTATTCAATTTAAGGGCGATGCGGGTGCCAAAACGGCTGGTAAGCAGCGTTTAGAAGGTAAAGAGTACATAGTAAAAGACGGGGATGTAATGCATTTTCGCTTCAACGTCTAAATTTCGTCCTTCTAGGATTCTTGGTTTGCTCCAATACGGCGTTTAAAAAATGATCACTTACACTTGTAAGCTCACATTTTTTACCTTGTCTTGAAACAATCCAAGAACCCAATAAGAATCAAATTACACTCTTTTTGGGTAAATTAATTTCTTAGTTTAATATTTAAAGTTACCAGGCCTGGTTAGTTTTAAAAAAGTCTCAAATAGTGACTCTATTTGGTTGACATATTTCTATCAGGTTCTATAATACGCGCACATTTGGCTACATAGCTCAGTTGGTTAGAGCACATCACTCATAATGATGGGGTCCCTAGTTCAAATCTAGGTGTAGCCACCATATTCAAGAAAAACCCGTATCATGCGGGTTTTTTTTCGCCTATCCAAACGTAAAATCAACAAGTTACGTCATTTCTTGATTCCGTATTGTCCTTTAAGTCCTTTGACAGTCATTAGGATTGTGAGTAAATTAGTGAGTAAAGTTAAACGTTTCCCAATTCTCACTAGGATTTTACTCACAAATGGCTCTCACTGACATTGCAATTAAGGCTTTTAAGCCTGCTGAAAAACGATATTTAAAGCCTGATTCTGAAGGTTTAAACCTTGCTATTAGTCCTAAAAATTTAAAATCATGGGTTCTACGTTACCGCTTACTTGGTAAGGCAGACTCAATGACTTTAGGAGTCTATGGAAGTAAGCCTCATGAGTTGACTTCGAAGGAGGCTAGGGCCGCGAGAGATAATGCTAAGCTGCTAATAGCGAGTGGAGTAAACCCTAAGCCTTATAAGGTTGAGTTAAGAGCCCTTGATGTTTTTAAAGCCATCCAGGAGAAAGAGCTGAACAATGCTGCTGAAAAGGACGAGGCACCTTCTAAGACGTTAAATGATGTGTATGACGAATTTTGCAGATTTAAAACAACATCGTTTGGAGCAAATAAGCCAACATGGCAGTACGACACCCTTAGAAAGCATAATGAACGTTTTCATAACTTTGTTCTGCCACATCTTGGCGATCGACAAGTACTAGATTTAACTGAAGATGACTTAACTAAGTGCTTATTAGCTATCCAAGATCATGGAACACTTGTTAATCGAAATAAGGTTAGAACCGTTTTTAATGGATTATTTGATTATGCCTATGGAAAAAAATACATCCTAAGAAATATTGCCAAGTATATTTCCAACTCTCCTTTTGCTAAACATACTCCTACGAACTTTAAACATGTAACGACACCAGAAGAATTAAAGCAGATTGTTATGCAGGTTAATGATATTCGAGCGACGTATGAGGTCAAGCAAGCTCTCTCTTTAGCATTATTGGTATTTCTGCGTCCTATTGAAGTCTCTCGTCTTAAATGGGAGGAGGTGGACTTAAACCAGGATTTGATAACAATTCACCCGGATGATATGAAAATGGGTAGAGCGCATCTAATTCCACTAAGTGAGCAATCTAAAGAAATTCTCAGCGAGATCAAATTACTAACGGGCCATACTGATTATGTTTTTTATTCACCATATGGAACTGGTAAGGCAATTAGTCGAGACTCTCTTTCTAATGCCCTTAGACGCAATGGTATAACAGAAATTAATCCCCACGGTATTCGCCATACAGCAAGCACTTTGCTAAATGAAATGGGTTTTGATGCGGATGTTATTGAGTTGCAACTGAGCCATGTTATTGGAGGTGTTAGAGGTATCTATAACAAAGCTCAAAAATTAGAGAACAGAAGGTTGATGATGCAGTATTGGTCTGACTATATTGAGAATCTTAGTAAGCATTAATTGATAGGTAAAATAATATATTTTCGTGGTTTTAATTACAAGATCACTGTGGCACTTCACTGGCAATCCCCTCCCGTTTTATATCCTCTTTATCCCTAAATACCTTTTTTTAACTCTCACTGAGAGCCTGCTTTCACTTTGAACAATAAAAGACATCAAATACCCTATTTTATGCAGGTAAAGGGTAACCACCGAGTGCTTGACTTAGGGCAAACTATTAATCGAGCGGCATATTAGTGTGCCATGTATTAATAACATTAGAGGTAATAGAAGATGAAACTTATAAGAATAAAGCAAGTTCGTGAGCTAACAGGGATTAGTCGTACATATATTTATAGCATGGTAAAACAAGGAACTTTTCCCGCACCAGTAAGTCTTTCGCGCAAATCGAAGGCATGGATTTCTGAAGAAGTCATTGATTGGATACAGACAAAAATTGATGCGAGGGACAAATCTAACGAGCAGGAATCTGCTTGAAAATTGAGTGTCAGTAAGAAAATCTACGACCAAGTAAGATGACGGATACCCACACTCATGAAAAGTATAGCAGATTTAAACCCAAGACCTGTTAATTCTATAGTTGACGAAAAAGAGGAATGGGCACAAAGTTTTTCAGATCTTGAAACAGGAGGTATAGAGAGCTTTGAATGTGATTTCTTGTGTATTGGTGTGAAGAAGCGCAAAGAGCCTTATGAATCAATTGTTCTTACTCTAGAGGCGATTGATTATGAAGATTTTAGGGCGTTGTGTTATTTCAATGTAACCATCAATTCAACTCATGTCAGAGTTGAATTGAATAGCAAGTTTGCTAGATTTTATAGAAGAATTTTTGTCGATGTTGCCGAGTCAAGGTATAGAAAAGCTGAGCAATTAATGAAGCACTTCGTTGGTTTGAGGTTTTATTGCCGGGTTGAAAGGAATGTTGCGAAAGGTGATTTGTATTGGAAGGTTAGATCTATAAATATCGGAAAGCAAGCTGAGGATATGGATCTAACGAGTTCATTTGGTGTGGTTAAGAAAAGTATTGTACTGAAAAATCGTAAAAGACTGAATGATCATTTAGTTGAAAGTGTAGTTAGTGAAGAATCAATTTCAGAACCCACAATAGTTTCACAACTAGAAATTAGTCATGCGAGATTACCTTATGAGACTCTTGAAGATGTATATGAGAGAGTGTTGTGTGAAACATTTTAATCCGCTTGAAAATTGGCGCAGAAGAGGAACAGATACAACGACTGTATCAATCTGTTTACAGGCGTTTCAGGCTTTTTTTAAGTGCATATCAATAGACACCACAAAATTGAAGATTTATTTATGCTCTAACTGGAACAGAGTATTTCGTTACGAGCCTCTGTTTACAAGACTTACAGCTGCATTATAAGTACAGTTGTGAAGTCATCGTAAATTAAGGGGGAATGGTTCAATTTTAATTAAAATAAAGGGCAAAACTGAAACGCAAAGGGAACAATAAAAATGAAAAAGTATGTCGCAACGTGCTGTTTTCACTAGGGTTTATTGAGTGTGTCTAGTGCACATTAGCACTTAAAGCAAGGTAGTTGTTTAGGGGTTAAGGTTAAGGTGAGTAACTCTAGGGTTTGCTCTGTTTGATTATTTATGTATTCAATTATAAAAAACTAGTATGGTGGTTACAGTGTCAAAATTTATTAACGTGAAGGTTTTAAGTAAAGAAGAGGATGTTAAGGAGATTTGCTTGAAATATTGGGCTTTAGATTCTATAAAAGAATTTATATATAAAGTGCCTGATATTTGTACTGACTCCCATTTGAGTAGCTATGAATTAACCCGTGTTATAAAAAATAGCACTATGGTTACATCTGAAATGATAGCTTGTATCAAGTGTGGTGATTTATTGCCTTTTAAAACACGGTCAGCTTATTTAAATCTGTTAAGGGCTGTTGAATTAAAAAGTGGTAAGGAATGCATCTGCAGCTCTTGCCAAAGAAAACTTGACGAAGAAGCAGATTGGAAGACTTTTTATAAGGTAAAAGAAGCGTTAAAGGAAGAGAATTACATACCATTTAAATTAGAAGAATTAAGTCTAAGTTCATTGGCTTTTTTAAAAGCATTATTCGATCATTCTGCATCTGAATCATTATCTTGCATTAAACCGATTAAGGACAACTCTATTGACAGGTTGGCACCAAATAGAATGGTTTGCACTATGGTAAATCAATTAATAAATGAAAATATAATTTCGATAAATCAAGAGTTCGATTATGGATATTTTTCTTCCAAAGAAAAAATAGAACTTGAGTGTAGTGATATTTTTTCCATTGAGTTTTTGGTGAACTTTGATAGAAAAGTGTTTGATCAGACTTCTTTTTATCTTAGCTTGAGTGAGTCTTTGTATGAAAGGCTATCGGATAAATCAGCTATTACTTATTTTTGTAGGCTGTCACACATGTTGATGCATGAAGAAATACTGGAATTTATGAATCTAATGCTAGAAAGGTACAGAATGCCTTTTGTACCAGGGGAGAAAACTCGTTTAGTATTAAATGATCTTCTTGAAAACCACTCGTTGTCTGAGATTATGTATTTTATCTGGAAGTCAGTCAATTCAGCTGCTGCTTACTCAAGAGTCGAGGGTATTAGTATTTCTCAGGCTGCAAATTCAATTGTAGGTGAGATTCAACAGAATAGAGACAATTTTGTGAAGCGCGGGTGGAGTTTTCCAGAATTTACACGCCATTATAAAATGCCTGAATCTATTCTGGGAAGGGTTGTTTATGGGCCTGTTTTCGGTCAAGTTGATGCAGGATTTGATCTTAGCCTGTTACAACAGCAAAGTTTCTAAATACTCGGGATTGCTACATATTTTGGATAGAAAATTAAGTAACCAATCGGCATTTAAAAATTAAATAGGGCTTAATGTTTGGTTATAATGAAATGGAAGTCGCCCACAGACGAACATCAGAAATGATGGTTGGTGCCTCACCTAGCGATAGGTTCCTGGCCATGTCCGGTATAACCAAGTAGAAATCGTGAAGAACACTAAGCCCCATTACGGGGCTTTTTTATGATTGATATTTGTGATTACTTAGGAGGAGTAAAATACTCAGCAATGGCTTGATATGCAATATTAACAGTCGCATCAACATATCCTGACCAGGCCTCTTGGCCACTAAGATTAACATTCGCTTCAAAGTTCGTACTTTCGACCTTAAAACCAATCTCAGGTACGAATTGTGTACCATTACCTTTTTCACGCTTTATAGAGTCTTTTGCAATCTTTCTATCAACTTCGTTAACCGCAACCGCTTGAAGGACTGAGCCACCCAAGCTTCCAACAATTCCTCCAAGGTTATTCCCTAGAGCCATTTTTCTAGATGCAGTGTGACTACCGTGAGCGACAAACTTCTCTAGAGTTACTGTAACAGGCCGTCCTTCTGAAGTGATATTAACGCCCTTTTCCTTTAGAGATTCGATAACTTCCGCTTCCACTTCAGACCAAGGGAACTCTTCAATTTCACCCATTGGGTTGACAGCAAACTTCAAGTTAATATTCTTGTCGGAAATTTTATTATAGTTATCAACTGACACATCGTACCCACCAACGCCTTTAGCATCCGAACTTGGGTCAATCACGGGATTTACTTGACAACCTGACAATGTAATGACAGACGCAATAGATAGAGCAGTAATAAGTTTTTTCATTGATTTTTTCCTAAAATGAACTGTTGGCGTGATAAATTTAAAATTTGTTGGATCTATGAGCTTTAATAGTGGGATGTTATTCGTTGGTGCACCCGCCGAAAAGGTTGCTGATGAGCTAATTTCTGGCTTGACTGCATTTTTATTAATTCTAGCAGTTTTACTAGGTTATATTTTTTATTGGTATACAGGTTTTTTATGGAGGTATTAGGAGTAAATTCATGTGACGAGTGACGGTTTTAAAGTCTTTTTAGCTGGTTTTTGTAAGTTGCGTCATCAAGGACTTCCAAATTGTGATGCCTTTTTCAAAGCTATAAGTTATTTATGTTTTTTAGCAATAGTTAAACGATTGGTTTAACTATCTTTAAATTTATAAATTATTTATTTATAATTGAGGTTAAAAGATAAACTATTGGTGTAACTATGTCTTCAAAAATAAACTGGCTTCTTAAGAATACTACTCCAGGCTCAATTGTGCTCCAATCTTGGTTGACTAAACATGGAATAAGTCCTCAGTTAGCCGCTAAATATAATGGCAGTGACTGGTTACATAAATTAGCCAATGGTGTCTATATTCGGTCCGGTAAAAAAACAGGGTGGCATGAGGCCGTTTCAGCGTTATCAAAACAACTTTCTTTGCCGGTAGCGCTCGCCGGTATCTCTAGTTTGGCCTATCAAGGCAAGTCACATTATTTGCAACTGAATAATGATTCGGTCTGGGTAAGTGTCTCAAATAAATCAAAATTACCAAGCTGGTTCAAAGAATTTTACCAATTAGATGAAAGATACCTAAACTCCGACGAGCCGCCTTGGAAGTTAATTACACATAAAAACATTAACTCTCTAAAAGAGAATGACTTTATAACGCTCGATGTGAACGGGGTTGAAATGAGTTCAAGTGGCCAGGAGTTAGCCGTTTATGAAATGCTTGAACAAGTACCCAAAGCATATTCATTTGAGTATGCAGCTGAGTTAATGCAAGGATTGGTTAATTTAAGCCCAAGGAAAGTGCAATCGCTTTTGGAGCGCAGTTCCTCTGTGAGAACGAATCGTCTATACCTGTTTTTAGGTCATTACTATCAGCATCCTTGGATAGAGCGTATACAAGAAGAAAATATTCAACTGGGTTCAGGTAATCGACAGATTGTTGTGGGTGGAAAGCTTGATAAAAAATACCACATAACCGTGCCTAAATCGTTTGCTTTAAATGAAGAGAATCACTATGGATAGAACGTCACCTTATTACAAACAAGTTGCTCTGCTTATAAGAGTTTTACCATTTGTCGCCCAAGAAGGGGTGTTTGCGTTAAAAGGTGGAACTGCAATCAACCTTTTTGTTAGAGATTTTCCAAGATTATCAGTCGATATTGATTTAGCCTATTTGCCCTTAGAGCCACGGGCAGAAGCGCTAAAAAATGTGAGGAGTGCGTTAGGACGAATCGTGGATAGCTTAAATCAAGAGCATGGAATCGTTTCATCGGTACAGGACAATAAACAAGATGAAATGCGCATTATTGTAAATACGCCAGAGGCTCAGATCAAAGTTGAGGTATCACCCGTTGCAAGAGGAACGCTTCATCCTCCAGTAATGATGGACATTATTGAGTCTGTTGAAGACGAATTCGGCTTTGCATCTATTCAGGTAGTTTCTCTTCCTGATCTGTACGGTGGTAAGTTGTGCGCAGCACTTGATCGTCAGCACCCAAGAGATCTGTTCGATGTCAAAATGTTACTTGAAACAGAAGGTATTAATCGTGAAATATTTAATGGATTCATAACCTATCTACTCAGTCATAACCGACCACTTTCGGAAGTTTTGAATCCAAGATGGAAAGACTTATCTGAAACGTTTGAAAAAGAGTTCAAAGGGATGACCTTTGCAACCGTTACGTTTGATGAACTTAATCAAACTACTCATCAAATGAGGGAGGCTTTAAGAGCGCAATTTACTCAGCAGGATTATGATTTCTTAAAATCATTTAAAGCCGGTCAGCCCGATTGGAGTCTTACAGATAATCCGCAAATACAAAACTTACCTGCTGTGAAATGGAAGCTACAGAATATTCAAAGAATCCCTCAAAATAAACATTTAGAGTCTATCAAAACTTTAAATGCAGTTATGGATACGTGGTTATAAAATATACAGCTTAGAAGGGGCTTGCCAGAATGATCTTAAGGTAAGTGCCAGATAATAAAACGACCGTTTTGTTTACACCTTTTTGGTAAGTCTAAAACACCCAAAAACACTTGTTATTTTGTAAATAAATTACGATAATAAATCTATGTAAATAAAAGGTACGTTTTATGATCATAGGGTATGCTCGTGTTAGTACACAAGATCAAAATCTTGAACTTCAATTAGATGCACTTCAAAAAGCTGGTTGCGAAGAAACTTTCCATGAAAAGATTACGGGGAAGAGTAAGGATCGCCCTGAACTTAATCTGTGTTTTAAAACGCTTAGAAAAGGAGATGTATTAGTTGTCTGGAAACTAGATAGGCTCGCACGTTCACTTAAAGATCTTGTTGAGATTCTTTCTGATCTTGAGAATAGGAGGGTTGGATTTCGCTCTCTTACAGAATCGATTGATACGACTTCTCCCAGTGGGAAATTAATTTTTCATATCTTTGGGGCTTTGGCAGAGTTTGAGCACAGCTTAATACGTGAGCGAACTCTGGCAGGTTTAGCTTCTGCAAGAGCTCGCGGGCGGAAAGGCGGTCGAAAACCTATCTTATCAAAAGCTGATGTCCAGAAGGCGGCGGCAATGCTAAAAGATCCCTTAATTACCAAAACGGAAGTGGCAGAACATTTCAAAATTAGCCGAGTAACCTTAAATAAATCTCTTAAACGGGAAGGTTATTCAGGGTTAGCTGATATATAAATTCTTCTTAGTAAGAAATTAAAAACAACTCAGTATAAGTTTACGTACAATGACATACATTAAAAAAGTAAAAGAAGAATATGACAACACAAGTAAATCAAGACGATATCAACAAAGCTCTTTGGTCAGCATGCGATACTTTCCGTGGGACGGTTAGTTCAGATACTTATAAAGACTTTATTTTGACAATGTTGTTCTTAAAGTACATCTCTGATGTATGGCAAGATCATTGTGACAAGTACCAGGATGAATATGGTGATGAGCCTGAGCTAATTGCTGAAATGATGAAAAATGAGCGTTTCGTTTTACCTCCAAATGCTAGTTTTTACGCTCTATATGAAAGTCGTCATGAGCCAGGTCTTGGAGAACGTATTGACCAAGCTTTGCACGCACTCGAAGAAGCCAACGGTAATAAGTTACGCGATGCGAGTAAGTCGGTATTTCAAGACATCTCTTTTAATACTGACAAACTAGGTGAAGAAAAACAAAAAAATACCATTCTTCGCCATCTTATTGAAGACTTCGCGAAACCTACACTGAATTTAAGACCTTCGCGAGTAGGTACTTTAGATGTCATTGGTAATGCTTATGAATATCTTATTAAGAACTTTGCCGCTGGTGGAGGTCAAAAAGCAGGTGAATTCTATACGCCACCGGAAGTATCAGAGTTGATCGCGCAACTACTCAAACCACAAGAAGGCGATACGATTTGTGATCCGGCTTGTGGTTCGGCTTCCTTATTGATGAAGTGTGGCCGAATCATTCGTGAACGCTTTAACTCCAAGAAGTATGCCCTTTATGGACAAGAGGCGATTGGTTCTACCTGGTCATTGGCCAAAATGAATATGTTTCTGCATGGCGAAGACAATCATAAGATTGAATGGGGCGATACCATTCGTAATCCCAAGCTTTTAGATGGTAATGGTGGGCTGATGCACTTTGACATAGTTACTGCTAATCCACCATTTAGTCTCGATAAATGGGGGCATGATGAAGCTGAACATGACCCCTTTGGCCGTTTTAAGCGTGGTGTACCGCCTAAAACTAAGGGCGACTATGCCTTTATTCTACATATGATTGAAACCCTCAAGCCTAAAACCGGAAGAATGGGTGTCGTGGTGCCGCACGGCGTATTGTTCCGTGGTAGTGTTGAAGGCAAGATTCGCAAACAGTTGATTGATGAAAACCTATTAGAAGCCGTAATTGGTCTACCGGCCAAACTGTTTTATGGCACGGGCATTCCTGCCGCTATTTTAATTTTTAAAAAACAAAAAACCGACAAGAAGGTCTTATTTATTGACGCGAGTCGAGAGTTTAAAACGAATACAAATCAAAACCAATTGACTGAAGGCAATATCCAAAAAGTTCTTGAAACCTACCAGGCCAGGTCTAATGTTGATAAATACGCTTATTTGGCAAGCTTAGATGAGATACAAGAAAATGACTACAACCTCAATATTCCAAGATATGTCGATACTTTTGAAGAGGAAGAAGAAATTGACCTAATGGTAGTGCGTGCGGAGAGAGAACAACTCAAAGCCCAGCTTGACGAACTAGAGTGTGAAATGGCCAAGTTTCTGGAGGATCTGAGATATGGCGCGTAACTTTACCACTGATGAAATTCCAGCTGATTGGAAATACGATTTACTTGATAAATTTACAACGCGTTGCAGCGGCCACACCCCAAGTAAATCTCATCCCGAATATTGGAATGGCGGAATTAAGTGGATTTCACTATCGGACTCTTTCAGGCTAGACAATGGATATGTTAATGAAACTGATAAAGAGATATCACCGGAAGGGGTAAAAAAATCTTCAGCTGTTGTTCATCCTGTTGGCACGGTTGTTTTGTCTCGCGATGCTGGCATTGGTAAAAGTGGTGTAATGTCTGAACCTATGGCAGTAAGTCAACACTTCATTGCTTGGAAATGTGACAACAAGAAGAATATGCACAGTTGGTTTTTATATAACTGGCTTCAGTTATATAAAAAAGAATTTGAAAGACAAGCTGTTGGGTCAACAATTAAGACTATTGGCCTACCCTATTTTAAAAAATTAAGAATAGCGCTCCCCCCATTTGCAGAACAAGAGAAAATCGCCCAAATCCTATCCTCTTGGGATAAAGCCGTCACCACCACCAAGCAACAGCTCGCCAACAGCCTACGGCAGAAAAAGGCTCTCATGCAACAACTCCTTACTGGCAAAAAGCGCTTTCCGGAGTTTAGTGGGGACTGGTCAGAAACTAAGTTAGATAATCTTTTTACTTTTAAAAGAGGGAAAGGAATATCAAAAGGTGCTGTTTGCAATGACGGGAAGTATAAATGTGTTTTGTACGGTGAGCTCTATACCAAATATAGTGAAGTTATTGATACTGTATTGAGTCGAACCAGTGTAGAAGATGGAGTCGCTTCCCAGGCTGGCGACATTCTAATTCCAAGCTCAACCACCACCACCGGAATTGACCTGGCAAACGCCACCGCTATTTTGGAAGATGGCGTATTGCTTGGTGGAGATATAAATATTCTTCGTCCAATCCCCCCTATGAATTCAGTCTTCATGTCTCACTTGTTAACGCATGTAAAAAAGCGTGAAATTGCCTCTAGAGCGCAGGGAATAACTATCATCCATCTTTATGGTAAGGATTTAAAAGACCTAAAAGTCAAAATTCCAAAGTCAGAATTAGAGCAAACAAAAATCGCCTCAGTACTTTCCACTGCCAACAGAGAGATTGAAGCTCTACAACAAAACCTTAACCATCTAAAGCAAGAAAAAAAATCCCTGATGCAACAGCTGCTCACAGGCAAGCGCAGGGTCACTCTTGACTGAAAAAAACATACAAGACCCTAGAAAAGCGACTAAGCAGGAGCTTTATGATGCATTGTCAGGCTCAGGTAAAGAGTGGGCGGATAAAACGGCTTTACGCATGCGAAATGAGTTTTGGATCTTATTCATAGCATGGGTTGTAGCTATTGTGATTATCGCTCTTTTGATGCTACTGAAGCCAGTTTCAGAAGATTGGGGGAAATGGTTTCAAAGAAGTGGCTCTATTATTGTCGTTCTAGCAATTCTTGCTGAAATCAAAATAAAGAATATCGAGCGAACAGTATTTTCGCCAAACCCATGGGGGGTCTATTGCGAAATCTATATTGAGAAGAAGTTTTCAAGCCTGTGCAAAACTTTTGGACGATTAACTTGGTTAGCGGCCGCTATTGGTACTGTAATTTGGGGTTATGGTGATGTAATTTGGGTTATGGTGATTTAATTTGGATTCGACTATTAGGTAATTAAGTACAAGATTTCATTTTTAGAGGACTTATGGGTAAAGGTAAAAACCAACATGTGGTTCCCCATCCAGACGGTTGGGCAGTTAAAGGTGCCGGTAATAGCCAAGCAACTAAAGTTGTCGATACACAGGCTGAAGCGATTGAGATCGCTCAAAACATTGCTCGAAATCAAGAGTCTGATACTAAAATCCATGGTCGTGATGGTCAAATCCGAGCAGGAAACAGCTACGGCAATGATCCGTGTTCACCGAAAGATAACAAATAATTGAGCTCCGTATGAGTCTAGATTTTCAAAAACGTGACGAATTCAAACGTCAGCCACTTGCTGAAAAGTTGATCCAACTACTGGTAAGTGATGTCATCATTTCACCGATGATTATTGATGGGCCATGGGGTTCTGGAAAAACAGAGTTCACATTAAAACTCATCAAGCTATTTAGTGAGCAACATCCTAGTTTTAATCTTATCTATATTGATGCCTTTAAAGCAGATCACTCTGATAATCCTCTAATGACTGTATTGGCCGCGGTTATAAGGTCTTTGCCAGAGCAGGAGCAACAAGATTTTATTAAAAAGGCAGCACCAGCATTGAAGTCTTTAACAAAAAATATTGCAAAGGGTGCTGTCGGTTGGATTCTAAGGCAAGATGCGACTGATGTATTAGATGATGTCGAATCTGAAGTTAAAAAGGCTTCAAATAGCCTTATTGATTATTCTGTCGAGAAGTTGCTTAAGTCACATGTTGAAGCGGAAAAAGATTTGCAAGCATTACAGCATGCGCTCGCAGAAATAGCCAAAGAGCAGCCCTTGGTCTTGTTTATTGACGAGCTTGACCGTTGTAGGCCTAATTTTTCAGTTTCAATGTTGGAAACAATCAAACATGTATTCAACGTTGAAAACGTTCAATTTGTAATGATAACCAATCACCTTCAATTAATGGCTTCTGTTAAGAATATATATGGTGAACAATTAGACGCAAAACGGTATTTAGATAAGTTCATTGCTTTTTCGTTTAAGTTATCAGGATCTGTTGGTCAAAACAGTTATGACATTAAACAAGCGTCAGATATTCATTTTAAAAATTTGATTCGGAAGAGTCCGATTCTAAGTCAGAGTGTTTTGAATGATTCTAGAAAAAGTAGTCTTATTGAGTTTGGCATTGACCTGATTAAAAGTCATGGACTTTCCCTTAGAGAGGTAGAAACATTTATCCGTTACCTAGAAATTTATCAAACCTTGGCTAAGGGGCTGGATCAGGGCACTATTTTTGGTAATGCACTACTAAGGCTAGTTGGTGTGTTTATATATTCATTCGATAACCGGCTTTCTAAAGAGTTGGATCGGGATATTGTCAATGCATATTCAGTGAATGAATTCTTTGGAAAAGAAAAACTGATTGATATTGACCAGGGCATGCCACAAACCCTCAGGGAGATAGTACATGCGATGTTTGCATTAGAATGCAATGCTCATGCAGGCGCGTTTGATAATAAGCTACAAGAATCTAAAGCACAATGGAAAGAACATTTTGATGCTTTTTTTAGTGGTGGATATCATGATTCTGACGAAGGTAATATTGTGCTTGTTAAATCGGCTATTAGAGAACTGATGATGATTTCGGAACGATAAAATTTAATATAAAGATTGGTATAGGCTGTGTTTGAACTTGCCTCAGATAAAATCTTAGCCTTACACCAAAACTCCTAATGCAGTAATTGTTGACTGGTAAACATAGCGTCAAAATTTAAAAGGAAATAAGATGTCCAAAAAAGTATTCATTAGTTACTCCCATAAGGATGAATTATTCAAAGAAGACCTAGATGAGCACCTTTCGCTAATGAAACGAAATGGAATCATCTCTGTTTGGCATGATCGAAAAATCTTAGCTGGAAGCAAGTGGGGTACTGAGATTGATGACAACTTAGAGCAAGCGGATATTATTCTTTGGGGCTGTCCTAGATAACTAGTTCAGTTCCTTTCTAACCCATTGATTCAATTGTCTTAATTGAAGTTTTGGATCACTGTTGTTAAATCGCCATTCGCATTCCTTTAAAAAGAGGTGAAAGTGGCTTCTTGGTATACCGTTAAACTTCCTCATATGCCTCTTGGCCTGACTCCAGAAGTTCTCAATACCATTGATGTGGTTATGTTGATTTGCGAACAATTTACTATGATTAATTCTGTAATGTTTAAACTCTGATACATCAAGCGCATTGTAGCTTCGCCAGGTGTCTGTATAAACAATACTATCAGGCTTTACCTTTTGTCGAATAATTGGAATTAATGTGTCAGCTTTGGCATTGGGGATGATTACCGTAAAAACCTTGCCCTTGCGCTTCAGAAGGCCAAATACAGGCACTTTCCCAGCAGCTCCTCGCCCACGTTTACCTTTTCGATGTCCACCAAAGTAACTTTCATCAACTTCGACTTCTCCATCTAATAAATCAAGATGCTCACTGTGATCGTGAATAAGCTGCCGAAGTCTTTGAAAATAATAACTTGCTGTCGTTTTATTTACATCAACTAAAGCCGCTGCTGTTCGTGCTGTTGTACCTGCAACAAACAGCTCTATTAATCGACTTTGTTTATACCAACTTAATCTACTTTTTCTCATATGACCATCTTAGATAATTTTAGTTATCTAGGACAGCCCCTAAAATATTTCCGTTTGACTCTAAGCGTAAGCTTATGAGCATCATCGTTAGAGACCCTCAGGGACAGCACTGGTTAATCGTTAAGGGCGCGCCAGATGTCATCATTCAAAACAGTGATGCGGTGCAATTACAGGAGAAAATCGGCACCATGTTGGGTGGCGACCTAGGGGACATGCTCACGGCTAGACCCCTGATAGAAGCGGTCGTGGAAAATTTCGCTTCCCAGGCGTTACGTACTCTAGCCATTGGCTACCGTAAGCTTCAACCTGGTGACTTAGAACGCCCTTATAGCGAATTAGAAACCGATCTAACACTCGCTGGAATCTATGGCATTATCGACCCTCCGCGTCCTGAAGCCATCAAAGCGGTAACCGATTGTCACTCAGCCGGCATCCGAGTCATAATGATTACCGGTGACCATGCCAGTACCGCCAAAGCAATTGCTTTACAAATGGGGATTATAGATGATCCAGAGGCTCTGGTTTTAGAGGGCAAAATACTTAACTCCATGTCCGATGAAGAGCTTTATCAGCAAGTAGAAAACAGCTCCGTCTTTGCCCGCGTTAGCCCCGAACATAAGCTACGTATCGTGCAAGCCTTACAAAAGCACAATTATGTGGTTGCTATGACGGGGGATGGCGTCAATGATGCTCCTGCATTACGGACTGCGGATATTGGCGTGGCTATGGGCATTACTGGCACGGGCGTTTCCAAAGAATCTGCCGACCTGATTCTATTAGATGACAACTTTGCCACCATTGTCGAAGCGGTCAAAGAAGGTCGACGTATTTATGACAATATCCGTAAATTCATTCGTCAAGACCTGACCACCAATGTCGGTGAAGTCTCTGCTCTACTATTTGCATTTATCTTAGTGATTGACGAACCGCTCCTTACCCTCGCACCCTTAATGATTTTATGGATTAACCTCATTAGTGACGGTCTGCCCTCTTTAGCATTGGGGATTGATGGTCCAGAAGAAAATGTTATGAACCGCAAACCTCGAGCCAAAGACGAAAGTTTCTTTGCAGGGCGACTAGGTCACACTATATTGATTCGAGGCTTAATTATGGGTGGCGTGACTTATGGAATGTTTATGTATGCACTTAGTATGGGGGTTGAAATGGCCTATGCGCAAACCCTGGCGTTTATGACATTGATTTTTGGGCAATTAATACAAGTATTTGATAGCCGAGCTCTCACCAATATCTATAGGCGTAACCCTTTCAGTAATCAAGCACTGTTGTGGGCCGTAGGCGGATCAGGAGCGTTATCGCTCATAATGGTTTACGCGCCATTCGGTAATTTACTGTTAGGCACCTTACCCTTAAGTGCGGAACACCTTGGATTGGCCTTTTTAGTAGGCGCATTGCCTGTATTAATGCTCTCAGCCATTAATGATTTTTTCAAAATCAATTGGCTATAACTGTTTTTTGAAAGACCATGAATCATAAAGGAATCCAGATGAAGGAACATGATGAATTACCCACAAATCATAGCGATCCATTCATTGGTATTTTGAATAGAACCATTAAATATATAGTCAAAGTACTCGCCATCTTAATGGTTTTGGTTATCGTTTTAGCGACGGTTGATGTCATATTTGTACTCTATAATAAACTCTCAGAACCGCCCTATTTCATGCTGGAATTAACGGATATTTTTAAGGTGTTTGCTACATTTTTAGCCGCATTGATCGCCATTGAAATTTATCAAAATATCATCCTCTACCTAAGAACCGATGTCATACCGATTAGCCTAGTTATTGCAACGGCATTAATGGCGATTGCCCGAAAAGTAATTATCATCGATTTTAACGAGGTCTCCCCAATGTATATTTTTGCCACAGCGGCTGTAGTATTAGCCCTTGGCATCACTTATTATTTAGTGGGGATTCACCATAAGGATGAGTTTAAAAGCTCATAATAGAGAACGGTTTTACCAAAACACATGGTACTTATTGACTGATGCAAAAAAGGCACCAATTTGGCGCCTTAAATCATCTTAACCCCCCACGTTGTTAAGCGTTAATAATACGAACTTCTCCGCTGGGAGAGCCGGGGCGTCAGACTGTTGTCGTGCTGAGTTTTCCAGGTTATTATCAATAAGTCAGAACCTACACGATTACGACTATGACTATGACTATCCAATACTCTAGCTAAAACACCACGCTAGAATCGGCAAACTCAATAATCAGTCAAAAGTCACAAAATGGACTTTAGTAAACCATTAGTTCAAAATAGAGACCGACTTAATGGCCGCTACCCAGGCCTGGTCAACTTGTAAATCAAGGGCTTTTAGAGAACGTTTGGTGACTTGCGCCATTAAAGGCCAAGGTTCATTTTTGACTCTTAACTTAATAAGATAGCTGTAGTCATTATGTTCTTCTATTGCTTCAATTTTGACGGCAAGATGGTTCAACATTGAGGTTTTATCGGGTTGTTTCGCCATTAAACTCACCTGTTTAGCAGAGATGATAACGCGTACCTGCGAACCAATATCTACCTGTTTTGAAGCGTCTTTAGCACCTTCTGTTGCCGGTACAAATAGTTCGGCTTCGCCCGCTTTTAAACGTATTAAACCCTCTTCGTAAATATGCTCGACAACCTGTGCTGACAATACCGAACGCGGTTCAGTGCCTTGATACAAAGGGGTATCTTCTCGGTTTAAAGCCTGCTCAATCGGTTCAATATTTGAGATAAGGCCTTTCTCCATAAAAATAACCGTATCCGCTAAGCGCTCAACCTCTTCTGGTGAGTGAGTGATATAAAGAATAGGCATCTCCAGTTCATCACGTAAACGCTCAAAATACGGCATAATCGCCCGTTTTGAAAATAGATCCAATGAAGCCATAGGTTCATCCATCATCAATATTTTAGGCTGAGACAATAATGTTCGACCGATGGCCACACGCTGCTTTTCACCCCCAGACAGGGTCACAACATCACGTTTTAAGAGTGCCGCTAAGCCCAACCACTCGACAACCTGTTGAAAACTAATCTGGTGATTCGTTTGAGTTGATTTTGTAATGCGTTTGATAAAACCTTTAGCTGTGCGTTTTAAACCATAACGTAAATTATCTTCTACATTAAGGTGCGCAAACAGACTGGCTTCCTGAAAGACATAACCCAGTTGACGTTTATGAATCGCCAAGGATTTTCCCGGGTGTAACCAGGCCTGGTCAAAAAATTGAACGTGACCAATCGCTTGGTCTTCAAAGCCCGCTAAACAGCGTAAAAAAGTGGTTTTTCCACTGCCAGAATGACCAAAAATCGCCGTCACTCCTGATGATGGAACTTCAAACTCTCCGGTTTGTAAACGGAACTCACCGCGTTGAAGTTGTAAATTACCACGTAAACTCATCCGATTTTAACCTCCATACGACGATTGAGACTGTACACAATCGTTAACACCAACAAACTCATAACCAACATAATGGCGGATAAAATATGGGCTTGCGAGTACTCCATAGCATCGACATGGTCATAAATAGCAATCGAAGCAACTTGCGTTACCCCCGGAATATTACCGCCTATCATCAGAATTACGCCAAACTCCCCCACCGTATGTGCAAATGCAAGGGTCGCGGCCACCAGATAATGGCGGCGGGTTAACGGCAAAACAACGCTAAAAAACCGATCTATCGGCCCCGCACCCAACGTTGCCGCGACTTCAATAGGACGTTTACCAAGCTGTTCAAAGCCGTGCATTAAAGGCTGTATAGCAAACGGTAAGGAGTATAAAAAAGAACCAATCACCAGGCCGCTCATGGAAAACGTCAGCGGTGAAAAACCAAACGAAGCCCATAGACCGCCAATCGGGCCATCAGGACCAATCGTCACCAATAAATAGAACCCTAACACGGTGGGAGGCAAGACCAACGGCAAGGCAACCATGGCCTCAAAGAGGGCCTTTTTCATACCCCGTATACGTGCCAACCATAAGGCCAAAGGCGTTCCCAAAACGATCAACAAAACAGTGGTATAAAACGCCACCTGTAAAGTAATCCATAAGGGTTGAAGATCTATTTCTGGAAACATACTCTGCTCATCTCTTTAAGACATTACGCTTTGGTCTTTGCCTATTGGCTCAATTAAGCCTGAAAGTAGTTTAACCAGGCCTGATTATTTATTTTAGTTGATTTACCAAGGGTAGACCATAGCCATAAGACTCGATCACGGCTTGTACTTTAGCGGATTTAAAGTAGTTTAAAAAAGCCTGAACGGCCTGACTGTTTTTGCCTTTCATAATGACGGCTTGCTGAGCAATCTCAGGATATAGGTGGCTTGGAATATCGTAGAACTCGCCCTCCACTGGATGCGCTGGATTTGCGACATAGGATTTGGCGATCAAACCGATTTGGGCATTTCCTGAAATAACATAATGATAGGTTTTTCCAACATTCTCACCTAAAGCAATTTTATTTTCTGCTTTTAATGGGGCATACAAACCGTAAAATTCGAGTACGATTTTGGCCGCTTCACCATAGGGTGCGGTTTTTGGATTCGCAATGGCCATAAAACGCAATGCGGGATTATCGGCTTGTAAGGTTGTCAAATTTGCCGAGATCTTTTCAGGGTTCTGCGACCAAGCCACCAGCTTTCCTATAACGTAGGTAAAACGACTGCCGGGCTCCGTCACGCCTTTTTGTTCAAGTAACAATGGGCGTTTGCTATCGGCCGAAAAAAACAGGTCATAGGGTGCGCCACGCAGAATCTGTGCATATAACATCCCTGTGGCACCATTTGAGACGTGCACTTTAATGCCTGTCTCTTCGGTGAAATCACGCGATACCGCTTTAAGGGTTGCCAAAAAATTAGAGGCCACCGCGATATGCAGGGAGTCATTCGCAAAGGCGTTACTCGCCCCTAAACTAGCCAATAGACTCGAAGCCAATACCACCACAAAACCAATATTTTTTATCACTCTAATCCTCCTTTAATCACAATGACAGAAAACGATTCTAATTGACTGTTTACCAATCACTCAAATACTGAAATAGAACCGTTATATCCTCAAAGATATAACGCTATGTATTGTAGAGTTTATAAGGATATTTGCAAGACTTTGAACCCTAGAGCTAGCAGACTATTACAAACTATAGAGTGCTACAGGAATCAAAGAGACCTTTGCACGAACCTAATATCCGCTAAATTTATTTGAGCAGAAATTTAAAAGGACGTATGATTGACCATATGCCAAAACCTAAACAACAGACCTTACCAATCCGATTATTCATTATCGCGTTACTTACCCTAAGTGGATTCAGTTTGTCCGGCTGCGAGCAACCACCCCCTGAAGATATTCAACAATGGTCCATGTCCGAAACCTGTGATTTACACCAGACAACCTGTACATCTGAATTTATGGGTCGTTCGGTGAGTTTAAAAATCAGCCCACACCCGATTCCAATCGCACGTCCTTTAGGCATTGAAGTCTTGCTGGAGAATATCGAAGCTGAAAAAGTTGAACTGGATATTTCGGGCATTAATATGTACATGGGTTATAACCGCGTCCCCTTAACGGCTGCGAAGCAACCTGGACGTTATATCGGCACATCCATGCTGGCTTTTTGTACCAATAAAAAAATGGAGTGGCAGATTACGCTGATGATTCATCAGAAAGATGGCTCACAAATCCAAATTCCTTATCGTTTGGACACGATTAATTATTAAGAAAGCCCTTTCACTATTCAGAGTCTCTAAGAGACAATAGAAGGCTCTTTTAGGATTGTTTGTGCTGTAACGCGAGCCCAACGGCTGGATGAACGAACTCAGAAACATCCCCACCTAAAGCCGAAATCTCCTTAACCAAACTCGAGGAAATAAAGGAGTATTGCTCTGACGGGGTCATAAACATAGTCTCAATTTCAGGAGCTAGTTTACGATTCATGGAAGCCAATTGAAATTCATATTCAAAATCGGAGACTGCACGCAAGCCTCTCAACAAAACATTGCCACCCACTTGATGCACAAAATCGACCAGTAAGGTGTCAAAGCCCATCACTTCTACATTTTCAAACTCAGCTAAAACCGTTTGTGCCAATTCAATACGCTCTGCCAAGCTGAACAATGAGTTCTTATTACGGTTATCTGCCACAGCAATAATTAAGCGATCATAAAATCGGGCTGCACGTTTTATAAGGTCGGCATGACCTGCCGTAATCGGATCGAAGGTTCCTGGATAAACTGCTGTAATACTCATGTAAGAGGTCGCTCGTTAATAGGCTTAAACGCTTTGTAGTTCAAGCTTAATGATTCATAATGTGGATTTCGACCTATGATAACCCGATTAAAAGGGGATTGCGATTGCTTTGGAAAAGGTTATCATTAAAGTTCATTCAAGATGATTCAGGGGAAAACTCATGTAAGCACCTATACACAGTCTGAACGCACTTTTCGAACAGCTCGGCTTGCCTAGCTCAGATGGCGAAATCCAAGCCTTTATTGAGTTGCATCAGCCACTCACTCCTTCAATCTATTTATCTGAAGCCGATTTCTGGAACCCTTCGCAAGCGGCTTTTTTGAGTGAGGCCATTGCTGAAGATGCCGATTGGGCAATCGTTGTAGAAGAGTTAAATGTGATGTTACGCCGTTGAGATGGTTTGCAATGGCTCAGACACAGCCTCTCCCTACTGTGCTCGACAGAAAATTCCAAAACGCACCTGAGAAGTGCTTTTCTCGCGATGACAAATCCAATCTTCAGGTAGGCTTGGCCAATCCAGTTGCTTCTCTTGCTCTAGATACAACCAGGTCTGCTGGCTATTAATTGTCCCACTTATAAACAACTTATCCACAATCGATTGCATTAGACCTTGATTAAAAGGCGGATCTAAAAAAATGATATCAAATGGCTGTTCCACTAGCTGGTCTAGCCACTGCAAACTATCCCCTTGAGCCACCTGAGCCGCCGTAGAGTTTAAGGTTTTTAGATTGATTTTTAACTGCTGAGCCACAGGCTTAGAAAGTTCTACAAAGGTGACTGACTTCGCGCCACGTGACAAGGCTTCAAAGCCCAAAGCGCCGCTGCCGGCAAATAGATCTAAACAATGCGCACCAGCCACTTCAAACTGCAACCAATTAAAGAGCGTCTCTCTGACTCTATCCGAGGTGGGACGCAACCCTTCCGCCATCAAGACGGGTAATTTACGCCCGCGCGAATCACCCCCAATAATACGAACTTCGCCCATAGCCGTATGACCAGGCCTGGTCACTTTAGGATGAGCATTTTTTGGGGGACGGTTTTGAGCAGTTTTTTTGGCCATAATTTGTTCTTTATACAGAATCCAAAGAGTTGGGAAGATTATTCCACTAAACGGATTTCAGTCGGTGAGAGGGTGATTTTCTGGGCTTTCAGTAATCGACCTAAGGTTTTTTTATAGCTGGCTTTACTGGCTCGGTAGGCTTGGAAAATTTCATCTGGTGAACTCTTATCAGTGATATTGGAAACACCGTCATTTTCCGCCAAATGCGCTAAAATCTTCTCGCCCAACTCATCACGTGCCGCAGCGCCATGTCTTTGAATTCGTAAGTTGATACGGTGATCAGAACGAATGCCTTTAATATAGCCTTTCAGTTTTTGGCCCATTCTTAAGGGCTGCAAAATATCTGAATTATGAATCAAGCCTAAATGCGTACCGTTAATGACGGCCGTATAACCCATTTCACTGCGACTCACCACCATTAAGCTGACTTCTTGACCACTCTTAAAGTTATCGTTAATTTCATGCAGATGTAGACTCAACTTACTCGATGCGGCAATACGACCACTCAAATCGATGTAGAGATAAACGCAATAGCCTCGACCTTCTTCCATAGGGACTCGTTGCTCAGCGAACGGTACCATCAAATCCTTAGGCATACCCCAATCCAGAAAGGCACCGGTGCGATTGACCTCTTTAACCGTCAAGTAAACTACCTGACCAACAGAAGCCATTGGTTTTTCTGTGGTGGCGACGAGACGATCTTGCGAATCTAAATGAATAAACACATCTAACATCTGCCCGACTTCGGTATTAGCAGGCACATAGCGTAGAGGCAGTAAAATCTCACCTAACTCTCCGCCATCTACATACATCCCGAACTCGACTGACTTAACAATCTTGAGTTTATTCATTTGTCCGATATTAGCCATTTTAGTTACCTTGATGTAGAGGATTGCAGTATGTGACAAGCAATCTAAATTAATGAACACAATTATAACCAGGCCTGGTCATTTTTGTTGAGATAACCATCTGATTATCAAAGTTGTCAGTCTTTATTTTGAATTTGATCAGGCCTGGTCATTTTATAAAATTGATAAAAGGATTCACTTTAATAACGACTCTTCAATCGGATGGTAAAGGCTGGCGGCTTGAATCAAAGAGTTCGCAGTTAAGGCTGGGACGCCATAAACTTCGGTGGTCACACCATAGCTTTGGTTAACCTTATCGAGTAACAGATCAAAATCTCCGTCGCCTGAGAGTAAAACCACGGTATTCACCTCTGGTGAAATCTCCATCACATCAATGGTAATGCCCACATCCCAATCGCCTTTGGCCGATCCATCTTTACGCTGAATATAAGGCTTGAGTTTGATGGTGAACCCCATCTGTTGTAATGCATTTTGAAACTTACGCTGGCCTTCATTATCACTGTCAATTGCATAGGCAATCGCAGAAACGATTTCGCCACGTTGCTTTATGCGCTGCCACAGTTTTTGATAATCGAACTGCCGACCATAGACCTGTCGAGTGGTGTAATAGATATTTTGTATATCGACAAAAATCGCTATTTTATTGACCGAAGCGATCGGTGCGGGACTTAAAACCATTCGGAAATCACTTCTGCTGATTGGGGAGTTGGGAGGATGCTGAATTCAGTGTGGTGCATGAGGGGGATTAGCAACATTAGATAGGCTAAGGACAGATTTTTTTATTTAGTTTGACCAGGCCTGGTCAAACTAAGTAAACGCACCGCTTTAGAAGCGGTAGGTCATTCATTGGGTTTATTTAACGTTTATTACCAGAAGATCTAGACTGGCCTGGCTTTGCGCTACGACCGCCGCCGGCGTATCTTCCACCAGCATTGCCGCCAGGACCACTACGACGACCGCCAGCATTACCAGGACGTTGACCATCCTTATGCTCAACACGGTTGCGCTTAGGACGATTCTCACGCTTTGCAGGTCTTAAATCCGTTTCAGGTAATTTATGAACTGGTTCGAATCCAGCCACTACTTGGCGTCTCAGTAACTCTTGTGTTAGACGCTCGATATCACCCAACTGCTTCATCTCATCAAAACAAACCAGTGAAATGGCCTCGCCTTTAGAACCGGCACGACCCGTACGACCAATACGGTGAACATAATCTTCCGGTACATCCGGCAGGTCAAAGTTAACTACATGCGGCAGTTGATCAATATCAATCCCACGTGCCGCAATATCCGTTGCAACCAATACCTGGATCTTATAATCTTTAAATTCCGCTAGGGCGCGTGTACGAGCACCCTGGCTTTTATTACCGTGAATCGCAGCGGCTTTAATGCCTGCCTTGTCTAATAACTTAGTCAGTTTGTTTGCGCCATGCTTGGTGCGAGAGAAGACCAATACTTGATCCCAAACATTCTCTGTAATCATGTGAATTAATAGAGCCGCTTTCTGTCCCTTATCAACCGGGATAATCCACTGGTCTACTGACTTAACGGTCGTATTCGGAGCTGAAACTGAAATTTCTACTGGATTATTAACCAAACCTTTCGCCAACTGACGAATCTCATTTGAGAAGGTCGCTGAGAACAATAAGTTTTGACGTTTTTTAGGCAAAAATGAGATGACTTTTTTAATGTCATTGATGAAACCCATGTCCAGCATGCGGTCCGCTTCATCCAAAATCAACATCTCTAGTTGATCGAATTTAAGGGCATTTTGGCTATATAAATCTAAAAGACGACCCGGTGTTGCCACTAGAATATCAACGCCTCTACGCAACTTCATCATCTGCGGGTTAATTTTAACCCCACCAAAGACCACGGTCGAAGTCAGCGGCAATTTACCACCGTAGGTCTCAACACTCGCGGCAACTTGAGCAGCCAACTCGCGAGTCGGCACTAGAATCAAAGCGCGGACTTTATTTGCTTGAGCTGGCTCACCTTTCATCAACAACTCTAAAAGCGGCAAGGTAAAACCAGCCGTTTTACCCGTTCCCGTTTGTGCGGCCGCCATGACATCCTTACCTTGAAGTACCGCAGGAATTGCCTGAGCCTGTATCGGTGACGGAGTATCGTATCCCTGACCAGCAACGGCTTCTAGAAGCGGAGCTGACAAACCTAAGTCGGTAAATTTCATAAAGTGTTCTCTTTTATTTCTGTGTAAGGATGTATTTTTAAACAACAAGCCCGCTAGCTTACAGCAAACCGCTTTTTTTCTCCATCTTTACCGACTATTTTCGTTATGAATATAATCCGTTTTGTGCGTGCCTTGAAAGGTATAATTTAGACACTTTCATCAAATATACTAGTGGTTACAAATGAATATCTGGGTAGATGCCGATGCTTGTCCCGTGGTGATAAAAGACATTATCTTTAAGGCCGCTAATCGTACGCAAACGACGACCATCTTTGTGGCCAATCACACTATAAGTATTCCACCATCACGTTACATCAGCTTTTTGCAGGTTGGACAAGGATTTGATGTGGCGGATGATGAAATCGTCAAACGCCTAACACCTGGTGATTTGGTGATTACCAGCGACATTCCGTTCGCCGATGAAGTGATCACCAAAGGCGGCCATGCACTCAGTCCACGGGGCGAACTTTTTACCACAGAGAATATTAAACCGAAACTCAATATGCGCGATTTTATGGAAAGCATGCGTTCAAGCGGCATTCAAACCGGTGGCCCTGCAGCCATGAGTCAAGCAGATCGGCAGGCTTTTGCCAATCACCTGGATAGATACCTAACGCTCAATACAAAACGCTAAACTACTCTGGTTTACCCACCATAATTGATTTCATACTCTTTAAATCCATATGACGTTGCCAAGCATCTAATACGTCTTGCTTGCTTAAATCCGAAATCGTCTTAGGGAATTCCTCAAGGTAATTCAATGGCAAGTCGTAAAAGCCAATCATCGTAATATAGCCGATGATTTTGCCATTACTGTCAATACGTAACGGAAAGCCGCCGACTAGATTGTCTTTAATGGCTTGTAGATGTTTTTCATCAAAGCCTTTCATAAAGGCCTCAATAGTTTGATTGACGACTTTCTTGGCTTCAAGCGCACTCTTATTTTTAGTGGATAAACTGACCAACCAAGGACCTGGCTGACGCATCGGAGCAAATCCACTACTGACACCGTACACCAGCCCGCGTTTCTCACGCACCTCTTCCATTAATAGCGAACCAAACCCACTGCCACCTAGTAGATGGTTACCTAAGAACAATGCATAGTAATCAGGATCACCACGTTTGACTCCTATCTGACCTTGTTTAAAATAGGTTTGGCTAGAATCAAATTCAATGACGTCATTTGACTCTGTTTCAGTCACCGATTTTGGTGAAGAACTCGGAGCCGCTATAGCCGCAGGTTTTGAACCCGCAGGTAGGCCTTTCAATAGATTTTCAGCAATTTGTTGAGCTTGGTGCTTATCGACATTTCCAACAATCGAAATAAATGCATTATTACTGACAATATATTGATTGTAAAAAGACTGAATTGCTTCTAACTTAAGGGCTTTAACGCTTTCCACCTTGCCGGCCACAGGATGTGCATAAGGATGATCTCCATATAACATGGCCCAAAAAGCGTTAGACGCTATAGAACTTGGCATTAATTGCTGTTGCTTTAAGCCGACTAAGACGCGATTACGTTCACGCTCAAAAATAGACTGATCAAAGGTCGATTCCACAATCGTGTTATGAAACAGATCTAAAGCGGGCTTTAAGATAGACTCGCGTGTGAGCGTTCGAAGCGTATAACTCGCCATATCGCGATTGATACTGCCACCCACATTTGCACCTAATGCATTAATTTGGTCAGAAAGTTCTTCTTCACTATGCGTTTTAGTTTGCAGCCCTAAGAGGGTCGTCATCATGGAGGCAAGACCCCACTGCTTACCATCACGAGCACTTCCAGCATCGAAACTGACTTGAATATCCAACATTGGCAGTTCCGTCGCGTGTACGTACATGACCTTTGCGCCATTTTTAGTATGCCACTGTTCTATCTGCACCGCAGACCAAGCATTTAGAGAAAATAGACTGAATGACAGAGTTATGATTAGCGAAGTAACAACGTGTTTAGGAAATAAATACATTTACAGTCTCCCTGTGTAAGCTTTTAGAGCCGAATGTTCTTTACCATCGGGAAAGAGGGTCGCGATGGTTAAGTTATCGCGGTTGAGATATTTTTTAGCCACCGCCTGAATTTGTTGTGGCGTGACTTTACGGATATTTTCAATCCAAAAATCCAACGTATCTGCTTCTAAACCGACACTCACTAAAGAGCCAATAATAGAGGCTTGCGCCTGAATGGAGTCTAGATAATAGACGTGATCCGCCTCATCCATCGCCCAAATACGCTCTAACTCTTTCTGACTGACTAATTCTGCTTTAAGAATCTCGACTTCTGCCAATAATGCCGCTTCAATGGCGCTGACTTTATGACCCGTTACCGGCGTACCACTCAACTCAAACAAAGTCGACAGACGATCGGTGGCGTTATAACTCGCACTGGCATTGGCGGCAATCTTCTGTTTACGCACTAAAGAAACCGGCAAACGACTGCTGCTACCGCCATCTAAGATACTCGCCAAGACCGCGAGCGCATAAACCTCTTGCTCTTCGTCTTCGGTTTTGGCGGTCACTAAACTAGGAACGTGATAACCTAATTGCACCGAAGGTACCTTGGTCGCGCCCTTGAGTTCAATACGACGCAACCCTTCTTGCTCAATTTCCATTTGTGGCTTCACACTTAAAATGGTTTCTGGCTGATAGTGACCATAATAGGTCTTGGCAAGCGCCAAGACGGCTTCTGGCTCAACATCCCCCACCACCACTAAGGTCGCATTATTAGGTGCATACCATTGACGATACCAATCTCGCAGATCAGCCGCGCGATAATTTTCAATATCGGTCATCCAACCAATCACAGGGTTACGCGCAGGACTGTTCATAAAAGCCGTCGCATTGAACTGTTCATTCAATTTAGAGCTCGGTTGATCCTCCAAACGCCAACGACGCTCTTCGGTGACCACTTTGCGTTCTTTATTAAATTCAGTATCATCAATCACTAAATTGCGCATACGGTCGGATTCTAACTGCATGACCTTCTCTAAATGCTGCTTACCCACAACTTGATAATAGGCTGTGTAATTAGATGAGGTAAAGGCATTCTCCTGGCCACCGAGCTGCGAGACTTGTTTAGAGAACAGGCCGGGGTTTAATGTTTTGGTGCCTTTAAACATCATATGTTCCAACATGTGTGACAACCCTGTTTTACCGACCGTCTCATAAGTTGAACCGACCTTATACCAAACCTGATGCACCACAACAGGGGCACGGTGATCTTGCTTAACGATGACCTTCATGCCATTATCTAGCTGGTATTGCGAGATACTCGGTAAATTACTGGCGAGGCTAGGTAAAGACAACGCTGATAACAGCGCGGTCATAATCCATGTTTTAGGAGAGATTATTCTCATATTTATTTGAACCTTTACATTTATTCATGCATTTTGAGCACGGGGTTGTGTCTACAACCGTTTTGAATTCATTTATAATAACGGAATATTCAGTTTCAAACATTAGAGAGTTTGGAAAATTCCAGAGTTTTCTATACCCTAAAGCCTTTAAAATGCCTTAACAGGAACACATCATGTTTAGTTTTTTACGTCGTAAGAAAAAACACGCTGCAGAAGAGTCTGTCGAGCAAATTCAACCTTTAGAATTACCCGCTGAGGCCGAGCCAGAACAAACTGAAAAAACGCCTAAAACCCAGCCCGTCGAAAGTGTAGAGACTGTCACTGAAAAGAGCTTAGTGAATGATGCACCTCAAAATAGAGAGTTGCAAGCAGAGACAACCCCATCAGAGGGCACTGAACACTTTAATAAAGAAGCCGTTGTTGCAATAGAACCTATTTTACAAACAGAAGCCAAAGAGGCTTCTGATAAAGAAGCACCGCTTAAAAAGCAGAGTTTCTTTACCCGCTTAAAAAAAGGTTTAAGCAAAACGCGCCATAGCTTTACAGATAGCTTAGCGACTCTTGTCTTAGGCCGAAAAGAAATTGATGATGACCTGCTTGAAGAGCTGGAAATGATTCTGTTAACCGCTGATGTGGGAGTTGATGCCACCGACCGCATTATTAGTAATTTAACGGAACAAGTTTCGCGTCAAGAACTCAAGGATCCCCAAGCCTTAATCACGGCTTTAAAAAAGCAATTACAGGATATTTTAGCCCCTATAGCTTTGCCTCTTGATATTAATAGTCATTTAGCCAAACAAGAGGGCCCTTTTGTCATTTTGATGGTCGGCATTAATGGTGTTGGAAAAACCACCACGATTGGTAAGCTTGCTAAGAAATATCAAGAAGAAGGCAAATCTGTCATGCTCGCGGCCGGGGATACTTTCCGCGCTGCAGCAGTAGAACAACTACAAACCTGGGGTGAACGTAATAACGTACCGGTCATCGCTCAAAAAACGGGAGCAGACTCGGCCGCCGTCTTATTTGATGCGATTCAATCTGCCAAAGCTAAAAAGATTGATATCTTGATTGCCGACACCGCTGGGCGCTTACACACTCAATCCAATCTGATGGAAGAGCTGAAAAAGGTAACGCGAGTCTTGGCTAAAATCGATGCGACCGCCCCGCATGAAGTCATGCTCGTGATTGATGCTGGAACAGGCCAAAATGCCCTTAACCAAGCACAACAGTTTAAAGAATCGGTTAATGCTTCAGGCATTACCCTAACCAAATTGGATGGCACGGCTAAAGGTGGGATCGTATTTGCCTTAGCAGAACAAACTCAGATTCCCATTCGCTTTATTGGCATTGGTGAATCGATTGATGACTTACGTCCATTTGAAAGCTTAGCGTTTACTGAAGCACTGTTTGATCAAAACAATTAGACACTCTCAATCAAAGCAGACTGATAATTTAACTATAGAGCTGTATGCAGATACCTGATACTGATAACATTCACTTCCAGCATGCCTTCAAGAAAGGCTACCGAATGGCACTTGAAGGAAAGCCTTTCAAAAACATGCCTAGCCTCATTCGTCGAGATCTGGAGATGCGTAATTACTTTCAGATTGGATGGCAACAAGCAGAAGAAGATATTGCCTTAAGCGATGAAGACGGAGGACAATCAGATTGGCGAGGCAGATTTGCATGGGGAATTATGATGCTCATAGGCGGCATTAGTACGACACTACTCATGTTGCATAATATTGAAGAAGAGCAGGCTGAACAAGCACGTCTGATTGCTGGCATTCCAGCACAGACCCAAAATTTTTCTCAAACAGCTCCAACTCAGAAAACGCCATCATTAACGAACACCGCGACGCCAGCAAAAATAACAGAAAAGCACGCGTCAGATTTAGGGCTACTGTCCACTGAGCAAAGAAGTGATTTAGAAATTTACAAGGCAGAGGACGAGCAACAGCAAGCCAAAGAAAACGTTCCTCTGCGCGCCATTATTAACAGTGATATCAAGATAACCAATGCTATATTAACCAGTGAAATTATTGAACGGCAACCCGGCAGTGAATTTAATCAAACTGTTCCGAAATATATCCGTGAACTTAATTTTTATACGCAAATAGAGCATGCTAATAATCAAACGATTAGTCATCGCTGGCTTTTTAATAATCAAATTTTAGCTACAATCCCTCTGAAGATTAAGAGTGATGATTATCATACTTGGTCGTCAAAAAAAATGAGCAGCGCTTGGGAAGGGACATGGCATATTGAAATACTTGATGCTAACCAAGACGTGATCTTTCGAAAAACATTTATCTATGGAACCCTACAATGAAACATCTCTTGTGCACAGTGATTAAAATCAAACAGAAAGCCCTTAGCTTAGCTCTACTTGGTTCATTAGTAGTACTCAGCGGCTGCAGTAGTACGCCACCGCCTAAGGAGACTTATGATAATATTTGTTCTATTTTTCAACATGATTCTGATTGGCGAGAAGCGGCGCAACTATCTCAAACACGCTGGGGCACACCACCTTATGTGTTGATGGCAATGGTTCACCAGGAATCACGCTTTAAACCCGATGCTCAACCAGATAGGCCTTATGCTTTAGGGTTTATTCCCTTATTTAGAAACTCAAGTGCTTATGGTTACTCTCAAGCACAGGATGGCACTTGGAATGACTATAAGAAAGCCACGAGCCGATGGAGTCAAAGCCGTTCAGATATTGAAGATGCCTTAGACTTTATGGGCTGGTATAACTATGAGTCACACAAACGCCTTAGAATATCTCGCAAGGATACCTATAAGCTTTACCTAGCCTATCACGAAGGCCAAGGCGGCTATTCGCGTAGAACCTACCTTAAAAAGCCCTGGTTACAGAGGGTCGCTAAAAAAGTGGCCAAGCGCAGTCGTATGTATAGAAGGCAATATTCTAGATGCAATTAAACTCACACGTTAAACATTAGTACTTTTGCTTCAGACATAAAAAAACCGAGTAGAGAAAACTCCCTACTCGGTTTTTTATTGTTTAAATTTTAAGAGTAGAATGAACAGGCCTGGTCAATCTAAAACTTAAAACTAAACAAACTCAAATCTAGTTTAGATTTAAGCTTTATAACGCTCAAAAATGACAGAAGCATTTGTACCACCGAAACCGAAACTATTGCTCATAATGCGGTTTAGACCTGCATTATCAATACGTTTAGTCACGATTGGCATGCCTTCACATTCTGGATCCAGATTGTCGATATTAATAGAAGGGCAAACAAAGTCATTTTCCAGCATCATTAAGCTGTAAATAAATTCATGTACTCCAGCCGCACCTAAAGAGTGGCCAGACATAGATTTTGTTGAGCTAATTTTTGGAACCTTCGCACCAAATACTTCGCGAATAGCAGCCGCTTCTTTAGTATCACCAACGGGTGTAGAAGTACCATGCGGATTGATGTAATCAATATCACCATCAACTGTTGCCATGGCCATTTGCATACAACGTACCGCACCTTCACCAGATGGAGCCACCATGTCATAACCATCAGAATTTGCGCCATAACCGGTAATTTCAGCATAAATCGTTGCGCCACGGGCAAGTGCATGCTCTAACTCTTCAACAACAACCATTCCGCCACCACCAGCGATAACAAAACCATCTCGGTCTGTATCGTAAGCGCGTGAAGCTTTGCTTGGTGTATCGTTATATTTAGTAGATAAGGCACCCATCGCATCAAACAAGACAGACATAGTCCAATGAAGCTCTTCACCACCACCAGCAAATACTACATCCTGCTTACCCAGTTGAATTTGTTCCATGGCAGAACCAATACAATGTGCAGAAGTTGAGCACGCTGAACTGATTGAATAGTTAATACCTTTAATCTTAAAAGGCGTCGCTAAGCATGCCGAAACAGTAGAGCCCATTGTTCGTGTGACCATATAAGGTCCTACACGTCGAACACCCTTGGTGCGAGCAATCTCAACAGCAGCAGTTGAGTTCGAGTTAGATCCACCGCCAGAGCCCGCAATCAATCCTGTACGAGGATTAGAAACTTGCTCTTCTGTTAATCCTGAATCTTTCACGGCTTGCTGCATTGCGATAAAAGCATAGGCGGCTGCATCACCCATAAAACGTAATTGCTTACGGTCAATGTGATCAGAAAAATTAAGGTTTTTCACAGCACCATGGACTTGTGAACGTAAACCATTCTCAGTATATTCCGGTGCCGCAACAATACCTGAGCGCCCTTCGTAAAGAGATTCGGTAACTTCTTGCGTATTGTTTCCCAAACTTGAAACAATCCCAACACCTGTAATGACGACTCTTTTCATAGCTTAAAAATTATCCGTATTAGTAAATAAACCAACTTTTAAATCAGTTGCGCTGTAAATTTCACGACCATCAACATACATCTTAGCATCCCCTAAGCCCATATATAGTTTACGTTTGATAACACGCTTCATATCGATAACATATTCAACCTTCTTAGCCGTTGGTAAGACCTGGCCATAGAATTTAATTTCACCTGAACCTAAGGCGCGCCCACGCCCTGGACCACCCGTCCAACCGAGGAAGAAACCAATCAATTGCCACATAGCATCGACACCTAAACAACCAGGCATAACAGGATCTTCATTGAAGTGGCACTCGAAGAACCATAAATCTTCAGTTATATCGAGCTCTGCTCTAATTTGACCTTTACCAAATGCACCACCTTCTTCTGAAATGTGGGTAATTCGATCCATCATCAACATTGGAGGTAAAGGTAATTGTGCGTTACCAGGACCAAAAAGTTCACCACGGCCACTCGATAAAAGCTCTTCTTTTGTGTAACTAGATTGCTGTTCCATTCAGTTGTTTCCACTACTTTTCTTATAAATATTTTTCATTATAACAGTTACAAAGACAGCAATACAATTGCTGCAACTGTAATACGAAAAAAGCCCGTAACTTCTGATGAAATTACGGGCTTTTTATATATGGTGCCGAAAATTGGACTTGAACCAACAACCTACTGATTACAAATCAGTTGCACTACCAGTTGTGCTATTTCGGCTTGATGGGGCGTATTATAGGGAGAATAGGATTTGAGTCAACTACTTTTTAATACTTTCGACTATTTTTTTCATTCCGAGTAAAACTAGGTCTGGAACATATTCTGTTGGCGTATCGATTAGCACATTTAGCTTAGGCGCATTACCCCCCGTGATAAACACTTTGAACTGCGTCCCGACCTGATTATTTAAGTCTGCAATGATACTGTTAATAAACGAGGCCGTCATATACAAAGTTCCGCCCAAAATAGCAGCATGAGTACTGGTTGCCAATAAAGCTGGAACAGAAAAAGTCCCACTAGAGTGACTTGGCTCTTCTACTACGCTGATATTTGCAGTATCTTCTCCAAGCGAAGCTCTTAGACTACTCAGTCCCGGAACAATAAATCCGCCTAAATGCTGACCATCTAATATGCCATCAATCGTCATAGCGGTACCAGCATCAATCACCAATGTCGGCTGATGTGTCAATGAACGAGCACCTTGTAGAGCCATCCAACGGTCGTCTCCAAGCTGATTAAAATCGTCATAACCTGTCTTAAGGCCACAGCAGGACTTCTGGGCAATCAGCATTACCGGAAATAACTCATATGTGCTTTGAATAATCGATTTAACACTATCAAGGTCGTCAGCACTCAGAACAGAGCTCATGAATACAGCCGTTGGTTTGGCTGAGTCCAGAAAGTCTTTAAGCAGATTAGGATTACTAAAATCGGCCATTGAGATGGGGCCAAGATATTGATATCCCGAATCATCCTCTAATGCTACTTTAATACGGGTATTACCCAAATCTAAAAACAATTTAACCATAATCTTTTAATCTACATTGCACGTTACTAAACACTACTGGAATGATAAACCACTACTTGTGATTGTGGTGGTTCAATCAATAATTCACTAGTAGAGCTAAAGCCTCGGTATAGAGCCTTATCTATAGGGACTGTATCATACACAATAATATTATGCCCTAGCTCGAAAAGCTTATATTTTTGAGACAGCTCTAGTACATTAGTTAACTGAGCTTTTATAATTTTTATAAACATTAGATAAATAAACTCTATAGCTGGAATCACTAAACAACACGACCTACTTAGGTTGATAAAGGTAGGGAATTGGCAAAATAGGTACAACAACATTCGCATGAGATACTCGAATTTGTCGAAGGTTAATCCTTAAGCCAATTATCTGTGAAAAACTATCTGACTCATAACGAGAATATCTAATCTGGCCCAGGATTCTAAAGCTCAAAAAGTCCTCTTTAGACACCCACCAAGAAGCCTTCCGAGCATCCCCTTGACGTCATATTAATTATACAAATAGACGGGTTCTACAGGTACTATAGGGCGTGGTTTTAAAAACCCATTAGTCGAAAGAATCGTTATAGGTGTTCTAAAGAATTTAAATCAAGCCAAATACACTCTGACTGAATGACAGGCAAAAAAAAACCCGCTGTGCCAGATGGCATAACGGGTTTTTAGAATATAAGCTTGGCAATGACCTACTCTCACATGGGAACTCCCACACTACCATCGGCGCTAAGACGTTTCACTACTGAGTTCGG
>Ga0307486_1000093_pt1 | contig 105859 bp, 89 predicted proteins | sample CBIW02metaG_FD_203663 | JGI IMG/M metagenome (GOLD analysis project Ga0307486, IMG submission 203663) | Sea-ice brine microbial communities from Beaufort Sea near Barrow, Alaska, United States - CBIW 0.2 | ecosystem: Environmental > Aquatic > Marine > Coastal | place: USA: Alaska | collected... | reverse complement strand
CTCAGTGGGGGTAGCAGTTTACTGAGTATAGTTTGTTTACGTTTTTCACTATAACGTGGCATGATGTGTCCTTGTTGCCCCCATTTGGATTATTCTTTAGGGGTGACAACTATCCTGCCATAGGGGGGTGTACTTTAGTTATATTTGACCCCTCTTTTGCCTAAATTCTTTCTAAAACCCACTAATAGTAAATTATAAATGATAATAGTTATCATTATTGTTACTTTTACATTCAACTTCACTTATACTGACGGTCGTAATTCGGATCAAGATTGCGATTGACAAACACGCTATCGAGTAACTCGATACATTTCGATATTCAACCATTATTTAGAATGGAAATATTATGCGTTCCACTTCAACGTCTAGATCAATTCGACAGAAACGTCTAGCGATAGCGGTTCACATTGGACTACTAATGAGTCTGGGTCATACTGCTTACGCCGATGAAGTCACGAATAATATTGAGAATGATGAGGCCGCCAACCCCGCCACCACATTAGAGACTATTCAAGTTTATGCGGACAGCTATCGCAGCACAGGTACCAAAACGGCGTTAGATCCGAACGATGCACCAATGAGTTACACACGGATTGATCAAGCGTTACTACAAAAGCGTCAGGCAGACAGTGTCAATGCCGCCCTACGCTATGAGCCTAGTGTTAGCACCGAAAGCCGAGGCACCGTATCTATATTTGATGAGTACAATATTCGCGGGTTTAAGACCTATTCCAACTTCTATGATGGCTTAAGACTGCCATACGATGGCGCTTGGAACTTGATGCCGCAGGTAGATATCTATGCCACTGAAGCGGTAGAGGTGCTAAAAGATCCAGCGTCCTCATTATATGGTTATGCCTCACCCGGCGGGATGGTCAATCAAATCTCTAAAACACCAAAGAGTACGCAGGCATCAGAGGTACAACTGCGACTCGGTAATCAGAACTTAAAAGAAGTCGCTATAGACTCGACAGGACCGGTCACTGACACGTTGAACTATCGCTTGGTGGCATTAAAACGTCAAAAAGACGGGCAAATGCAGACCACAGAAGAAGAACGAACGATGATCAACCCGTCACTTGAGTGGCAACCCACGGATGATGTGTCCGTCCTTGCCAGTATCTTTTATCAAGATGATCCTGAGATGGTACCGTCTACCCCACTACCTGCCGTTGGCACCGTATATGATGCCAGCTATGGAAAACTGGGGAGTGATGCTTATGCTGGTGACAAATGGAATCGCTTTAGCAAAGAAGTATTTATGCCCAGTGTCACCGTAAACTGGGACATCAATGATAAGTTGACGTTCAAGCACATAATGCGCTATACCGATGCCGAAGCGCAGCAACGCAATACGTATAACAATAAACTCACCGAGGGTAACGATAAGATATTGAAGCGTAGCGCTTACACCACTGATGAGAATATGAGCAATTGGATAACAGACAATCAGCTCGCTTATCAGCTAGATACGGCCAATACCTCCCATAACCTTTTATTTGGTATTGAGTATCAAGAGACTGATAGTGCTGCGACTTATTATGATGCTGGGACGGACGGCACCCCCAATATTGATTTGTCTAACCCAGATTTTTCTCAAATCAATGCGGATACCTTACCACTAGATGTTTATCGTCAAGATGAGGATATCGAGCAAAGTCAGCTTGGCATCTATGTACAAGATGAGATGAAATGGCAGAATTTAACGGTGGTAGCAGGCTTACGCCACGATGATTTCGACAGTATAACTGAGCAAACCAAAGCCTCTCAAGGTGCGATTTATAGTGATCAATCTATTGATAATAATGCGTCAGAAACCAGTGGTCGTCTCGCTGCCATCTACGATATCGATAATGGATTATCGCCTTATGCTAGCTATTCACAATCATTCCAGCCCGTTGTTGGCAGTAACTCTATAACTGGTAAATCATTTGAGCCTACTACCGCAGATCAGTTAGAAGCTGGTATCAAATACCTTTCTGCCGATCGAGCCACACAAGGGACATTGGCTGTCTTTAATATAACGCAGAAAAACATTGTAGTTTCAGAACCGCCTAACTATGTACGAAAAACTCAAACCGGTGAAATCACCTCCAAAGGGTTTGAGGTATCAGGCAGTCATATGTTAAACGACTGGGTAGATGTCGCCGCCAGTTACAGCTACACCGATGCTAAGATTACAGAAGACGAATTCAACCCTGATGTGGTCGGCAATACACCCGCACAAGTGGCTAAGCATAAAGCCACGCTGTGGGCAGACTATTATGCCACAGACAAACTTACCCTCAATGCTGGCGTGCGCTACAAAGGTGGCATGCAAATCGACAAGCAAAACTCAGATGATCTGTCAAGCGTGACGTTAGTAGATATCGGTGGCAGTTATCATATCAACCCCATGCTCACGCTTGGTGCCAGTATCAATAATCTCTTTGATAAAACCTATGTCGGTGCCTGCTATGACATCAATAACTGCTGGATGGGACCCGAACGTCAAATGTCAGTAAGCCTAAAAGCTAATTTCTGATGGTTAACTAAGTTTTCACCTTTCAACTAATAGCAAAAAGCCGACGATAAAGTCGGCTTTTTGCTATTATCACTAGGACTTACATAACTTTCAAATTAGGCGAGCATCATTGATGGCATAGATAAGATACGTAGGGGACGGTTGAGCTTAGCGACTAAATATTCTTCAGATAGTATTTCTTATGTACAGCACTGGATAAAGGCTAGCTGCTTTTCTAGGGTATATGATTGTTCAATCATAACTTCCTCTTTATAGTCTCTATTGAACGATTTACGCCTCGAGGAGTTTTGGAACCTTGAAGGCATACAAAAAAATGTTAGAATTTGGCAGATATACTAGCGTTTTTTAAGGTAAGTTGCCATGAGTAAGCAATTGGACGGATCGACGCAACAGACTATGCATCAATTGCCTTTGTTTGATTTTGCTAATGATGAAGACTTGCAGTCGTTTAAATCGCAAGCACAGCCCAATACAGACCAAGCCGCTTTCAGCGATTACGTTGTGTATGTCGATGAAAGTGGCGATCATGGGCTTGAAAAGATCAATCCTGACTACCCAACCTTTATCTTAGCGTTCGGCATATTTCATAAAAGGTATTATGCTGAAAAAATCGTACCAGCAATTGAAAAGTTTAAATTTAATTATTTTGGTCATGATTTAATCGTGCTGCACGAACATGAAATCCGGAAAAAGAAAAATGCCTTTAACGTCCTAAACGATCAGAACTTAAACAGGCTTTTTTTAGATGATTTATCGCAGTTGATGCAGCGTAGTAATTTTATATTGGTCGCTTGTGTCATAGATAAATATAAACTAAAAACGTCTAATATTCTCACAGAAGAAAATAATCCCTATCATCTCGCATTAGGATTTTGTCTGGAAGGGTTATATGACTTCTTAGCAGAGAAAAACCAGCTTGAGCGCAAGACACACATACTAGTAGAATGCCGTGGCAAAAAAGAAGATACAGCATTAGAGCTTGAGTTCCGACGAATGATTGATGGTAATAATCGTAAGAATGTACCTTTGCCATTTGAGATTGTATTCGTGAACAAGCAAGCTAATTCTACAGGACTGCAACTAGCTGATTTAGTCGCCAGACCGATCGGAATCAATTATCTCAGACCCGAGCAAGGGAATAGAGCGTTTGATATGTTAAAAGAAAAGTTTATGTGCCGAGGCGGACGAAGCTGTCTAGGTCAAGACTACGAAGGCTATGGATTAAAGATTATTCCTCAAGATTCCAATAGTAAAAGTATCATTCCTAAAAAAGCGAAAAGCCTCCAGGATCCCCCAGAAGCTTAGACGCCGATCGGGAACCCCCAATCCACTTAATGTTATTATAGCGTGTTCGCAAATGCGAAACAATATATAAAATATTGTTTATGCACTCGCGTAATGAACAAGGTGCTACTTAAAAAGTATTAACATAACTCTATATGCGCAACATTCAAGCTGCTAAAAACACAAAGCCAAATGAATCTCGTCCTTATCATAACCTGAGTATTATTATGACTATAGAAAATAACGATGCTAACAATACCACTGATACGAATTTGAATGATTTAGAAAAAACCTTAAATGACACGCTGTTTGAAAGCTTCGATGATGGGTTATATATTGGTATGATGTCAGGCACTAGCTTGGATGGCATGGATGCGGTGCTCTGTCAGTTCAGTTCCGATGTTAGTGCTGATGAGAACGCAGAGATGCCCATGCGACTATTGGCCACTTACAGTCAAGACTTTCCCAAGCGTTTACGCGTAGTGCTATTGGCTTTGTGTCAGCCAAACGGGGTGAAAGGCTTAATTTCCCAAGACGATGAACCTGATGATAAATGTGGTGAGTTAGATTGGTTCGGTTGGGCAAGTCGCCTGTATGGAGAGTTTGCCAGTGAAGTGGTTAATAGTTTATTACAGCAAGCCGATATTGACCCAGAATCAGTATTAGCGATTGGCTGTCATGGACAAACGGTTCGTCATCGTCCGCAGATGGGTTTTAGCCTACAATTGGTCGATGCCAACATCATCGCTGAGCGCACGGGTATCAGTGTAGTAAGTGATTTTCGCCGCCGTGATATGGCAGTCGGTGGGCAAGGTGCACCTTTGGTACCCGCCTTTCATCAGGCGTTATTTGCCAATCCCAACACGACTCGTGTACTTCTCAACTTGGGTGGCATTGCGAATATCACCGTCTTGCCAGCGACCGTTATTAATGAAAAAAATGAAGTCGTTGGTTATGATACCGGTCCTGCCAACTTATTATTGGATGCGTGGGCGGCGCTACATACGGGCAAAGATTATGATGCTGGCGGCGCGTGGGCACGGTCTGGTCAAATTATTGAGCCGTTACTCCTGCAATTATCAGCGCATCCATTTTTTGCTAAATCTTATCCTAAAAGCACTGGACGTGAAGACTTCAATTTATCGTGGCTACAAGCCGAGCTACAGACATTTGATCAAACAGCCGCTAATACTCGCTACTCATCAGCCGATGTGCAAGCGACACTTACTGAGCTGACGGCAATAAGCGCCATTAATCAAATCAAACCGTTTATAAGCGATGATAATGTAACGAGCGCAGTATACGTCTGCGGTGGCGGCGCGCTCAATGACTATTTAATGACGCGGCTGCAAGCACATCTGCCAGGTTGTACTGTAGAGACCACCGCAAGCTTGGGCCTCGATCCGACATGGGTGGAAGCAGTCGCCTTTGCGTGGCTAGCACGGCAAACGCTGATGGGAGAAACGGGAAATCTACCAGCAGTGACTGGTGCGAGTAAAGGCGTGGTATTGGGGCAGGTTTGTTTTGCTTAGCTTTTCATTCAGTATGCTTATTTAGTTACTTTTTGCTTAGCAATTATAATAATGTGAAAATTAGAAAAATTGGGGCCGTTGATAGAAGCATTTAACCACCGCTTCTTATTTTTATTTTACCTTATTAACCTCATTAGTTACTTTAAGTTTACAGGCGTAAACTAATGTGTTTTATAATGGTTGCTAAAATACGCATATAACGCTATAAACGATATAGCGTTACAGCCTAAGCTCCATAATAATAATCGTATCACATGAGCAAAACCCTTCCTTTTAGGACCGCAACAAATATAGGATATATCGCATGAGCCAACATAGCAGTTCATCTACCTCGCAAGCCATGAATAGTGCTCCACCGCAGCAACAAAAGCTGCGTCAAAAGCCACCTCATTATGAGCGCTCTGATGAGACGCGAATAGTGGTTACGGGTATGGGCGCCATTACACCACTGGGGCTGGATATCGAAAGCACATGGACAAGGCTACTCAATGGCGAAAGTGGTATCGCACAGATAACCCATTTTGACGCTACTGAATATCGGGCCCAAATAGCCGGCGTGGTCAAAGATTTCGACGCTAAGAAATATGTGAGTGCTAAAGATGCACGCCGCTATGATGACTTTATGCATTATGCGGTAGCAGCAACAACTATGGCACTGCATGATGCTGGCTATATTGATGAAGTTAGCGCTACTGATACGCCTGTAAAAGGCGTGGATCAAGAACGCTTTGGAGTCATCATAGGATCAGGTATTGGCGGTATTCAAACCATTGAAGACAGCTGTGCGATGCTAAATGCCAAAGGCCCTAAAAAAGTCTCGCCCTTTATTATCCCTGGCTCTATCGCTAATATGGCAGCCGGTATTGTAGCGATTAAGCACACCTTAAAAGGTCCAAACCTTGCCACCTCAACCGCATGCACAACGGCCACCCATGCTATTGGATTAGCCGCGCGCTTGATTGCTTATGGCGATGCCGATGTGATGATTGCTGGTGGTAGCGAAAAAGGCTCAAGCCCTCTTGGCATGTCAGGTTTCGCAGCGATGCACGCGCTCTCTACTCGTAACGATGAGCCAACTAGAGCTTCGCGTCCGTTTGATAAAGATCGGGATGGTTTTGTACTGGGTGATGGCTCGGGTGTGATGGTGTTAGAGAGCTTGGCTCATGCCCAAGCGCGCGGCGCGACAATACTTGCTGAGCTGGTCGGATTTGGCATGAGTGATGACGCCAGTCATATTACCTCGCCCCCTGAAGATGGTAGTGGTGCAGCACGGGCGATGCAAAATGCGCTCAATGATGCGGGTATCGAGGCATCTGCTGTCGGTTATGTTAACGCGCACGGTACTAGCACGCCTGCGGGAGATGTCGCCGAATCAATAGCGATTGAGACCGTATTTGCTCCTGTCAAAGACAGCATCTTGGTCAGCTCGACCAAATCAATGACTGGACATCTACTAGGGGCAGCCGGTGGTATTGAAGCGATCTTTACTGTAATGGCTCTACAACACCAGCATGTACCACCAACCATTAATCTAGATAATATTGAAGACAACTGTAATCTTGACTACGTAGCCAACCAATCCCGTAAAGTTGATAATTTACAGTATGCCATTTCTAATAGTTTTGGCTTTGGTGGCACCAATGGCTCCTTAATTTTTGCGCGCTGGCCACAAAGTCACTAACACCTAGCGTCGCGCGATGCTATCAATGTAACGTTGGTGTCAGATTTGCTACGTTTGTCCCCTTGCAGCCCCTTATCGTACCTGCGTATGATAAGGGGTAATTTTTGGAACATTTATGGAAGAAACCATGTCAAGCTATTCATTTTCCCATCAATTTTATCAGCGCTGGACACGCGCGCCGGAGCCCATACGCGCAGCGATTATTCAAGAGCTAACCGATATTACCAGCTTACTCCAAACAGATACCCCGTTTGAAGCGTTCGTTTTTAGTGCCCCTGATTTGGATGCTCATCTCAACGACCTCTACAAAAATCATAATGCCGAACAAGCGGTGGCCAAAGCAATTGCTGAGAAACAAACGCAACAGCGCGCTGCTGCCGAACAACGACGTTTAGAAGAAGAAGATCAAAAAAAGAACGCGGAAGAAAAAATTAAATTAAAAGAAAAAGAAGCCCAACTTCGTCAGGAGGTACAGAAAACTGAAGTCGAACAAAAACAACAAGAAAAAGTTACGGCGTTAGAAGCTGATAAAATAACGGACACTGATGAAACAGCTATCGATAATAAAAGTGCTGATGATAAAGCCAATGCCACTAATGATAGCAGTATCAAAGCGTTCACTGAGAAGCTCAACCAAGGTACCACGATTGATTTATCGTTAAAAGACCCAAAACTAAGCGACACTCATAAAGACTTAATCCGTGAGTTGGAGATGCACGTTGATGATTATTTAAGTGAACAAATGGCGCAAATGTCAGAGAATTTAAAATCTTGGCTACGTGCTGAGCTTACTCAGCAATTGACTCAACAAAATCAATCGGTTGATAGTACTGCTAAGAAAAAATAGCCGTATAGGAAGTTTGAAGAAACCTTTCAACCTAAAAAGCGCCCAGTAAATAATTTACTGGACGCTTTTTTACGATTATCTTAGCATTCAAACAACGTACTAATAGCTGACTTTATATAGCTTGCGTGCGCTCAGTAAGCCACTCGAGAGCCGCTCCTTTAACACGACTATTTAGCTCAGCATAGACTTGTTTGTGATAGTTATTTAGCCAGTCTACTTCTACTTGGTTTAATAGTGATTTTTCAATCAAACGGGTGTCTATTGGGCAATAAGTTACCGTTTCAAAGTTAAGGAAATCACCAAATTCAGTTTCTGTAGGCTGAGCAACGCGCTTATTCGCCATCAAGTTTTCGATGCGGATGCCCCATTTGCCTTCACGATATAATCCTGGCTCATTACTTGAGATCATGCCCTCTTTCATCGCGCGCTCTTTAGGCGTGCTGGCACTGTAAGCAATCACTTGTGGGCCTTCGTGAACGTTTAAAAAGAAACCAACGCCATGACCAGTACCATGACCATAGTCCATCTGCGCTTGCCATAATGGCGCACGGCAAATGGCATCAATCAATGGTGAGGCAATACCATCAGGGAAGTTCGCGCGCGCTAGTGCAACGTGTGCTTTTAGCACGGTGGTAAAGTCGCTTTTGTGCGTGTCGCTCACGTGCCCAATACCGACCACACGGGTGATATCTGTCGTGCCGTTTTGGTACTGACCGCCTGAATCAATCAATAATAAGCCGCCCTCGCCTTCAGTCACGTCTAGATAACTGAACTTCTCTGGGGTCGCGCGATAATGTGGCAATGCACCATTTTCATTAAAGCCTGCAATCGTCGGAAAGCTCGGTGACACATAATGCGGCTGACGACTGCGTGTCTCAATCAGCATGCTGTCCACATCCAGCTCACTCAAGCGCTCGCCAGCATTTAGCTTCTGTTCAAACTCGGCAAAGAACTCACATAACGCCGCGCCATCTTGACGCATTGCTTCACGTACATTATCAATGTCTGACTCGGATTTAACTGATTTGAGCAAAGTGCTCGGTACCATTTGCTCAATGAAACCAACATCATCGGCCATCTTAGATAGTGTGCCGACGGCTACTTTACTCGGGTCTAATAACAATAAATCATCAGGAGTAAGCTCACCTAAAGCGTCCTGAATAGACTCATAATCGGCAAGCGTGAACCCGCTATCGGTTAGACCTTGCTCAAGCTCGCGACTCACCTTATTATTATCAACAAACAACGTGGCTTTTCCATCGTTGCCAATCAGCATGTGAGATAAGAATATCGGATTATAATCGACATCAGCACCGCGCAGATTGGTCAGCCAAGCAATATCATCTAAGCTCGATAATAGATGGTGAGTGGCGCCTGCATCCGCCATGCCTTCTCGTACAGCGGTAAGCTTTGAGGCCGCTGATTGCGCGACAAACTGGGCATCATGCGCATATAACTTTGCCGTTGGTAACGCAGGACGATCGGCCCAAACATCAGTGAGCACATCACGCTCAGTGATCAAGGTAATGTCGTTGGCATCAAAAGCATTTAACAGCTTATCTTGCTCAGCGATAGACAGAACATTGCCATCAACTGCCACGCTATCGCCTTCTTGCAGATGATCAGCGAGCCAATCAATATGATTGGGCTGCTTGGGCGCCAGCTTCTGTAAGCCAATACCAGTACCTGCCAATTGGTCAGCAGCATGTACCCAATAGCGGCTATCTGTCCACAGTCCAGCGAAGTCAGCAGTCACAACTAAGGTACCCACCGATCCCGTAAATCCGGTTAGCCATTCGCGCGCTTGCCAATATTCAGGTAAATATTCAGATAAATGGGGATCAGCTGACGGCACGATAATCGCGGTTAAATCTTGCTCAACCAATGCTTGACGCAGGTTATCGATACGATCATGAATGGTTTGTTTATTCATTAGAGTATTCCTTATTGATTTTTTGAAGAGGTTCTATCATGAGGCGACTATAAATAGTCGATTTATTCAGGCTGTTGAACTTATATTTATTATTTGTTGTTGGCTATTTATTATCGACTGCTTGTTATTTGTTATCAACAAACACTATTTCAATCTAAACAAATGGTTCAATTTATTAAAAATAAAAAATAGAATACTGAGATAAAGGCTACACGATAGACAAAAATAGCCAAATACGCAAAAGTATGACGCTATTGTAGAAGAATATTATTAGATGTTTGGGCAGATAGTAGGCTTTCAATAGCTTGATAGAAATATATGAGCAATTAGATAACAAAAACGTGCTACCGATGATGGTAACACGTCTTATCATACGTAAATTATGCTTTTGTCATTCACGAATAATATATTAATACATCTTATCAATTAGCTAAGCTGATCAGCACGCTCACTCTTTTTAAGCATATTATTAACAGGCTTTGCTAATACTAATAGTATGATGGCGGTGACCACCAAAAAGATCGTCATGGTTGTAAATAGACCCGGTAGACCTTCAATCTTATCCGCTGACACATGGCCACCAAAGAAAGCAGCAACTAAGTTACCCAGCGCTATAGAAGCAAAGAAAAGCCCCATCATCTGGCCTTGCATACCCTTTGGCGCAAGCTTAGTCATGGCAGACAAGCCAACAGGACTGAGCGCTAACTCACCGAGGGTTAATAGTAATAAACTACCCACTAACCATAACGGTGACGCCAAGCCACCCGCATCGGTCAAGATGCTTTTAGAAGCAAATATCATCAAAGCAAAACCAGCAGCGGCCAACAGCATACCAAGCGCAAACTTAGTCATACTACTCGGCTCAAGTCCTCGGTTCCCAAGCTTAACCCATAGAATACTAGCGATTGGGGCTAATATTAAAATGAACAGTGGGTTTAGGGACTGAAACCAAATACTGGGTATCTCAAAGCCTAAGACATTAAGATCGGTATAGTTATCGGCAAATAAGTTAAAAGAAGTGGGTTGCTGCTCAAAACTTGACCAAAATAGCGTCGAACCAATAATTAGGATAAAGCAAATCAACAAACGTAGCTTATCTGTTTTATCCAGTCGCGGTGAGAGAAACATAACTGCGAAGTACAGTATGACCACCGCTGCAATGACATAAGTCATATACTGTGCGACCATTTCAGGCGCAAATGGCATGATGCCAGTACTGACCAAAATTGTTAGCAACGCCAAAAAGGCTAGGAACCCTATTACCCAGCGTCCGACATTTTTGAAACGGCCGGTCGTTTGTTCCCATTCAGGAGTAATGTTTTTGGCACGGGCATAACGATTTAAGGTTTTTTTAGCTGAAAAACGATAAATCAACAGTGAAACCAGCATGCCAAGACCACCGACACCAAAGCCCACATGCCACATGCCTTTTTCTTTAAACACGCCGACAATAAGTGCGGCTAATAACGCGCCAATATTGATACCCATATAGAATAAGGTAAAGCCGCCATCACGGCGCGCATCGCTTTTAGGATACAACGCACCAACCATCACTGAGATACAGGTCTTAAATAAGCCTGACCCCAAAACAATACACATCAAACCTACGAAAAATAGCGTCATACCAAACATAGCGGATAGCGCAATACACAAATGACCAAGGGCAATAATAATACTACCCCACCACAGTGCACGCTCCTGTCCCAGCCAGTTATCTGCCAGCCAACCACCAGGCACGGCCGCCAAGTATAACGAACCGGCAAAGATACCATAAATAGCAGAGGCAGTGACCTCATCGAAGCCAAAGCCGCCGCTACCGACGGTCGCCACCATAAATAAGACCAATAGCGGACGAATACTATAATAAGAAAAACGTTCCCACATCTCTGTAAAAAATAACGGTCGTAGCGGTTTAGGATGGCCCATAAACCCATCTTCTAGTGCTGCCAATTCGGCGGCACTAAATTCCGATTGTGACTCTGTACTCATAACTTTATTCCTTTAAAGACTATTTTTATATGACCAAACCCTTAATTATTCTGATGAGCGGTCATATGTGCGGGTTATTGTTCCACTAGACTGATTACAAGTAAAGAAAAAAATTGTTCATTAATTATACAAACACCCATAAAAAAACTCGCATCCAGCAGCTGGAAGCGAGTTTTTGATACTGATTATATCGAGGTCATTGTTCTATAAACGAGGGCTATTAAAACAGCTGCTGTCTATCTACCCTATTGTCATCTGCCAGTTTTTAGAAATTTAGAACTTGTTTCGAAATTCTAATAATGGACTTATTGTGCGGTCGTTGCTTTATTAGCATCGCCAGCATCTAAATCGCCATCGGCTTGTTCAGCCGTTAAGTCAACGTCAGCAACAGCGGCTTGATTCACGGTTCCGGTAGCAGTTGCAGTGCCAGCTTCAGCAGTAACTACAGCGCCACTCGTGTCTTCAGCAGGAGTGACCGTTGCATCAGCAGCAGTATCTGCTTCAGTCGTTGCGGCAGCATCTGTTTCTGCTGGTGCAGCCTCGGCGGTTGCCGTTGCTGTATCTTCTTCGGCAATGGCAACCGCTTCATCAGCAATCGCTGATTCTTCTGTAGGCTCAGCAGTAATGTGCTCACCCGCTGGGCGCAAAAAGGCTGAAACGCCAATAAGTAGGACAATACCTAAAAACAAGGCAATGCCACCTAGAGTAAACATTAGCTCTTTTTTTGGATTGTTTTGAACGATATCTTCTGACATACCTTATCCACCTTGCACGAAAAATATTTAGAATTTTAGCCTATTATATCGCAATTTATACCGATTTGTTAAAACCCTTAACGATTTAAAGGAATTATTAGCAAAAATTTTATTCATCAAGCATTTATCGTCATTATTGTCTATTTACCTAAGCGTGCACGAGTGTTCGAACGCTTGCCAAGATAGCTCAATAGTAACAACAGGGCAATGATAATCAAGATAGGATAACTACCCATAAGCATGAAAGGTGTGTTGCCGACCCGTGCTTGAATATTACCCCGTAGCACAGTGCGCTCAAATTGCGGTGCGCGCTCTACGATACGTCCTTTATGATCAATGATAGCGGTAACGCCGGTATTAGTCGCACGCATAAACCAGCGACCATTCTCAAGGGCGCGCATTTGTACCATTTGCAGATGTTGTAGCGGCCCTGCAGAAGTACCGAACCACGCATCGTTCGATATGGTCAATAAAAAGTCAGTATCGATGGCATTCTTACGAGTTGTATCAGGATATGCTACTTCATAACAGACGGCAGCGCCTAGATTGTGTCCCCGTATCCGTAGCGGCGACTGCTGATCACTACCGCGGCTGTAGCTCATAATGTCTTGGCTACCGGCTAGATTGGGCAAAATATCTAATACACCTTCGAATGGAATATACTCACCAAAAGGTACGAGACGCTGCTTTTTATAGAGGCCATCGGCTTCTGCGCCCAGTGCAATCACGCTATTGTAAAACGGCGGGTATTTATCAGTACTGGCATCGAATGCGGCTTCATCTTTATAAGGAATACCCGTGACCCACGTGGTATCAGTGGCATTGGCCATTTTGACCATTTCACTAATAAAGCCAACTGCCTCAGTCTGAAACATAGGAATAGACGATTCAGGCCACACCACCACATCGCGCCCCCATTCACTACGGGTCAAGGTCGCATAAATCTTTAGGGTTTCTACTTGGTATTCAGTGAGCCATTTTAGATCTTGCGGGATATTACCTTGAATTAGAGATACCGATAAATCAGGTGTACCTTTGGGCTTCGTCCATTGAGGATTAATCAGCCATAATGAGGTACTAATTAATAATATTACTACCGAGGCAAGCATATAACCGCCGCGGCGACGTAGTAGCTCAACCACACTGGCTGCTATTAAGACGGCAACAAAAGAAACCGCAAATACGCCAGCAACGGGCGCTAATGAAGACAACCAATACTGTTCCGTAAACGCATAACCGACGAATAGCCATGGGAAACCTGTGAACAGCCAAGTTTTCATCCATTCTTGCAGTATCCAAAGGGCTGCGAAAGAAAACGGCTGCTTGCCGACCATACGGTTAAAAATCAGCGCCAAAAAGCCATGAAACAATCCCATGCCCAGACCCATCAGCGCGATCATAATCAGCGCCAGCCATACCGGCGTGTCACCATAAACATGGATAGAGGTGTATAACCAAAAGGCACCAACGCACCACAACCCCGTACCGTATGCTTGACCGATGATAAAGGCACGCTTACCACTCATATCCGGCATTAATAGCGCATACAAAATCGCCGGAGATACGATTGCTATTGGCCAAACACCATAAGGGGCGAGCGCAAATAAAAATATCGCCCCTGCCAGCCAAGCAAGCAAAATAGTCAGACCAAGCGGTAAGCGCTTAGACTTATTAGCGTTCAAACGCTTTTGTAAATCAACCGTAGACAGGCGCATATCAATTATCCAAAATTATCAACGTTCAATACCAGCTCTTAAAATTCAAATTTTAGCTCATGGTTCAATTTGAGGAAGGCCAATTGACTGACATTCAAGCCCTTTAAATTAAGCCCGCCCATAATACCAGCCTGTACTGATAAATGGGTAAATTTGCGTACTTTATATCGCTAACGCTAGAAAGCAAAAAACACGACCGCAATCGTGTTTTTATTACTTGAGCTTACGGATAAGACTCAACCGAGTAACCGTTTAATAAGTAAAAATTAATGGCTGCCTATTAATAACTGCTGATCAGAATCTGTCTTGGTCAGCTCTAAATTATGAATAAAGCGACCTTCCACATCTGTGACCGTAATTTGCCAGTCATCGATATTAACGCTCTCGCCTTCCAAATCACCCACGTAGCCAAGCGCTTGCATCACCAAACCGCCCATCGTATCGACATCGGTATCATCAAAATGACTGCCAAGCTCGTCATTACAGTCTTCAATCACAGTAGACGCTTGAACTCGCCAAGTATTAGGCTTTTCTGGATGGACAACAATATTATTAATATCACTGTCTTCATCGAAGTCGTCATGCTCGTCGACGATATCACCGACGATCTCTTCCAACAAATCTTCCATCGTCACCACACCAGCAAAGCTACCAAAATCATCGACCACAATGGCCATATGTACTTGCGTGCGCTGTAAGGAGCGTAACAAAGTATCAGAACGTGCTGACTCACTGATATATAGCGGCTGGCGTACTAAGTCTTTTAGGCGCTTGCTATCAATTTTATCTTCTTGATCACGCACCATGTGCACTAAAATAGGAATCAAGTCTTTGGCCAATAGAATTCCGATGACCGCATCATCATCTTGACTGTCAAATACAGGATAGCGTGAATGGGTGGTATCAAGGATGATGTCCATGACTTCTGCGAGGCTAGTGCTCTCGTGCAGACCGACAACTTGCGGGCGCGGGGTCATGATTTCGCGTACTTGGGTCGCGGGTAGATCCAGCACACCCTCTAACATATCGACAGTGTCAGGCTCTAAGAATTGGCGCGAGTGTTGCACCAAGAGAATCAGTTCATCACGGGTTTCGGGGGCGGTCGATAGCCAGCGTTTTAAGCCTCGCATCGACCAACTACTCGGGCTGGGAGTGTCGTCAGACATGGTGTTGTGAGTTAACCTCTTTAGTTAATGGCAGTTAGTTAGTGACTTTGGGTCAATAGCTGTTAGTTAATGCTAATTAAAGTAATATATAAAATGTTAAATGGGGATTAAAACGATAAATAAAACCGGCCATCTAAACCTTAAAGACTCATAGACCCATTTAAATTAGCTTCACTTTATCGCAAGGCTGACAGACATTCAACGACAAATTTATCCAAATTGTATTGTCAGTGTGTTATAAATTTTGCTATGGTCAAAGCTTCTATTTATTTAGTCTACGCTTATGTCGCCTCGTTCTTTTTTTTCACGTTTGTTATCGTCTCGTAAGACTAAGCAGGATCTATCGGACCATACTGAAAATAGCAGCCATCAACGTCATACTTGGCGGCACTATATTGTGCAGTTTTTTATTGTGGTCGCGCTAATATTGTCTGCCATTTGGCTACTGATAGCAATCTGGTATCAATTGGGGGCACACAACCCAATGGCTTGGTTAGCGACGACAGTGATCGTGGGTTTATTGACTACGCTACTGACTTTGCGCTATTTTCCCAATACTTTTAATATTAATAATAAATTTCCTAACAAGAGACTTTCTAATAAGCGACTTTTTAGTAACAAGCTCTTTAAAAATAAAACGGTTGAAAACAACCTCTCTAAAAGCAATGTTGCTCATAAACAGATAGCCAATAAGTGGCTAGCGGGTTTGTATGCCACTATTTGGCTAATCGGTGCGGGCTGGTTTGTCTCAATTGACCCCCAGCAGAGTCGCGACTGGCAGCCGGATGTCAATCAAAGACTATCATACCAGCGCGATGCCAATAACCCTGACTTAATTACCTTTACTAACGTCCGCAACTTTGATTGGCATAACGGAGAAGACGCTACTGAGCGCTGGGAGACCCGTACCATTGATCTGTCCAAACTCTCTGGTGTCGATGTGATTAACTCGTATTGGATGGGGCCACTGATTGCACATACCTTAGTCAGCTTTCGCTTTGAAAACGATCGGCCACTTTCATTATCGCTTGAAATTCGTAAAGAAAAAGGCGAATCATTTTCAGCGCTTGGTGGATTTTTTAAACGCTTTGAGCTCAGCCTTATTGCGGCTGAAGAGCGTGATATTATCTATACTCGTACTAACGCGCGCGGTGAGCAGGTCTATCTATTCCCCGTCAGCCATCTACAACAGCGTGAAGTTAGATCGCTATTTGAGTCTTATTTAACCGTCGCCGATGAGCTCAATGCAGAGCCAGCGTGGTATAACACCTTGACCAGCAACTGTACCAATATTATTTTTTATATGGCGCGTATCGTCAGCGGTGAGCGGCTGCCATGGGATTATCGGATTTGGGTTTCTGGTTGGCTGCCCAACTATTTATATGACATAGGCATGCTGGACGCAGCTCCAGAGCAAGACGGTCAGCCATGGTCTATGGACACTTGGTACGAGCGCGCTCACATTAATCCGAAAGTTAAAGGCTTTCATAATAAATCATCTGCTAATGGCGATGGCGGTAAAATTAACAATAACAGTGATTTTTCTAGTCAAATTCGTCAGGGTATTCCTATTCCGCCCCTTGCCGACTCTCATGCCATACGGGTTAATCCCAATTGAACCAATAGCCGCTAAATCAATATCAGCTACGGATTTACCCAATTGACCACTCGGGTTTCCATCTCTTCATCCGACATACCCGTCTCAGTGACGCAGCGGCCTGCTATCCCAATATTAGCAGCGCGCATTTGCTGTTGAGTAGTAACCGCATTTTCAGTTAACAACAGGTGCCAATCTGGCAGTGCCTGCCCTTTATACACCCGTTTATAAGCGCAGTGCTCAGGTAACCACATCATGTTTGGCATTTTTTCAGCGGTCAGTTGAATACAGTCAGGCACATACTGCTGGCGCGTATCATAATGCTGACAATAACCGGTATCGCAATTCATCAGCTGGCAGGCCACATCAGTATATTCAACTAGGTCTTCGTCAACATCACCATTCTCGTCTTCATCAATATATTTGATTAAGCAACAACTGCCGCAGCCATCACATAAAGCTTCCCACTCACTATGGTTCAGCTCGTCTAGCGTAAACCGCGACCAAAACTGCGGACGCAAGGGCTCAGTTGACGTACTATCAGTGAGCATAGGCACGGCTGTCTCTGACTCTATATCCGATTTTGTGTCTGGATGAAAGTCTGAGCTGGTATCTGATTGATGTAACAAATTTAGCTTCATAAGATCGCAGTAGCATTTTGATAAAGAGCGTTACAGTATTATAGCTGTTTTTGACCGTTATGGGCGTTAAGGTAGTACGGGTAAGCAAATTGCATACTGATAAATACAAATGCATTCACAACATTCATGCTATAAAAGGACAATAATATGTCAATTAAGACGTTTGAACTGATAAGTACCACTGAAAATGGCATTGAGCTGATTAGCTATATCGCGTTGCCAGAAAACGCCTCAGATGACAATCCAGTAGCGGGTATTTTGGTCGCGCCGGAATGGTGGGGTGTGGTCGAACATCCAAAAACCATCACCGAACGCTTAGCCAAAGCAGGCTATGCCGCTGTTGCAATGGATGTATATGGGGAAGGCAAACTCACCTCAGATGCCGCTCAAGCAAACCTATGGATGGAACAAGTGTTAGAAGACCCTGACATGCTCATGGCACGCTGTCGTCTAATTCTTAATGACTTCAGTGATCAGCTAGCCGTTGATGGCGATAAGCTCGCTGCGATTGGTTATTGTTTCGGTGGTAAAGTTGTCCTTGATATGGCGCGCGAAGGCATGCCACTAAAAGCAGTCACCACTTTCCATGGTGATACCACGCCAAAACAAGCGGCGGATAAAAACTTTAAAGCAAAAGTCTTAGTCGCGCATGGTCGCGAGGATTCTATGGTAACGATGGATGCGATTGAAGGTCTTAAAAAAGAGCTAGACGCCGCTGAAGTTGATTACACCATCGATGTCTATGACGATGCCAAACATGGCTTCACCAATCCAAATGCCGATGAGCGCGCCGCTAAAAATGATATTGATTTGGGCTATAACGAAACCGCAGCGAAGCAAAGCTGGGACAATATGCTTGAATTTATGAAAGCCAATTTAGATTAATAGTTGAAATCAGTAACTTAAATCAATAGCTTAAACTACTAACTTGAATTATTATTTTTAGATTGATCGTGATGAATTTATAGCAGAGTATGCGAGTCATACTCTGCTTTTTTATGGCTACAACAGTATAGTTAAGTCGCTTTAAAACCGATACAGGATAGCTGGGAGAAATTTTCGAAGCCTCTGGAGTGACGCAGTCACACAGCAAGCTAGAAAAATTTTTGCCAGTTATATGAAACCCTGTGTGTATCCATTTTATTTAGTTCTGACTATATATGGATATAACACTATTAAGAAGTATGCCCGCAATCTTCTCGCCTGCGTATCAATTCATAATCGCTACCCTTGTGCTTGTCTCTAAATAACGTCATTATCACCTCATTGTAGGATTAATTGAGTGGCACTGATGCTGTATTTTTTAATAGAATCATTAGGCTGGTTAGTGATTGTCTTTTTGCTGGTCATTATATTTGTGCTATATCTCCGGTTGCATCAGCAGCTTGCTACCCTACGTCAGAATATGACCCAACTGCAAAACGAGTTGCAACAGCATAAAAACAGTGTTCAGTCGTCAACATCGCCATCAACATCGTCTCATGCTGCTCCCGAACCTGTACCTAATTCTCTGGCTGACTCTGCGCCTCGCTCTGGATCTGTTTTTAGTGCGGAAACTACCATTTTACCCGTACCTACATCTCCACCATCCGAATTATCATCCGCAGAACTTGGCTCGATATCCACACCAAAAACAGTACCACTATTAGACCCAAATCCTTCTATAGCAAACTCTGCTGTAGAAAATATGCCCATCGCTCAGCATACTAATGACGCACTCGCGGCTCAAACAAAAAATAAAACAGCTACTGCGCCTATAGAACCGGATGAGCGTTCGCTGTCTGTTGTTACCTCGCTGTTTAATTCTGTTAAAAACTGGTTTTTGGGTGGCAATTTGGTCGTACGCGTCGGCGTGTTGGTGTTACTCATGGGCGTGGTGCTATTGCTGCGTTTATTAAGCGAGTACATAGAAATTCCTATCAGCCTAAAACTAGCAGCGATAGGAATCATAGGCTTGGCAATAGCGGGGCTGGGACTCAAGCTGGCATCAAAACGCTTTGCTTATGGCATAACATTACAAGGTACCGGCTTAGCCATTGCTTATTTAAGTACCTTTTTTGCCTATGATGTCTATCACGTTATCGCCAGCCTGCCCAGTTTTATGGCGATGGGCGTGTTATCTGCGGTGACCGTTGGCTTGGCGGTTCGTCAAAACGCCTTTCCTTTAGCATTGCTGGCTCTATCTGGTGGTTTCTTTGCACCGATTTTGACCAGTACCGACGCCAGTAGCTTAGTGACACTATTTAGCTATTATCTGCTATTAAACGTGGCTATTGCTGCCATCGCGCATTATCGGCCTTGGAAAGTGCTCAATCTATTAGGCGTTGGCGTGACTTTTGGGCTGGCTTACTACTGGGGCGCTACTGAGAATTTAACAACGGTCATTCAAAATCAGCGCTGGTCATTAATGCTGCTCGTAGCGCTACATTTACTGCTTTACTTATTCGTCGTCATCCGCTATGCGCAGCAAATAATTGCTTATAACGACAGTAATGAGCGTGGCGCTGATAGCCTTAATAAAATGGACATTAATAGCGCAAGCAAAACGGCTACTGCAAATGGCTCGTATCTGTTCCCTATTGATATTGGTCTGTTATTTTCAGTACCCCTATTAACGTTTGGTTTATTTTCTGCACTACTAAACGATATACCAAACGCTTTGACTATTGCTAGCCTCATTTTAGCGGCCATTTATTTAGGGCTGGGTTGGTTATTTATTCAGCGCAGTCAGCGTTATGCGTTAATTACCGAAGGGATGTTGGCGTTGGGTTTTGGATTTTTGGCGTTGGTTATTCCGCTGGCCTTCGATGCGGAATGGGTCGCGTTTGGCTGGTCAGTGCAAGGCCTAGCACTGGTGTGGTTTGGCAGGCGCTCATTGCGGGCGTGGTCAGTATTATTTGGGCTATTATTGCAGTTGGTTAGCGTCGCGCTTTTGGTATTCAAGCTAGCGCTATCTATCGAGTATTATCCGACCTTAACCTTGTCCATTTCTGCCATAAGCGCCTTAGCTACCGTCTTTATCCTACGTGCCAGCAATTCGCCCGTTAACCCAAGCCGCGACTTGAGTCAGCAATCCAAGCCAGCCTTAGCTGAAACGATAGCAACTGACACCCTATCTCAATATGCCCAATCACTGGGAATTAGTACGCAGGCGGCTCAACAATGGCTATCTACTGTTAATAGCCAAAGTACCGTATTCAAACTGATCTGGCAAAGCCCTGTACTCATACGTCTCTTGACACTTACCGCTATTGGTTGGTCGCTGTTTGTGTTGGTTGTCGATTTTGATCAATGGTTTGCCAGCTGGCAGTTAGCAACCACCATGCTGATAGCGATGGCCACCTTATCTAGCCTTGCTATTTATTGGCTGGTTAATCATTACCGCGCTTGGAGCGAGGTTAGACAATTTAGCCACGGGCTACTATTGATATTTTATGTCTTGCTAGTGCTACAGCTGCCACAAAAATTTGAATTCGACTATCAATGGACGACATCTCATTGGCTGTTATTTGCCGCCTTGTTAATCGGCTGGTTAGTTATTGGGCAACTGTGGTTAAGAACGTGGCATGCCCATCTTAGTTCAAAACAATACGATAAATCGAGCTGGCTTGGTGCGGGAATCTTAGTCATAGCGGCAGTCGCTCATTATGGTCTGCCAGATTCGCAAGGTGTTATGACCGTCCTTATTCCGGTCGCTCTCATGCTGACTGGCTTATGGTCAGGTTATCGTTATCGCGGCATTCAAAACGAAAGGGCGATTAAACAGCGCCTTCTCTATTGGTTTAATTGGCAAAGCGCGCTACTAGGCTGCGCCAAAGTTTTTGTTCCGGTGACTTTATTTTGGGTCGTCGTTAGCAACTGGTCTTATGATGGCGTTATTTGGGCACTGCCCTATTTCCCATTGATTAATTTATACGATATCGCTTTATGGTTAGTACTGTTATATGGGCTTGGCATTTACTATATTAACCAGCAGTCCTTTAAACAGGAGCAAGCTGCTATAAACTCTAATTCTAAAGCTAGTAGAGTATCCACTAGCCGCTCTTTATTGATTGTTTTAGGACTTATCAGCTTTTGGGTCATATCCAGTATGCTAGTCAGAACGCTACATGCCTATATTGGCACACCGCTTTGGGACTATGAGGCTTGGGGCGCATGGCACAGTGAACAAGTGCAGACAGGGCTAACCATTCTATGGACGCTACTGGCATTAGTCGCGACTATTATTGCCAGTCATTACAAGCAGCGTGCGTTATGGTTTATGGGTATTGGTCTATTAGGCATTGTCGTGCTGAAGCTGGTATTGGTTGACTTGTCGCAGACTGAAGCGATTTGGCGTGTGGTGTCCTTCCTTGGCGCGGGCAGCTTGATATTACTGATTGGTTATTTAGCGCCGTTGCCACCAGCACGTGATGACATAGCGGATCAGGCTCAAAAATAGCCTCACGTTCGTTATGTCTGGATGAAATTGTAGCGTGAGCACTTTCGTTCTGTAGTAAACTGAACACCATAGCTAAAGGCATTGTCAAAAGCGAGGCATTGACTGCTTTTAGCGCTAAATTTTATGAATGAAAAGGTTATGAAAGCAAATGGATACTAGAGCGAATATTCAGTGGTTCCCTGGGCATATGAATAAAGCCCGCAATGAAGTGAAAGAAATCATGCCACAAATGGATGTGATTATCGAAGTGCTGGATGCGCGCATTCCTTATAGTAGTGAAAATCCAATGGTGGCAACCCTGCGTAGTGACAAACCAGTCATCAAAATCTTAAATAAAGCCGACTTGGCTGATCCTGACATGACCCAAGCATGGATGGATTATTTTGAGCAAGAAGATGGCGTCAAGGCGCTTGCCTTTGATGACAATAAAGCTGCAAATGTACACCGCATTGTTGAGCTGTGTAAAAAGCTTATGCCTAATAAAGCAGAATCGGGCAGACAGATTAAAGCGATGATTTTAGGGATTCCTAACGTCGGTAAATCGACTCTGATTAATACATTGGCAGGTCGTACGGTTGCCAAAACAGGTAACGAGCCAGCCGTCACTAAATCGCAGCAGCTGATAAAATTAGAGGGTGGCATCATGCTGTATGACACACCCGGCATGCTTTGGCCAAAAGTTGAAAATGCAAACTCAGGCTATCGTTTGGCTGCTACGGGTGGCATTCGTGATACGGCCTTTGATTTAGCCGATGTCGCCAGCTATACCGCAGAATATCTAATACAAGCTTACCCTGAGCTATTAAAAGCCCGCTATAAAATTGAGGATCTACCAGAAACTGATTGGGAGTTTTTTGAAGTCGCTGGTCGTAATCGTGGGTGCGTGCGCGCAGGCAATAAAATCGATACTTACCGAATGTCTGAGATTTTAATCAACGAATTACGCAGTGGCACCTTAGGACGCATTAGCATGGAAACCCCTGAGATGCGTGAGACTGAAGAAGCGATGGTCGCAGAGCAACGCTTAGCTCTTGAGGCGAAAAAGACAGCAAAAGAAGAAGAGAAACGCTTACGTCGCTTAAAGACACGTAAAAATCGTAAGTAAGTCTGGGATTCATTTAAATTAATTGAATCGTCTGAAATTTTAGACAAATTTATTATTAACTAGGCTGTCTATGATTCCATCGGCTAAAACCATCCAAATATATTTACCAAAAGGCAATCCTCGTGGGTTGCGTTTGGCTGAAATGACCACTAGAACGGTACGCCTGATTGAAATTCCGCGTATTCATATCGATGATTTCTTTGCGATGCCGGAGGCCAATCAAGTTGGTTTGTATTTTTTAGTAGGTGATACTGATAGTACAGACAAGCCGCTACTTTATATTGGGCAAACGGGTGATCTTAAAAGACGTCTCAATCAGCATGGTGATAAAGACTTTTGGACACGCGCTTTTGTTATGCTCTCAACCAATAATACCATGACCCAAACTCATGCTTTATATATGGAGCATAAGGCGATTGCAACGGCTACTGAAGTTGGCCGCTACGAAATACAAAATGGTAATAATGGCAACCTTCCGCATACTCCTGATCCATTAAAAGCAGACTGTGAAGAACTGTTTTATACCTTGAATGTCCTACTATCGACTTTAGGTCAACCTATATTTGAATCGCTCAGTCTTTATAGCGCTGGAAAAAATCATACTAAAAATACTATTGATGACAATAATGTTATCAAGCCTATCGAAAACGATATCATGCTATTTTATTGCAAGGTTAGCGGTGGTGATGCCCAAGGCTATTATGATGATGATGGCTTTGTATTGCTGGCAGGCTCTTTGATACGCAAAAAAACCACCTCAACAATAAATAAGTTGATATTCGATAGAAGAAGTAAAATGCTCGTTAGTAATAATTTGGTTGACCACAATAGTGACTTTTATAAATTAGTAGAAGATCAGTTATTTAAATCGCCAAGTGGCGCTAGTCAATTAGTAACAGGGCGCTCTACTAATGGTTGGATTACATGGAAAAATGCGCAAGGTCAAAGTTTAAATAGCATTTATCGCTAGTCGTATTCGCCAATTATTAAATCTGCTTTAACTATATTTCATTTCTATACAGACAGACGATTTAGGACTTTATATCTACTCATTCAATCTTCCTATAATGATGAGCAATTACGATTGCTCACTTCTTCGCTTGTCTATTTAATAACCTATTATTGATATAACCGCCTATGACTCAGCTTACCGCCAATCCAAATTCTACACCGTCTAACATTCCTTTAAATCACTCGCCTACTTCCCTTAACTCCTTCGCCCCACGTCTTCTCGACTGGTTCGCTATCAATGGCCGCCATGACTTACCGTGGCAACAGCACCAGACTGACAAGCCCAATTCTTATATCGTTTGGTTATCAGAAGTCATGCTTCAGCAAACACAAGTGGCAACTGTACTGCCGTATTTTGCGCGCTTTATGACGTCGTTTCCGACGGTACAAGATTTAGCAGCAGCGGAATGGGATGAAATAGCAGAACATTGGGCAGGACTGGGCTACTATGCGCGTGCCCGTAATTTGCATAAAGGCGCCAAGCAGCTGGTCGCAACCCTTGATGAGACTGGTGAATTTCCACAGACCTTAGTAGGTTGGGAAGCCATATCAGGCGTTGGCCCTTCAACAGCTGGCGCGATTATGGCAATGGGCTTGCATCACTATGGCGTTATATGTGATGGCAATGTCAAGCGGGTGCTGACACGCTGGGCAGCAATTGATGGTGATATCACTAAGTCTGCCACTACTAAAGAGCTGTGGGCATTGGCGGAGCGCTTGACCCCTAAGCAACATTCAGGACTATTTGCCCAAGCCATGATGGATATGGGCGCGACCTTATGCACACGTCGCAAACCTGCTTGCCTATTATGTCCACTACAAGGCGACTGCTTGGCCCATGCACAAAGCCGAGAAGAAGACTATCCGGTCAAAGCCAAAAAGAAACCCAAACCCAGTAAATTTAGCAATGCGCTACTTATTGAAAATACAGAGGGCGAGATACTGTGGCTACAGCGCCCTGACAATGGTATTTGGGGTGGCTTGTGGAGTTTGCCACTAGAGTTTGTAGAAAAAATTAGTGGGAAAGTTGCCATTAAAAATACTGATAAGAAACTAACCACAGCTACTGACAATCAGCAATTAGAAATTGCTAGCAATGAAAAAGTATACGAAGCAGAATTTACCACTGCTGAGCAAATTATTAACGAGTGGCTAAATAACAATCAGCTAATAGCAGAATCAGTGAATACGACGTTATTAGAAGATGCGCCTATTAAGCATTCATTGACCCATTTTCATTGGTATTTGACGCCGCAATCATTGACCTTAAATGCCAAGCAAACGCAAGAATTAACCACAGTATTGCAAGCCGCTGAGATTAATGTAAATTGGCTAAACGGTGATGACGCACAGGCAACATTGGGATTACCACGAGCGATGGTAAAGATTTTGGAATAGAATCCTATATAAGCACTTAAAGCGGGATAATAAAAAAGCGACTCATAACTTGTTATGAGTCGCTTTTGCTTTAATTGCCATCAGAGCATACGATCAAAAAATGCTATAGCTAAGCCGTTTCAAAACAGATAAAGGATAGCTGGAAGAAATTTTCGAAGCCTCTGGAGTGACGCAGTCACACAGCAAGCTAGAAAAATTTTTGCCAGTTATCCAAAACCATGTGTGTATCCGTTTTATTTAGTTCTGACTATATTAAAACGAGCTAGCAAAAACCTCTAACAAACTAAGACTTCGGTACGCGCAAGCGCATCAGCCCTTCTTGCTGCACAGTCGCCACCAGCTTACCGTCTTGCCAAAACTGGCCGTGATTTAACCCTTTTGCATTGGAAGTCGTATCACTCCACATGTCATATAATAGCCAATCATTAAGATCAAAAGTGCGATGGAAATGCATTGAATGATCAATACTGGCCGCTTGCAAACCACTGGTCATAAAGCTAACGCCGTGTGACATAAGCCCTGTACCCACCAAATAAAAGTCAGAAGAAAATGCCAATAGAGCTTGTTGAATGGCGATTGGCTGGGCACCCAACTCGCGAATACGTAGCCAGTTGGCTTGCTTGGGTCTCATCGGCTCTGGATTTATAGGATCACGAGGCTTGACCGGCTTGATTTCCACATGACGGCGACGCATAAAACGCGCTTTTAGCGCATCTGGTACTTTGCCAACGTATTCTTCTTTTAGATCTTGCTCAGCGAGTAAGTCCTCTGGCGGTGGATAAACGGGCATATCTTCTTGATACTCTAAGCCCTCCTCCATCGGTGAAAATGAAGCAATCATCGAAAAGATCACTTGCTCGACTGGTGGCTTACCGCGTATTTCCTTATATTGAATGGCAGTCACTTCACGCGCTGATAAGCTACGACCATCACGTAATCGGCGGACTTGATAGATGACAGGCTGAGTAATATCCCCACCCCGTAAAAAATACCCATGCAGCGAATGACAGGGCTTATCTTCAGTGAGCGTATGGGCGGCTGCCATCATCGCTTGGGCAAGAACTTGTCCCCCAAAAATACGCGCGCCAACATAATCATGGCTTTTACCTTCGAAGACATCAGGGCTGACTTCAATAAGCGCCACTGTGGCGAGTAGCTCATCAATCAGTTGCGAATAATCAGACATGACGATACGTTTCCTTATTTTTATCAATAACCCTTGCGACCTAACAATATCGCTGTGATATCAAGCCGATATGGCTTGGGGTCGGTTAGGATTTGACTTTAAAACAAAACAATATGAAATCACTGGCAGTAATATTCAAGATAAATTATAGGATGAACAATAGAATTGCGACGTATTAATTATAAATGAAAAGGCAAGCATCTTACCCACTATTTGTGTCTTTGACCAGTTGCAGGCTGCCAGCCACCTCGTATTAGGCTGACTGTTCAGGCTAGACTAAGGTAACGTTGCTGCTGTTAACAACGAAATCAATAACGAAAAAACGAGATACTGCTTAGCACCTCGTTTTTGTCATACAAAGTTCCTGTTTATGCAGGCTCAGCGCTTATAGCCCCAGTATAGTACCGATACAGCGGTACCAATCAAAAAAATGTAAGCTTTATGGCTTCACTGATACTAGCACCCGAATAGAATCAGGTACTAATGATAAACTGGCTAACGCTTGCTCACCTTGCGCTTTTAGCTGCTCTAAACGCTCAATTTCTGCGGGACGCACATTAGGATTAATAGTTTGCAGATGTTTGAGACGCTTGATTTCACGTGACCACTGCTGGCTAAAGCGATTGCTGGCTTGCTCACCCATATCAGCCAATTGCGTACGGGCAATATCTTCGGCTTCATAATAACGTTGCTCAATAATATCGCCGCGTACTTTAATCACTTGCCGTGCACGGTTATTATCTAAGCGCTCAATGTGCGGCATGATCATATCGCTACTGATACGCGCTGATAAATCACTACCTTGCTCACTGATAAAGATACGAATATTTTGTGCCGGTAAAGTCGCAGGTAGATTTAATATTTTTGGGGCAATGGCTTCAACGCGGAAGTTAACCTCCAGCATCACCGTTCCTTGCGGCATAGCCGCACTTTTTAGCATGCCAACCGTCGTATTACCAAAGGTGCTGGTACTGGCAAGCTCATAAATCGCGCGCATCAGAGGATGTTCATGAGTGATAAACTCAATATCTTCATGCTGGAGCGCCTGATCACGGTCAAAGGTCAAGGTCAAGCCGTCGTCGTCACCAAGTGGTAAGCCATCAATATAGTCACTAATCTCCGTACTGTCTAGCGGCGCAATCACCCATGAACCATCACGCTGGACGCTGTGGTCAATATTCGCTGACGCTAAGAAACGCTCAACGAACTGCGGCAACACATTGTGGCTATCAAAGTCACGCATGGCATCAGCGATGCGCCCAGCAACCCGTGGACGGCACGAGTTGTATTCTAATAGACGGTCGCGACCGGCTTGTAGCTGCGCTTCAAGACCTAATCGGGTTTGCAATGCATCTGCGATAACTTCCTGCAAAATAGTACGATTATCAGCGGTATCCGCACCTTCAAGAAGGGGTTTAAGCGTTTGGATATATTGCTCCTGCACACTTTGAGCAGTCGGTGAAATCTGATTGAACATATTCAGCGCGCTGTTATACCAATGATAGAGACGCTCTTGCGCCGTACCTTGAACATAAGGGACGTGCAACGTGATTTGCTGCGTTTGTCCGATACGGTCTAGACGACCAATACGCTGTTCTAAAGTGTCGGGATTGGCAGGTAAGTCCCATAATATTAACTGGCTGGCAAACTGGAAGTTACGGCCTTCTGAACCAATCTCAGAGCACAATAATATCTGCGCGCCTTCGCTATCACCAAAGAACGCCGCTGCTTGGTCACGCTCAAGCAAGGTCATCTGTTCCGTAAAGATAGCCGTCTTAATCCCAGCATGTAATCGCAACACGGCTTCTAAGCTTTCAACCGTTGCGCCACTACGTGCGATCAAGAGCACTTTTTTATGTTTAAGCTCACCTTTTAAGATATCAATCAGCCACGGTACGCGTGGATCGTCTTCTAGCCAGCCGCCATCGGGTTGATTTTCTTCACCCCATAGCTGCTCACGTAGCTTCCCTGTGGTCTGATAGCTGTCTATCCATACATCAGGGAGTGGCAATGGATGCGGTTGACTGCTACGCCCATAAAATCCTTTAACGCTTTCACGGGTATTGCGGAACAGGATTCGCCCGGTACCATGACGATCTAACAGCTCATTGAGCGCATAAGTCCGCAGCTTATCATCCTCATTAATAGTCGCCAATTCATCTGGGCTTACATCTAAGAGACTGGTCAAAGCGGAGATTTGCGCGGGATTTAGGGGTTCATCTTCTATTAACATACCAGCAACCGTTGCGGTTTCAGCAAAAGCTTCTTGACCCACGATAAACTCATCTAAGTCATCAAAACGGTCAGAATCGAGCAAGCGCAAACGCGCAAAATGGCTTTGCACACCCAGCTGTTCAGGGGTTGCGGTTAACAGCATTACGCCTGGAGTTTCTTCAGCAAAGTCCGCAATCAGATCATATTTATCATTGCCGCCTTGTGCCTCATCCCAATGCAGATGATGCGCTTCATCGACTACCAGTAAGTCAAAACCAGCATCCATCGCCTGATCATACAAATCAGGATGATCGAGCAATAGATCCATACCCGCAATAATACATTGCTCAGTTAAAAACACATTTTGCTCAGGGTCATGCTCTTTAATAGCCGCAGTACGGACTAAATCAAACAAAGCAAAGTTCAAATTAAAGCGCCGACGCAGCTCAATCATCCACTGGTATTGCAGACTATCAGGAACTAAAATTAAGACTCGTTCAGCCTTGCCTGTTAACAGCTGCTGATGAATAATCAATCCTGCTTCAATGGTTTTACCCAGCCCAACCTCATCCGCGAGCAGGACACGCGGCGCGATACGTTTGCCGACTTCATGGGCGATATAAAGCTGATGCTCAATAATATCGACACGCGCCCCCATCATTCCTTTTAATGGATGGCCTGCCAGCGCTGATTGCATCCGTAGAATATCTTGGCGCAACTCATACCAATCTCCGCGCTCGATACGCCCTGCTAATAAGCGCTCAAGTGGTTTTGCCAAAGTGATATTCGCAGCAAGGCGGGTTTCCATTATTCCTTTAGGAACAGCACCTTTATCATTACCTTCGACACTATATTTGAGTACGCCCATGACCTCGTCGACTGCGGTGACTGTATAGCTATTGCCTTGTTGGTCACTGATGCTATCGCCAACCTTGAACACGACGCGTGATAACGGTGCGGAGTTTTTTGCATAGACACGTGTTTCTTCACTTTGCGGGAATAAAATATGCACACATCGATCGTCTACATCGACGACCACACCTAAGCCCAGTTCGGACTCAGTATCAGATAAATAGCGTTGACCAACGGCGAATTCAGTACTGTGCAATGAAGCGATAGAGATAGTCATAGGGCGATGTCTTTTTGTACTCAAATGATAAGAAAAATAGATAACTAATAATAGTGGCTCATAACAGCAAACAAGCTGAACCATTATATAGCGTTAGCGGCTAGATGCGTGCGTTAAGTTGATTTTTCAAGGGATGATTCATGCAAGTCTATAGTGATAGTCAGCAGGAAGTGGTCATATAAAGCCATAAGATAACGACTCGCAAGTAAGGAAAAGATATTTACATCATAAAATTGTTTCTATATTGTTAATTAATGAAAGTAAACGTCTCTTTTTATTACACTCGTTAATCATATTGATAATTAAAAGATAACTTTTAGCAAGTCGATATTCATAACTGAGTGTTGTTCACGATTACAGGGAAAGTATCGCTGTTCATAGGTATTTAAGTTGTAGACAAATATATTAGCTGGCCTATTATGCCATAGGCAATAGGCGCTACCTTGTTACGTACTATTCAGGTACTTATACGTAGCCTTAGTCACTTTTACGAATAATCACTTTTACGAATAATCATATGCTCGTTTTCTACCAGGCACTATAACTGGTAGCATTTTTTGTACGCTATATAATTCAAGGATGAATCCCACTATGAGTGCCTCCAAAAAAGTTGGCTTTTTTAACCAAGTCAGTACCCAAGTTACCATTATTTTATTTCTCGCTTTTGCCGTTGTTATCGCGGTCGTCTTCTATATCGTTGAAAAAGAAGGCTATGATAAGATTCGAGTTGAGTCGGGAAAACTGGTGGCTCAACGGGGTAATACCGCCGTTAACAGTATTTCATCAGATGTCAATCGCGTGATGCGTAGTGCCTTGCAGTTACAGCAAAGTGCTCAAACGTTACCGCTTCAAGAAGATATTTTACAAGTCAGCACGGCCAATGCTTTTGACAAGCGCGATTATAGCTTGTTAGGTAGTGGTGGTATCTGGCCTGATAATGGCGCACTTGGCGATAATACGGCCACGCATCCGTTTTTGATGGTACGCCAAGATGGGGATTACCGAGCCATACTATCTGATCCAAATCCTGCTAACCCTTACTATCAGGAAGGTTGGTTTGGTAGAGTAAAAGCCTTCAAACCTAGTAGCTGTATATGGGCTGATGTGCGACCGACTCAGACCAAAGGCGAGCTTGCAATGAGCTGCGGCATCGCTATTGAACGCGACAACGAATTTTGGGGTGCTAGTACGGTCAACTTCACCCTCAATCAGCTACAAGCAAACATCGTCAAGCTCAGTGAAAGCTCAGGATCAGGTTATATTTTACTGATTGATAACAGTAACAAGGTTATCGCCTCCTCTAACCCTGAGCGCTTAAGCTACATTGATGAAGAAACAGGTACACCGCTTGATATCAAGCAAGTTATTAATTCAGACCCTGCTTGGCAACCTATCCTCGATTTTTTAGATGCTCAGCACAGCGATATTATCAACCAAGTCATGACGCAAATCTCTCCAGAAGCACAACAAGTGATCGCAACACTTGCCAAAACTGAAAAAGCCGCCGTGAGTAGTTCTGAGCTCATCAACTACGCCGCTTATCTAAATACCAGTGAAAGCAATCAAAGTACGATGGACAGTCGCTTATTACAGAGCTTTGAGTTAACCAATGACAACTACTACGATGGTAGTCAAGCGTATGTTTTCCAGATTCCTGAAACGTACTGGAAACTGATCGTAGTACAGCCGGATTCTGAGATCAATGCCATTGCTGACAACTTAAGTAATAACTTAATTAACTGGATTATGTTAGCGCTATTTGTAACGGCTGCTCTGATCTACTTTATGTTGACATTCTTAGCGTTTAAGCCTTTGAAAGAAACCACAGACAAGATATCTCAAGCCGAACAGCTCATTAATGACAAGCAATATAATAAGCTGAGTGATGTTAAGTTCGCTACGGGTCGTAACGAGATTGGCCTTGTGAACGGTTCTATTAATGACCTATTAGACCGTATTCAGTCTAACGAAGGTAAGCTTGCCAATATCAACCAGCAGCTCGAAGAAAAAGTAGTAGAGCGTACTGCTGAGCTACAAGACACCCTAAAAGAGCTAAAAACATCACAGCTGCAATTAATACGTTCAGAAAAAATGGCAACGCTAGGACAAATGGTAGCAGGCGTTGCGCATGAAGTGAATACACCACTGTCTTATGTCCAAAATAACCTTGAGATTATTGGTCAGCTGACCGCGCAATATGAAGAGCTTATTGACTTAGTACAAAGTTTAAAAGCCTCTAAGACTGATGCTGTACCACAAGCTGAGATTGAGAGTTTATTGGCTAAGATTGTCAGCGCCTCTGATGAAATCGAAGAAGACGACCTATCAGATGAGCTCAAAGAGCTGATTAAAGACTCACTATTTGGGGTAGAACAAATCACCGAGATGGTACTAAATCTACGCAACTTTGCGCGACTTGATGAATCAAAAGTTAAGACCATCGATGTGCGTGAATGTATTGAAGCCTCGCTCAAAATCGCTGGTAACTCTATCAGGCATCAAGACATTGTTACTGATTTTGCACCGACGCCTGAAATTAAGTGCTCACCATCACAGATCAATCAAGTATTGGTGAATCTATTGAATAATGCCTCGCAAGCTATGGAAGAAAAATCCAATGGCAAGATTGAAGTGCGTACCCGCGCGGATGATACCAATGTTTATATTGATGTGAGCGATAACGGGAAAGGTATGAATCAGTCAGTGCTAGATCAAATATTCGAGCCGTTCTTTACCACCAAAGCTGCAGGTGAAGGTACTGGTCTTGGTATGGCTATTAGTCAGCAAATTATGGAGCAGCATAACGGTGAGATCAAAGCCATGTCAACTGAAGGCGTTGGGACCACATTTACCTTAACTCTCCCTATCAATAATGACTTAACCGAGAAGAATCTGGCTGCGTAAGCCGTTGGCTGCGGACGTTGTCGTTTAATTGCTCATTGCAAACAAATGACAACGAAAAGTAGCCCTCTATTGTTATTCATTATAAGGACATGACTATGAATGAATTTGAAGATACCACCGGTATGCCTGAGTCAAACGCTGAGCCTAAACCTAAGCTGGCGTTTATCGACGATGAAAAACGCATTTTGCGCTCTATGAAACTGCTGTTTCGTAAAAGCCATGATGTCTTTATCACTACTGATCCCGACGAGTATATTGACTATATCAAAAACAACCACGTGCATGTGGCGGTCAGCGACCAACGCATGCCTGAGCGTGTTGGTGTCGATATTCTACGAGAAATTAAAGACATCTCGCCATCGACCATGCGCATATTATTGACCGGTTATGCCGATTTGAATGCCATTATTGGTTCTATTAATGACGGCGAAATTTATCGTTATTTGACTAAGCCCTGCAAATCTGAAGAGCTACAAACCGTCGTCGGCCGCGCTACTGAGATCGCTTTGACTTATAGTGCTGACGAAGACGCCAATCAAATCGACAGCTCAGATAACAAACAGACGCTATTAGTCATCGACGAGACGGATGAGCTGATTGAGCAAATACGTAAGCAATTTTCAAACAGTTACAAGGTGCTACATGCGACGAGTTTAGAGGACGCTTATGACTATTTAGCGAATTATGATATCGGTGTTTGTATTACAGACATTAACGTCAGTGGTGAGAATATTGCGCCGATTATCTTTACCTTAAAACAAGATGCCCCTCATCTAGTGGTATTGGTACAGACTGAGTTCCAAGATGCTGGTTTGTTGATTGACCTTATCAATAAAGGTCAGGTTTATCGCTGCTTACCGAAGCCTATGCGCGCCAGCTTACTAGAGATTAGTGTCAACCGTGCCTTCCGCCATCACAGTAATCTCAAAGCCAGTCCTGATCTGGTCAAGCGTCACGAGGTAGAGCATGATCCTGATAACGATGTCCGTATTGACTTAAGCAATCGTGTACGCAGTTTTATTAGTAAATTACGCAAGCGTTTTTCTTTATAGGGCATTTGCCTTACGTGCATTGCTCTATAAGGTATAAAGGTAACGAGGCTATTGTTATCGTAAAATAAAACCTCTACTTCAAACATGAAGTAGAGGTTTTTTCTTGTTTATTAAAGCGGGTTTTATCTTTTGACTAACTGAGCCAACGTGCTACATTAAGCCGACCATAATTAAATTTAATATTCAAAATATAGTTCATATTAAAAATAACATATTGATAAGGAATAAGTATGCAAGCGGTATTTTTAGACAAAGGGACTTTTTCCGATGGCGTCGACTTGCCAGCACCGACTGGGGTTAGTGACTACATACTTTATGACGATACGCCTCAAGAGCTCATTATTGAGCGCTGTCAGAATGCTGAAATTATCATCACCAACAAAGTAAAAATCACCGCTGAAGTAATTGCCAAGCTACCTAAGCTTAAGCTCATTCAACTCACCGCCACCGGTATGAACAATGTCGATCAAGACGCCTGTGCTGAGCACGACATCAAGCTATATAACGTTGCAGGTTATGCCGTCAAAAACGTCCCTGAGCATACCTTTATGCTGATGCTTAACGCTATGCGGGCAGGTTTTTATTACCATAAAAAAGTAGTCGATGGCTCTTGGAATGACAATGGAAGTTTTTGTCTGCTTGATATTCCGCTGGTAGATTTAGAAGACAAAACCTTGGGTATCATTGGTGTGGGCACTATTGGCAAACGCGTGACCGATATCGCAAAAGCTTTTGGTATGACCGTACTATGGGCAGAGCATCAAGGGCGCGCGCCACGTAACAGCGATTATACCGCTTTTGATGAAGTGCTTGCCTTTGCTGATGTGATTAGCTTACATTGTCCATTAAACGAGGATACCAAGCATCTTATTAATAAAGAGTCATTGGCAAAAATGACGAAGCAGCCACTGCTCATTAATGTTGCGCGCGGCGGTATTGTCGATAGCCAAGCGCTCACTGAGGCCATTCACAGTGAGCAGATTATGGGTTATGGCAGCGATGTGTTTGAGCAAGAGCCAATCGCTAACGACGACCCTTTATTGAGTCTACAAGATCATCCGCGCGTTATCTTTAGCCCGCACAACGCTTGGGCCAGCAAAAGCGCGCAGCAAACGCTTTGGCAAATATTGAGCCAGCAAGTCGCTGATTTTATCGATGACTGTGCCTAAGGTCTTTATCGATACCGATACTTGCTACTCTAACGGCTAAAGCGTAGCCATTTGTCTTTTATTTGGCGATGTTTGAGCATAATGCGATCGCTTAAATAGTTGCTAGTGACCTTCCAAGGATAGCGGTCTCCTTGTTTGGGCAACTCATCTTTGGCCCGACTTATATAGCCAGCTGATAGTGATCCCATGATCGTATCCGCTTGGGCTTGGACTTTTTCGTTCTCAATCTCTGCTTGTGGCAACACAGTATGATAACGATGCTTTTTCATATAGCCCAACAGTCTCATCAAGTAGTAACAGGCCAAATCAACTTTTAGGGTCCACGATGCATTGGTATAGCCAAACATGACCGCCATGTTGGGCAGTCCCTCAATCATCACTGCTTTATAAGTCATGCGCGAGCCCACATCAACCGCTTCACCATCGACATATACTTTTGCACCGCCAAGCATCTGAAGCTTAAGACCCGTTGCCGTCACGATGATATCGGCATCGAGGTGTTTGCCTGATTTCAGCATTATACCGGTCTCAGTAAAGTGGCTGATATGATCAGTGACCACCTCTGCACGCGTGCCATGTAAAGCCAAAAACAAATCACTATCCGGTACAGCGCATAGGCGCTCATCCCATGGATTGTAATCTGGTAAAAAGTGATCGATTTTGACCCCACTCCCTTTGAGCTCTTGTTTGGCCCAGTGCTTTAACAGTCCCTTCATAACACTAGGAGCATGAACGGCCACTTGATAGACGCCTTGTTGGCGTAGCACATTACGTACTCGTAGCAACGTATAGGCCTGCTGTTTGGATAAAGGGGAATACTTGGCCGATAGCCAATCAAGCGCATAATCATCGCCTGGTACGCTGGCCACATAAGTCGGCGAACGTTGCAACATAGTGACATGGCGTGCGCATTGGTCACCCGTTTCATCCACTAGCGCTGGCATCAGCGTCATCGCCGTTGCACCACTACCAATGATCACTACTTTTTTGTCATTATAATCCACGTCCTGCCAATGCTGCGGATGAACGATATGACCTTTAAAATCCTCTTCCCCTTCAAAATGAGGTCGATACCCTGCTTTATAATCATAGTAGCCCGTTGCGCCAACCACGAAGTTTGCCGTCAAGATGAACACTTCACCACTGCCATGATTTTTGACCATTGCCGTCCACTGCTGATAGCGACTTGACCACGATAATTGCTGAACTTCATGACGATAGCGAATATGTTCGATGACCTTGAATTCGCGCGCGGTATCAGCGATATAGCTTTTGATATCACTACCGCTTGCCAGCATCCTATGATTCACCCATGGGCGAAAGCTATAGCCGAACGTCAACGCGTCAGAATCAGAGCGAATGCCGGGGTAATCAAACAGATCCCATGTACCCCCTAGATCTTCACGTTTTTCTAATACTACGAATCGCTGCGCTGACGGCTGATCTTTCTGCTTTTTCTTAGCTGTACGCTTTTGCTTGGTAGGGTTTTTATGATCAAAAAATTGGGTGTTTTGCTGTTGCAAGTAGCACGCCATACCGATACCGGCTATCCCTGCTCCGATAATAAGCACCTCATAATCCGCTGGCGTACTAGACTGCGATTTTGAGCGTTTAAATAAACCCCTTATACCTTTTTTTGCCCTTTTACTTTCACTATCAGCCCCTGTATTAGTAGCCTCTTTACGTTTATTAGCGCAGTTTTGGGTATTACTACGTGACTGAGATGATGTGATATCGGTCATGGCTATTATTTATCCTTTTTTAGTATTTGATTGTCCCTAATCTATACCACTAAAAATGGCTTTAGTAGTATCTAATCTTAATTTTTTGATGGATTTTTTAATGACATCTTTTAAAAAGGTACTGGGCTTTCCCAATCCATCCACGCACCCAGCACAGGATGTTTGAGTCGCAGCTGATGAGCGTGCAAATTCAGTCGAGGGGCAATATTTAATGCCTGACCTTCTGCATAAATGGAATCACCAATAATCACATGTCCAATATGTACCATATGTACCCGCAGCTGATGGCTACGACCAGTGACCGGTTTGAGAATAACCCGAGTCACTGCTTGTCCATTACATAATTCATGGTCGACCACCTTATAGTGCGTCAACGCGTTTTTATGCCAGTCATGATCGACGATATGGCGCGGCTTGGTGGCTGGCTCGTAGCGCACTGGCGCTGATATCTTGCCAGTCGCACCCACACTTTCCCATTTACCAAATACCCGCGCTTGGTATTTTTTCTGTGGTAAACGCTCAATGAACTGCTTACTGATATTGGTTTGCGCTGCTGCATTTTTGGCAAAAATTAACAGCCCTGAAGTATCCATATCTAGACGATGAATTAATTTCACGGCTGGATTTGCCTGCTCAAGCCGTGACAACAGACTGACCTTTAATGTTTTACCATCGACACTCAACAGCCCTGCCGGCTTATCAACCACCCAAATATCTTCATCTTCGTAGACGGTAACCTCTTTCGCAAACGTTTGAAAAAATTCAGGCGGATAGGTGGTTTCTTTTACGTTAAGGGCGGTTATAACTTCATCAGTAAAGGGCATAAAAATAACTACTTGTTTGAGTTGGTTGGAATATAACTTTGAATATAGTAATGATAACGAAGGCTAAAATGACCGTTAGATTCTAATCTTAGGTAGCCATAAGCAACCTAAGTCACAGATATAACATAACCTGTTTCATTGTGTTTCGATTTATTATACTAATATTAATTGTTGAGTAATTTAACTGGCCTGTATCTATTAAGATTGAGTAAACATGTTAATATAATCGCACATTTTAACCGCTTCCTAACCATTCTTTAGTCGTTAATTACTCAGCTGTTATCGTAATAAGTGCTTAAACATTATTAACTAATATGCCTGCCAATTGATGGCAACAGACACAATAAAACAAGAGAGAAAAAATATGTCAGACCTTATTGTACACACTACCGATGCTAACTTTGACCAAGATGTACTACAATCAGATATTCCAGTATTGGTAGACTTTTGGGCAACTTGGTGTGGACCTTGTAAAGCCATCGCTCCTATTTTAGAAGATTTGGCAACCGACTACCAAGGTAAAGTTAAAATCGTCAAAGTCGATGTCGATAACAATCCACAAGCAGCCAGCCGTTTTGGTATTCGTAATATTCCAACCTTGTTCGTCTTTAAAGGTGGCGAGAAAGTGGATTCAGTCATGGGCTTACAACCAAAAGCTGAGCTTGCCAAAGTCATTGATAAGCATTTATAAGCATTGATAAGCATCGAATATTGGGCTCATTAGCTCCTTTATAGCATAACCGGAAAAGCCATTATCTAGGTAAGATAGTGGCTTTTTTGCTGCTTTTTTAATCAAAAGACTGAATTAAACGACTTTTTTAGCAAAAATTATTGACAACGCTATCGTGAAGACCGTATAGTCTGCTGACTAGATAAACATAACTGTTTTCCTAAGCATCTTATCGCTATTCTCCTCGTGTTTATCAACACAAAACACAATTGCTATTACTGAACACAGTTATTAAAAAATCACCAAACGCAATTACTGATACTGAGTTCTTTTCTGTGACTCTTATGTCATCTTCTTTATTTTCACTTTTTGTTATCCTGCCTCAAATGTAAGCAGCCGATGATGATCTGATATATAAAAATCAATGTGATATGACGCTCAACTCTGTGCCCGCACCCTATCGCTACACTAGCGTTATTTTAATCAATATCGTGGGCTTTGCTGCAAATGGCAGTTCTCACTCGATAAATTGCTAACGACCTATCTATGAATTTAACTGAATTAAAGAAAAAATCAATCGCTGAGCTGTTGGCTATCGCCAAAGAAATGGGTCTTGATAATATGGCGCGTAGCCGTAAACAGGACATCATTTTTGCTATCCTAAAAACTCATGCCCGTAACGGTGAAGCCATCTATGGTGACGGCGTACTTGAAGTCCTACCGGATGGTTTTGGCTTTTTGCGCTCCTCTGAAGGCTCATATTTGGCAGGTCCTGACGACATTTACGTCAGCCCAAGCCAAATTCGCCGCTTTAGCCTCAAGACAGGCGACAGTATCGCTGGCACTATTCGCCCGCCAAAAGACTCTGAGCGTTATTTTGCGCTGTTAAAGGTTGGCGAAATCAACTTCGATACGCCAGATCGCTCACGTCACAAGCTTATTTTTGAGAACTTAACCCCGCTATTCCCTACTGAGCAGCTTAAGCTAGAGCTTGGTAACGGTACTACTGAGGACTTGACCGGTCGAATTATTGACCTAATTGCCCCCATTGGTAAAGGTCAGCGTTCTATTATTGTCGCGCCGCCAAAAGCCGGTAAGACAATGCTGCTACAGACTATCGCCCAATCTATTACTCGCAACAATCCTGAGTGTTATCTGATTGTCTTACTGATCGATGAGCGTCCAGAAGAAGTGACCGAAATGGTACGTACGGTACGTGGTGAAGTGGTCGCCTCAACCTTTGACGAGCCACCGCAACGTCATGTGCAAGTGGCCGAAATGGTCATCGAAAAGGCCAAGCGTCTGGTTGAACATAAACAAGATGTGGTCATCCTACTGGATTCTATTACTCGTCTTGCCCGCGCTTACAATACGGTCATCCCTTCATCAGGTAAAGTATTAACTGGTGGCCTTGATTCCAATGCCCTTGAACGTCCTAAGCGTTTCTTTGGTGCCGCACGTAACGTCGAGGAAGGTGGCAGCTTAACCATTATTGCCAGTGCTCTTATTGATACTGGTAGTAAAATGGACAGCGTTATCTTTGAAGAATTCAAAGGTACGGGCAACCAAGAGATTACGCTTGAGCGTGATTTGGCTGAAAAACGGGTTTTCCCTGCGATTAATATCAAGAAATCGGGCACCCGCAGAGAAGAGCGTTTGCTTGATGAAGATAAGTTACGTAAGGTTTGGATTCTGCGCAAACTGCTGCAACCGATGGATGGCGTACAAGCGACCGAGTTCTTACTCGATCGACTCAGAGAAGCTAAAACCAATGATGAATTCTTTGAGCAAATGAAACGTAAATCGCAAAACTAAATATAATTCGTTTCATACGACTCAACAAAGAGACCGCTTCAGTGCGGTCTTTTTTTGCTCTAACTTTACGTGAATCCTAAAAAACAGCAAACGTAACGTTGAGATAAATACAATCACTCTAAGCTAAACTTCTACCAATGATACAGTGGAGCAACATCTCTTACATCTCATTTGCAAAGGTTAGCGTTTCTACTACGACCAAGCACTCGTTAAAAGGCTACTATGGAACATAGTATAAACATACTTCATTAACCAATAATGTATTTTAATTTTGACGACTTAATAGGTGATAATATGAAATTTGCTAAAACTCTTGCAATGACTGCCATTACTAGCTCAGCGCTTATTATGACTGGTTGTAACTCTATGGGTGGATACAATAGCGGCATGAGCAATACTGCTAAAGGTGCTGCTGCTGGTGCAGCGGCTGGTGCACTTATCAGAAGTAAGGGCGATAGCAAAGACATCGCTCGTGGTGCATTAGCGGGTGCTGCAGTAGGCGGCGCAGGCGGTTACATCATCGATAACAACTAAATTGCTATCTAGCATATTGGTATTAAAAAAAGCCTGCAATGTTGATTGCAGGCTTTTTTTAATACCAATATTTCTTAATTTGAAAGCTGTTACGGCGTATTATTGAGTATAGTACCCAACTAACTGTGGCTTATCACTAAATTATAGCGCACCACTAAAGGTATCACAGGACTGTACACTACCACTTTCAATACCGCGAGTGAACCATTGCACGCGCTCTTGGCTGGTTCCATGAGTAAAGCTATCTGGCGTTACAGCGCGACCACTAGCGCGTGCCAGACGATCATCGCCAATTTGTCCGGCAGCATTAATTGCTTCGTCCACATCACCCGCTTCTAAAAATCCTCCTTCTACTATAGACTGAGTGCGCTGCTGATTTCTATTCGCCCAAACACCCGCAAAACAATCCGCCTGTAACTCCTGCAATACCGATAATTTATTAGCCTGCGCTTGCGTCACTTGACGGCTGGCTTCATTGACCTGCTGAGTTATTCCTAATAGTGTCTGTACGTGATGCCCTACTTCGTGTGAAATGACATAGGCTTGAGCAAAATCGCCTGCTTTCCCTTGATTTTCTGCATCACCTGAACCTTGTTGATCCCCAGTTATACCCAAATTTTGGCGCATTTCTGCAAAAAACGACGTATCTAAATAAACCGTCTGATCGCCTGGGCAATAAAATGGTCCAGTAGCGGCTGTAGCGCTACCACAGGCTGAACTGACTTGACCATTGAACAAGATTAATGAGGGCTCTTGATAAGTACTGCCGCCTTCATTAAATATTTGATGCCAAACTGCTTCGGTATCGGCAAGCACCACTTTGACAAACCTAGTATCACGGCTGTCATCATTGGCAACTTCAGTCGATGCATTCTGACCACCACCTGCTACAACTTGCCCCGTTTGTAGCGCAGTCATCGGATTTACTCCGAAAACTAGCCATAGAATACCGGCAATAATAATACCGCCGATACCGCCGCCAATCATCTTACCACCACCGCTGCTTGTGCGGACGTTAGAGCTACCCCGCCTACCTTGCCATTTCATAGTTATTCTCCTCAAATATATAGGCCATTGCTTATTTTTTTCTTACCCTTGTTACTTCTGAAACTTGTCAGTGCTTATTAGTATTCTTATAGCGTATTAAGCTGTTAAGAACCAACAAATCACTTCACGATTTTACAAAATTTTATTTATAAGTTACCTAATTATTGCTGCTTATAGACTACTTATCCCACCATCTAATTCATGTTTGACTTACTAGTTATCAATACTTGCAACACCTTGCGCTCATTGCGTTTGAATACTATATTTTCATTGATTATACGCAAATCACTCTTAAAGAATGTATTAACAATTATATCAAAGCAGGGTTAACTAACATTATTTACCACTTTGTTGTTACTTAATTGTACAACCTATTTTCATTTCAAAAGAAAAGGTATAGAATGCGTGAAAGCTGAGTAGCTGTAACTAAGATTGGTTGACTTTCGAAATATCTCGAAAGTTCAAATCTTTGCTGTGGCTACTCCTTCCTCATTTCATTTTCTGGAGAATACTCATATGAAACTTAAATTACTTGCTCTAGCTGGTATCATGACTGCAACTATGGGCATCACTGCCTGTGATAGCAACAAAGAAAACGCTGCTGAAGATTTATCTGACGCACAAGAAGAAGTGCAAGACGCTTCTGAAGAACTAAACGAAGCTGACGCAGGCGTACCTACTGCTGATGCAGATGCTGCTGTTGCTGCTGCTGAAGCAGATATTGCTGACGCTCAAGTTGCTACTGCTACTGACGAAATGGATGCTGAAGTACCTGTTGACGGCACTACTACTAGCGTTGATATGGCTAGCAACACTGAAGCCGCTGATGCAGCTGACGACGTAGTTGTAGTTGAAGAGCCTGTTGCTCAGTAATCTTTATTACTACAGTAAAAGTATCGAATATTAAAAAGAGAGCCTAGGCTCTCTTTTTTTATGCATATTATTTATTCAAGTAACTTAATTAATCCCTACACTTTTCCAATTGGTAATAACCAATCGTCAGTATTCGATTATCAGCAGTCAATCTCTTGTTATAGTAATAACTCTATTTGCGATCATTACATTCTCTAAAAAAATAGTGCGATAACCATAGCGATTATTACTTACAGATCAAATAAACGCTCGTCAACTTGTTGGCGGAACTTTTGACCCGTTTTAAACGTTACCACACGGCGCGCAGAGACCGCAACAGGCTCACCTGTTTTTGGGTTACGCCCTGGGCGACTGTCTTTATCTTTGAGCTCAAAATTCCCAAAACCTGAAAGCTTGACCTCTTTTCCATCGATTAAACTTTCTGATAATTCATCAAAAAAATTCTCAACCAAACAGCGCCCTTCTTGGCGAGTTAAGTCAAGGTGACTCATCAAATGCTCAATCATGTCAGATTTGGTTAAGGTGCTCACAGTACGACTCCTATGCTATGTCGTGATGTCGGGTATTATTGTTAAACGGTATGGTGACTAATATTGGCTATTATAAAGGTTTTTGCCGGACTTTTTGGTAAAGCTTGCAATAAAAACCTTTATTAATAACCAGTTAGCTTTGTTTACGAAGAATATGAGTTTGTTAGTCCTACTGTCTATAGTAGCTGTAGATTAAAATAGGGCTAGCAACTCACTATCTATTAATAGTATGGCTTAGCGTTAACTATCACGTAGCTGCGCGTTGTGCTGCTGAGTTAACGCCTGAATAACCTTGTCAGTCGAAATTTTTACCGACTCATCTGATAAGGTTTGCGTGCTGTCTTGCCATATTAGCGCAAACGCTAATGACCGTTGACCGGTCGGCACATGCTCACCTTGATAAACGTCGAACAACCATAAATTCGTCAATAGCGTTCCTGCGGCGTCACGTATCGTTGCCTGTAGAGTCTGTAAGCTAATATCACTATCTACCAAAATGGCAATATCACGGCGCACTTGGGGAAACTTACTGGGTGTCGCTATGCTATGTTGCTCACGAGCTAACGTTAATAATGGCGCTAACGCTAATTGTGCGACCCAAGTTGCTGGTAAATCCAGCTGCTTTGCCGTACTGGGATGCAATTGACCAAGCCAGCCGATGTAATGATCATCAATATACAGTTTGGCGCTTTGACCCGGATGTAAGAAGTCTAGCTCGCTGCGCTCATAGCGAATACGCGTGCCATCAAGCTGCACGGGTAGCAACTGCTCAATATCATGCTTCAGGTCATAAAAATCTAGCACGCGATTTTGATAGGCTTGTTCATCCCAAATATCGCCGACCGCAACTAAGGCTATACTGGGCGTTTGTACCAATTCCCTGACGCTACGACCGACAAAGCTAAGGCCGGTCTCAAAAAAGCGAACACGCGGCTGCTGACGATTCAGGTTATATTGTACGCAAGGCAGTAGGCTTGATAACAGGGTACGGCGCATGACTGCCAAATCGCTAGAGATCGGATTGGCGAGTGCTAATACAGCTCCTAACGCCTCATCGTCAATCAGAGCTTCTAATTTTGCATCACTAAAACTAAAACTGATGGCTTCCATGTAGCCAGTATCAACCAATGCAAGCTTCATCCCATGAGTCAAATCTGCGGTATCGTCATAATCCATGCTGACTTGCAAGTGCGGCAAAGTGCTGGGAATATTGTCATAACCATAAATACGGGCAATTTCTTCGATTAAATCTTCTTTAATACTCATATCAAAGCGATACGATGGCGGTGTACAAATTAATGCGTCCGCTTGATGTTCTACGACAAAGCCTAACTGGGTTAGAATGCGTACCATCATTGCTGGATCAATCTCAATGCCGATAACATCTCGCACTTTAGCGATTGGTAAGGTAATCGGCGTACGCACAGGCAAGTGATTGCTATGCTCAGCAGTGACTATTTGCCCTGCTTGACTGCCTGTGATACTAGTAATTAAATCACAAGCGCGTGCCAGTGCCGACGCTGGTAATTCAAAATCTACCCCACGCTCAAAGCGTTGCGAGGCATCAGTATGCAGACCAAAACGACGCGCACGCCCAGCGATAGCCAATTGACCAAAGAAGGCGCTCTCTAACACAATATTAGTGGTGCTATCAGTCACACTACTGCGCTGACCACCCATGATACCAGCCAGTGCCAACACACCTTGATCATCGGCAATGACTAATTCATCACCGGTTAGGCTGATGGTTTGCTCATTAAGTAAAGTAATGCTCTCTTTGGGCTGCGCTAAACGAACGGTAATATCACCAACGATAGTATCGGCATCAAAAGCATGCAGCGGTTGACCCAGCTCCATCAGCACATAGTTAGTCACATCGACTAAGAAATTATGGCTGCGTAACCCTGATTGAATCAACGCATCTTGCAGCCATTTAGGACTATCAATACTGCGATCGATATCATTAATGGACTGCAATAAATAGCGCGGACAAGCGTCTACTGCGCTTACCGTTACCGCAGGCGTAATAGTATTAACGGTATCGTTATCAGCAGTGGTTAGTTCAGAAGTAGGAATAACGGGAAGCTGCATAGGCAAATCATTAATGACTGATATCTCGCGAGCAATACCGCGTACGCTGAAGCAGTCACCACGATTAGGCGTGATAGAGATATCAAATATTTGATTGTTTAGCCCTAGATAATCACGGATATCAGTGCCGATAGGTGCATCATCAGGCAGCTCAAGCAAGCCGTCTAATGCATCGGTTAAATCAATCTCAGAAGCGCCGCATAGCATACCATTTGAGGCGATGCCGCGTAGCTCACTTTCTGTGATTTTAAAGCCTGTACCATTATTGCCGCTATCTTTACTAGGCAATACCGCGCCAACAGTTGCAACCGGAGCTTTCATACCGATGCGGACATTAGGAGCGCCGCAGACGATTTGTAATGGCTCACCGCTACCAATATTGACCTGAGTAACACGCAATTTATCGGCATCAGGATGAGGCTCGACACTGATTACTTCACCGACCACTACGCCACTAAACGGACGCGCGACAGCATAGCGGTCATCAATTTCAAGCCCCGCCATAGTGAGCTGTTCGGCCAACTGCTCACTGGTGTTAGCAGGGTTTACCCATTGACGTAGCCATTGTTCGCTGATTTTCATAAATATCTCGGATCAAAATGTCAAAATAAATAGCCATTACAGCCGTGTTATTTGCTTATTGCTGCGGGTTGATTGCTTGAATCATTTAGCCAAATTGCTTTAAGAAGCGCACGTCATTTTGGAAAAATAAGCGCAAATCATCGATACCGTAATATAGCATTGCAAAGCGCTCAATACCCATACCAAAGGCAAAGCCAGTATACTTATCGGCATCAATACCGCAATTGGTCAATACTTGTGGATGTACCATACCGCAGCCCATCACCTCTAACCATTTGCCATTTTCGTCTAAAATATCGACTTCAGCAGAAGGCTCAGTGAATGGGAAAAACGACGGACGGAAACGCACGGTCAGCTCTTTGGCAAAAAACGCCTGCAAAAACTCGCTAATTAAGCCTTTGAGCTCAGCAAAGGTGCTCGACTCGGTAACCATTAACCCTTCTAACTGATGAAACATTGGCGAATGGGTTTGGTCGGAGTCATTGCGATAAACGCGGCCGGGACAAATAATACGAATCGGCGGTGCGGTTTGTTCCATGGTACGAATCTGCACCGGACTGGTGTGGGTACGTAATAGATAGTGCGCATCAAAATAAAACGTATCATGCATGGCACGTGCTGGATGATGAGACGGAATGTTTAGCGCCTCAAAGTTATAATAGTCGCTTTCGACCTCAGGGCCAGTCGCCACATTAAAGCCTGCCTGCACAAAAAACTGCTGCATACGCTGGGTAATCATCGTGACTGGATGCAAATGGCCTTTTTGACCACCACGCGCGGGCAAAGTAATATCAATACGCTCGGCTTCAAGCTGGGCATTTAAGGCGGCAACTTCTAGTTGCTGCTGCTGCTCGGTAAGCGCCTGCTGAATACGGCTGCGCACTTGATGTAACCAGCCACCGTAGGTTTTTTTATCACCACTATCAAGCTTGCCTAACTGCTTTGACCAGCCGGTTAGTGGGCTTTTTTTACCCGTAAGTTGCACCCGTAAATTTTGTAGTGCAGGCACATCCGCAGCTTGATTAATTAAAGATTCAGCCGCACTAGCAAAATCACTTAATTGAACCTCATTCAGCTCATTAATTTCAGTGGATAAGGTTGGTAGCGCCGATAAATCGGCCGTAGCAGCAGGGGTAGTCATAAGACGCATCATTCCTGATTTAAACAGACTATTAATTGTAAGGATTTGACCAAATATTGCAAACCATTTACCCAGTCATTTTTTAAATAAAGACTCTCGAAAAAATGGCTTGAATATTTAGACGACTGATTTAGACAGCTATAAGAGCCATCAATTACCCATGCCAGTCAGCAATACTAAACAGCAATTAGAATGGATAATATAAAAAAAGCCACCGACCAGCGGTAGCTTTTATTAATATCGTATTATTAATTAATAGTAAATTCATATGTTCAAACACTCATTAATTTTAATCTAATAAAGCATTTGAACGAATTTAATATTTACGCCAAGGCTGCTTTTGCTTTTTCAACCAATACGCTGAAAGTTGCTGCATCATGCATAGCGATATCAGCAAGTACGCGACGGTCAACAGTAATGTTGGCATGTTTCATACCGTTGATAAAGCGGCTGTAGCTTAAGCCGTTTAAACGTGCACCAGCATTAATACGTGCAATCCAAAGACGACGGAAAGTACGTTTTTTGTTGCGACGGTCACGATAAGCATATTGACCAGCTTTGGTCACTGCTTGTACCGCTACACGGTAAACACGTGAACGGGCACCGTAGTAGCCTTTTGCACGCTTTAGGATTTTTTTGTGACGACGATTCGCCTGTACACCACGTTTTACACGGGCCATAATTTACTCCAAGATATTTTAATCAGTGTTAAGCGACAAACAGTGTTTTAGCGATGAACGATGTTGTTAAACGATAAACACGGTTGTCAGATTGCAAAGTCAAATAAAATTCAGATGACTGAACTTAAATGACGATAGTCGACTAGATGTATGGGCACATACGACGAACTGCTGATTCGTCAGACTTGGCCACCATCTTAAGACCGCGCAACTGGCGAATACGCTTAGCTGATTTCTTGGTCAAAATGTGGCTTTTGTTTGCTTGCTTGCGCTTGAAGCCGTTCGCTGTTTTTTTGAAGCGTTTGGCAGCGCCGCTCTTAGTTTTCATCTTCACTTTCATGAGTGATTGCCTCTTTATCTTCGTTAGAACCTGGTCGTCAAATAGGTGTTGCTAGCATGCTTTACTTAATCTGTTTTGACTAAATAATAACCAACTCACTACTTGCCTCGAGGTGGGAGGCGCTATTTTAGCAGATACGGCACTATTTTGCCAAGCAAAGTTTTAGCCGGTTTTTAGCCGGTATGATGCCATTTATTATTTGTACTTTTGTCTATGCCGCGTTAATCTAACTTCACAGTCCCTGTTTTAGATTTATTTTTTTATGAAAATTCAGATAAGGTATAATGAATATCTCCGTTTATGCTTGATAACTAATATAATTACAATTGCTCACTCCTAAATAGTTTGAATGTCAGCTTGAGCTATGCTGTAGTAGTCACTAATGCTGCGTACCAAATTAACAGCTATTAATACCGCGCCAGATATAGAACCATTTCAGTTATAAAAACAATGGACTATATATTATAGAGTCATAGTTAGTGAGCTACTGCCAGCCCATACGCCTGCTCGCTAGGTGCAAACCGTTATATACGAATCAATATATAAATTCTTAGGTATAAATAGTGTAGGAGATAACGTTGTCAGATCGAGAATTAGCCTTCATTGATGGGGTGTTTGTCTTTGAGACCGTCATGCGGGTGCGTAATACCGAAATCGCTGCTGGTCAGCATTTGACGCTTGAATCTCTGACTGCGTTACTGGCTGAAGCACGAGAGCGGTTTTTATACTCTAAAGGGATTAAAGAGATTAATACTGACTCTCAAGGCTTAATCGTTGATCACTTACAGCTGAGCTTTAGTAGCCGTGTACGCGCACGTGAAGAGCTATTATTTGAGGTGGGCATTGAGCGATTATCTAACGATGGTGGCGATATCGCGACCAAAATCACTCGCATGTATGATGGTTCTTTGGTGGCAAAAGCGCGGCAACACTTTATTAATTACGACTTTCGCTTGAATAAGGCGACTACATTTAATAGTGCCATCAAAGCAGCATTAGACCCACATCCGTTTGTGCTTTAACTGTACTATAAAGTTTGCCACAAATAATGAGGTTATAAGATGCCGTGTTATAAAAAACCATTCCCTAAACTTCAATATCACAGGCTTCATTATTACCCACTTTTTATCAACCTTAACTTTTCATTCACAACTCATAAGATGACAAATAGATTATGACTTTACCTGCTTGGCTAACTGCGATAACTTTTAACGCTGACGGACTGATACCTGCGATTGCACAAGATCAGCAGTCAGGACGCATTTTGATGATGGCATGGATGAATGCCGAAGCGCTACAGCTGACCGCGCAAACCCAGACCGCCGTTTATTTCTCACGTTCGCGCGCTAAACTATGGCATAAAGGGGAAACCTCAGGCCATACTCAGCAAGTGCATGATATTCGTTTAGACTGTGATGCGGATGTCATTGTCCTTATGGTTACTCAGGTTGGTGGTATTGCCTGTCATACCGGGCGTGAATCTTGTTTTTATCAACGTTTGGACTTATCAGGGCAAGACCCTGAATGGCAAACCGTAGATAAGGTACTAAAAGATCCTGCGGACATTTATAGCTCAGATAAACATAGCTCAGATAAAGCTGCTAATTCTGACCATGAAATTGGGGATGTTAGCCTTACTGATAATAGTAATGTTAAAGCTGACAGTGCCCCTATTTTACAACAGCTCGATCGAGTGTTAGCCGAGCGTAAGCATGCTGATGCAGATAGCTCCTATGTCGCCAGTTTATACGCGAAAGGTCTTAATAAAATATTAGAAAAAGTGGGCGAAGAAGCCACCGAAAGTATCATTGCTGCCAAAGATTTTGCGAGTAGTCATGAGCAAACAGACAAAGCACAGTATGATGCTGCACGCGATGAGCTGATCTATGAAGTAGCAGATGTCTGGTTTCATACTTTAGTGGGATTGGCATGGTTCGATATTGAATCAGATGCGGTGTTAAATGAGCTGGGACGTCGCTTTGGTCTATCAGGCATTGATGAAAAGGCGGCTCGGTAGTCTTAAGCTGTCTATTAGGTCAACGAAATTGTCGCGTGTGTGATTAGTATTGTTTTCACCTTTTTAGTGACCGCGCACGTTATAATAAGCCTTATCGCCTTTAAAATTATTATTGTCTTACTATTCGTTAGACATCAAACTTTAACATTTGACGGTTACCATACGGCTGATAAACTTAAAGTGCTAATATAGAGATTAGCCTCACCAAGATACAAGGATACCCATTATGGGCAGTTTTTCCATTACGCATTGGTTGATTTTGTTAGTAGTGGTGGTGGTCGTATTTGGCACCGCCAAACTTAAGAATGCGGGTAAAGATTTGGGCGGTGCGGTAAAAGGCTTCAAAGAAGCGGTCAAAGACGACAATGCAGAACATGCCAAGAAACATCGTGTTCTGGATCATGATGCCCGCACAGGTAACACTGATCATCCAACAACCCGCCCTGCAGACTCTAAGATTGATGACATTGACATCAGTCCTGCCTCTGCTGATGATAAGCACAAGGTATAACGTGTGCAGCGTTTAGTTAGTGATATTAAATAGCATATTAACGAATATATTTGAAAGTTATGTTTGATATCGGGTTTTCTGAGTTATTCCTGTTTGGCGTTATTGCCTTGATTGTCCTAGGCCCAGAAAAGCTGCCGCAGGCCGCGCGTACGGCTGGGCAATGGTATGCCAAAATTCGCCGTACGGTTTCGACCCTACAGTCTGAGATAGAAGCGGAGCTTGACTTAGCTGAGACTCGGCAACAAATGCAAAATGAGCTTGCCAAAATTCGCCAGACTGAAGCGGATATGAAGCGTGAAATATCAGAAATGCGCGGCAATATGCAAACGTTTGAATCTTTGCAAAATCAAAGTCTAAAAGCAAAGCAGAAGACTCCTGATTCTCGTGAGCAGACTGAGAAAAAGCAAGCCACTCCGGCAGAGTTTGATTATTCTTATGGGCAGGACCAGACTGATTCTCAAGACCAGCAGCCCAATCAACAACAGAACCAAGTGGCAGAAGAAACGACAATGCCATTTGAAGCTGATTCGATTGATAGCAGTGAGAATAGCGCTGCGAAAAAACCTGCTCCGGCCGTTCAGCCTATAATAACCAAACCATGGGAAAATATGTGGTTTCTCCTTGGTGCCTATGATAAAGCACGTCGCCTACCTCCGCCGCCACGCCTACCTAACTATCACGCTGATATCTTATTGCATGCTGGTTTAGATAAAAAAGCCCAAGTTGGCTTATCAAGCAACGTTTCACCAGATATGGTTTCGCCAGATCCTGTTTCTTCAAGGACTTTAGCTAATCAGCCAGATAAGCGTACCTCTTTAAATAAACAGCAGGTGGATTGATGGGCCTTTTTAAACGGCAAAAAAGTCGGCAAGAGAAAATAATAGGCTCAGAAGACAGTAGATCGGAAGACAGTACAAAAACTCAAACAGATACCGCTAGCGCCGAAAAATCTGACGATATATTGAGTACACTTGCTGACATGCCGATTACCGAACATTTAATTGAACTGCGGTCGCATTTAATCAAAATATGCGTGGCTGTTTTAATTATCTTTTTGGCCTTAGCTGGGTTTTCACGCGAGTTATATGACTTTTTATCCGACCCATTAGTCGCACAGCTGCCGCCTAATTCGACCATGATTGCGACAGACATCACTTCCAACTTCATGGCTCCCATACGCCTGACTATATTTGTCGCGGCATTTTTTGCGATGCCCTATATTTTGTATCAAATCTGGTCCTTCGTCGCTCCCGGCTTATATAAAAAAGAAAAGAAAGTCGCTATCCCAGTACTGCTGTCTTCTATTTTTCTATTTTATGCGGGTGTCGCTTTTGCTTACTTTGTCGTGCTCAAAGGGGTGTTAAAGTTTTTTATCATGTTCGCCCCGCAGAACGTATTACCAATGACCGATATTGACAGTTATTTGAGCTTTGCCTTAAAGTTATTTATGGTCTTTGGGCTGACTTTTGAGATTCCAGTAGTGACCTTGTTGTTGATATTGGCTGGCATCGTCTCCATTCAGACTCTAGAGGATAAGCGCCGTTATATTATTGTTGGCTGTTTTGGCGTTGCGGCTGTGGTAACACCGCCCGATGGCGTATCGATGTTGATGCTGGCGATTCCAATGTGGTTATTATTTGAGCTAGGATTGTTGTTGGCTAAAATATTAATTAAAGAAGATCGTAACAGCCCTTTATCATTAGACAAAGAAGTTGCAGACAACCCATAGCGTCATATCAAACAAAGCTATTCACTAATATTGCTCATCCGCTTAGCAACTCAGCTTTTAATTCACTGTCTATTATCATGACTTACTGTCACAATCATTGTTCACCAGCCAGCCATTGTCTATTCAGTGGCTTTTTTTACCCCCATTATTTTTAATCATGTTTTAGTATTAGGTAGTATTATTATGTCCGCATCTATGCCCGCTTATATGAGCGATCCCACCGACGAGCAGCTCAGCGCGCTCAATATGGCGATGGATCACAAGTCATTTAAAGTGGTGGCTTATGCTGGTGCTGGTAAAACGACAACGCTAAAACTTATTGGCGAGCGGCTGCGTGGGCGCGGTTTATACTTGGCCTTTAACAAAGCTATTGCCAATGACGCACGGCAAAAATTCCCGTCACATGTGGATTGCCGTACTTTTCACTCTCTCGCTTATCGGCATGTTCCCCGCGATATTACGGCAAAATTATCACTACCACGATTTTCACCCAAACGTCTTGGGGATGATCTAGGCTTGCAACCGGTACAAGTTCGCAGGCAAATGGATGGGATAAATAAATACATTACCTTAACACCAGCGAGACTGGCGCGCTTCGTCAGTGATGCGGTCAGTAACTTTTGTAGTACTCACGCCAGTTATCCAGCGCCTAGGCATATCCTATTCCCCAGTTGGCTTGATGACTCTGACGCGGAACAATTGCGCGAAATGCTCTACCCTGCCGTTGAGCAGCGCTGGTTACAGTCGATTGACGCCCGGCATCCAGCAGGTATCGGCCATGATATTTATCTCAAACTATGGGCATTGTCCAAGCCTAGCATTCCCGCTGATTTTATCTTATTTGATGAAGCACAAGATGCCGATCCGTTAATGATGGGGATTTTGACTCAGCAATCAAAACAAGTCATTTATGTTGGCGACGCCCATCAGCAAATCTATGAATGGCGCGGTGCCGTCAATGCGATGAAAAAATTGCCGCTGCCGCAAACTTTATTGACTCAGTCCTTTCGCTTTGGTGAGCCTATTGCGGAGATTGCCAATACCTTACTAAAGGCACTTCAAGAAGAGGTGCCGCTAAAAGGCAATCCCAATAAGCACTCTTCGACTGAAAAAGGCATGGTACATAGTAAAAAAGATGCGATTCTCTGCCGTACTAATGCCGCCGCAATGTCGCAGCTACTGACAGGGCTTAAGCTAGGTCACCGCGTGGCCCTACAAGCCGATACGGATCGCATGCTGAAGTTCTGTCAGGCAGCAGAAAACTTAAAGAATGGTAAATCTGCTTATGGTGTCCCTGAGCTGGCATATTTTTATAATTGGTCAGATGTACAAGAATATTCTGAAACCTCTGAAGGTAGTGACCTCAAGACCTTGGTGAAGCTAGTTGATGATCATGGCACTAGAGTTTTAAGCCAAGCCGTTAATAGCTTAACCAGTATTGAAAATGCAGATTATGTGATCTCAACTGCTCATAAGGCGAAAGGCCTTGAATGGGGACGAGTGCAACTCGATGATGACTTTTATTACGATGTCACGACCAATGCGGTAAAGATTAGCCCAGAAGAATTGCGTTTGCTCTATGTGGCCTGTACTCGTGCCCAAAGTAATTTAGATATTCATAATATTAAAGACTTGATATCAGGATTGCAGACAGGCAAAAAAGTGATTTTTGGCTCCTAGTCGTATCTCTTTTTTAAACCTTTTTGATTACGCCACTTTATAATGATGACTAACCACAGATGAACAGTATTCAACAACCTAATCCATTATCTCAGCAATGTGAGACCCGGCAAAATAAGATTCATCAACTATTTGCGCAGCCGGTACGACTCCTAGCCCCAATGGAAGGCCTAACTGACCCTTTAATGCGGCAAATTCTGACTCAAATTGCGGCAGATTTAGGTCGGCCTTATGAGTGGTCAGTCAGTGAGTTTATTCGAGTGACTCAACACGTCCTGCCAGCCCATGTATTCTATAAATACGTCCCTGAACTTCATAATGATGCCAAGACGGCTTCTGGCACCCCTATTCATATACAGCTATTAGGCAGTGAAGCTCACTTGATGGCAGAAAACGCGGCGTATGCTGCTGAGCTTGGTGCACCTGCTATCGATATTAATTTTGGTTGTCCTGCCAAGACCGTCAATAGTCATCGGGGTGGCTCTGTATTGTTGGATGAGCCTGAGGTCATGTATGACATTATCAGTGCTGTGCGCCAAGCGGTGCCCGCTCATATTCCTGTATCCGCAAAAATTCGTTTGGGCTATACCGATACGAACAAAATGGATGATATTCGCGGTGCTATCGCCGATAGCGGTGCTGATTGGCTCACCATTCATGCGCGTACCAAGACCCAAGGTTATAAACCGCCTGCTTACTGGGATAAAATTCAAGCGTTCAACAGCCTAAAGATACCGGTGATTGCCAATGGTGAAATTTGGACAGCCGAGCAGGCTCATTCTTGCATGCAGCAAGCGGGCACATCGCACTTGATGTTAGGACGGGGGGCAATTACCCGTCCAGATTTGATTGCGCAGGTTGATTGTGGTTTAGATGGCGAGATGTCCAGTACACCAACCTTGTCTTGGCAAGATTTGATAGCGCATCAGATCAAATTTTTAGAAGGGAAAGCCAAAACTGACGTGGTATTGGTCGGACGTTATAAGCAGTGGCTCGGCATGCTGACTAAAGGGTATAGCGAAGCGCAAACCTTATGGGATCAGATTAAGCGTGAGAAAAATAAAGCCGTTATCATTACTGCGCTACGAGCGAGTATGCAGTAATAATAAACAGTCGCTTTCCATATAGTAATTGCAGAACTAAGCGCTAATCCGAATCGCTAAATAAAACAGCATAAGACTACAAGCGAGCGACAAGATCCATAATATGGAGCGGAACGTTGCTAAATTAGTGATGTAAGCGGCACCATAACCGATACGAATAATCACATATAACCATGCCAGCTTATTAATAATGGCCTGCGGTACAAAAAACAGCATTGCGACTAATACCGCTACCAAAAATATTGGTAAGGTCTCATAACCGTTCTGTTGCGCCGCATTCGCACGCGCTGCTATCCCTGTCGTACGTTGCATAAAATCACGTGGATGCGCATTGTCAGCCAAACCAAAGCCACCAAATATTTTAGCTAAGATCGACATAGCCCATGGTAATAGGCTTGCCACCACCATAGCCCATATCGCCGCCGCTGCCGTATCAGGGATAAGTCCAAATAGTGCATTCATCAGTATTTCTACCCCTACCCTGCAATAATTTCAAAATCATGGGTGATATTCACCCCGCCTTGTACCAACATCCGGCTGGCTGAACAGTATTTCTCTGCTGACAAGTGAATCGCTTTTTCAACTTGCTTGTCTTTGATATCTTGACCAGTCACCACAAAGTGCATATGAATATCGGTATACACCGCTGGCACGGTTTCGGCACGCTGGGCGGTTAGCTCGCAACGCACATCGGTGACCTCCTGACGCGACTTTTGCAAAATTGCGACCACATCATAACTGGCACAACCACCAAGCCCAAGTAAAATCAGCTCCATGGGGCTTGCGCCTTTTTCTTTATCCGCATCGATCTGCACATTATGTCCTGATGGCGACACCCCCATAAATGCTTTATCTTGTTGCCACGTGACGCTTGCTTTTGATTCTGACATCATTAATGATCCTTTTTTAAGTCACCGGCTTAACAGTTAGACGGTTTTTTATTCATTGGTATTATTGATTAATAGGTGCGATACGCTCTAGTGTAGCATAAGCTAAAATAGGAATTTATAGAGCAACTGTCATCTGTCATAACAGCTTTTATAAGGTCAGGGAGTCACAAAAACTATTATGCATAGCTGACTCATTATCTCTGAATTTCACTCGCTAAAAATGCGCGCAAATCTAGTGTGATAAACCTTTGATTTTACTTAATTAAATCTATGAAACATTTTATAGCAAAATATTGTTACACATTTTGACTAATTCTTGGTTTAATAATGGCAATGAATCTTATTTTGATATGATATCGATACCAGTCACCTTATAATAATTATGCTTGCTGTCGCTGTATTATATTGAAATAAGCTGTTTTTTAAAAAAATTAAAAGGTTTAGTCATGATAGATACAGACGGCTTTCGCGCCAATGTCGGTATCATCTTGGCAAATACACAAGGTCAAGTGCTGTGGGCAAAACGTATTGGTCATAATGGTTGGCAGTTCCCCCAAGGCGGTATTGACCGCGGGGAGACGCCGATGGATGCAATGTATCGCGAGCTCTGGGAAGAGGTCGGCTTACATCCGCGTCACGTGGACTTACTGGCAGTCACGCAAGACTGGCTGCGCTATCGTCTACCGAAACGTTATGTACGTCATGGACAATATCCGCTGTGTATTGGGCAAAAACAGAAATGGTTTTTGTTACGCTTAGATGAACTGAATACCCAACATATCCGCTTTGATGAGGGGAAAGCAGAGTTTGATAACTGGCAATGGGTCAGCTACTGGTATCCACTTGGACAAGTGATTCACTTTAAACGCGGAGTATATCGTCGCGCCTTGCAAGAATTGGTACCTGAACTACCGCTCCAACAAGGACTTATTATTCCAGAACAAAACAATCATTTGCTCCAATTCTGATTTTTAAAACACGCGGATGCTTTTATTTTCTAGCATACAATACGAGAAAGCCTGTATCACTGGATACAGGCTTTTTCGTATTAACGATTGCTAAAATTATGGCTTAATAGCAATTTTCAATACGCCATCACGCTGATGCATAAATAAGTCATAGGCTTCTACAATGTCGTCTAGGGCGTAAGTATGAGTCACCATTTCAGAGAAATCGACACGACCTGATTCTACTACATTCAGGAGACGACGCATACGCTCTTTACCCCCTGGACACAAGGCTGTGCGGATAGTGTGGTCACCAAGACCAGAAGCAAAGTATGCCATCGGGATTTTTAAGTCTTCGGAGTAAACGCCGAGGCTTGATAAGGTACCGCCTGGCTTTAATACCTTAATCCCTTGCTCAAACGTGGATTGTAAGCCCAGTGCTTCAATACTGCTATCAACACCACGGCCACCAGTGATTTTCATAATCTCGTCAACAACATCAACTTCTTTAAAGTTGAGGGTAATATCTGCCCCCAGTTTTTTAGACATGGCTAAGCGCTCATTGTTACCATCAATGGCGATGATGGTCGAGGCGCCTCTCAGTTTTGCACCAGCGGTCGCGCATAAGCCGATTGGCCCTTGCGCGAATATAGCAACGATATCGCCAATTTGGATATTGGCGTTTTCTGCGCCCTTAAAGCCAGTTGACATGATGTCTGGACACATCAGTACCTGCTCATCGGTCAGACCATCAGGTACAGGCGCTAGGTTAGCCTGCGCATCGGGCACTAAAACGTATTCTGCTTGTGTGCCATCAATGATGTTGCCAAAGCGCCAACCGCCAGTTGCTTTATAGCCGTGGCAAGCACACGTGCCATCTGGCTGAATGTAACCGCCATCTTGTGAAGGGAATCCATCTTGGCTGGCATAAGAGGTAAAACTTGGGCAAATTGCACCAGCGATGACGCGCTGACCTTCTTGATAACCCATTACCGCACTACCGAGCTTTTCGATAATACCGACTGGCTCATGACCAATGGTTAGTCCTTGGGCAACAGGATACTCACCCTTAAAAATATGAATATCTGTACCACAAATAGTGGTTGTGGTGATCTTTATTAGTGCATCATTTGGACCCACATCGGGGATTTTTTTCTCAGCAATTTCAATTTTACCTGGCTCAATAAATATTAGTGACTTCATCATACTCATGTCATACTCCTTGTTTTAACACTTATTTAGTCCGTACTGGTTATCAATAATTACGTTAGATATTAGTAGTAAATTTTAGCAATCTACTCATTTAGTCTATGCTATAAAAATGGCAATTTAAAGTAATAATCCACAATTTTTTTAAGGAGTTTACGCTTACCTGTTGTTTTAATGTTAAATTAAAATTGAGTGTCACTAAAAGTAAATGAAATTTTTTATTTACTGGTTACTGATGTGATGTCGATATGCCCGACTGTTTAGTCGAGCCGTATAATTGGCTTGCGAGCTGGTAGACTGCGCATAATGACTTACAGTTAAAATACTTTGAGTACGTGTGCCGTAAATTGGCATCGTCACCTTAAGCCCTGTTAAAGCCACAGGCTCAATATAAATAGCGGATAATGCTTGCTCAAGGTCAATATCGACTCCGGTATCGGGCAGCTCATCTGTTGGCGCTGGAGTAGTATCAGACAGTACAGCAAAGGCCGCGTCTTGCCAATACTCAGGCATCCCGTCCTCGCTAATCAGTGGCAGCACTTCTTGACGCAATCTGGCACGTAATCGCTCTGTTTTAAACCAAGCCTCTTCCGGCTGTCCATTAGAGAATACGTGTAGCCCTGCATATAGTGGCGTGGGCGCATGACCGCGATTATTGACGATTACGGCCTGCTTGGCATCACCAACAATCAAATTAAAGCCAGCATAATCTTGTAGGTTAATTTGCCGTGCAAACGCTATTGGACTCAGGGTGCTGGTCAAAAAATCAGTTACCAAAGCGCCGCGCGAGCGTTCGTCTGAGCTTGCCTGCACGCCATCACGAAAGTTCAGGACGGCCGCCCAGCGTCCGTTTTGTTGATAGACAGCTGACTGTGATTCTTGATGCTTTATTTGATGTATGCCCAACCACGTACCACCACTTTGAGAATCACGTCCAGCATAGATTGGTTTGTCTAGCCACTGATGTAGCGGCTCGGTCGGACGCTGCAAAAACTCGTCGCGATTGGATAATAATACGAGCGGTAAATCATCAAATAATTGCCAAGCGATGGCGACGATACACATGAGCGATCCTATTGTTTGGTGGTGACTATTTATGATGGCGTGATCACTTATTATTATGACATGGTCACTTATATAGTCGAAGTCCTTTTGGGCGCCGCAACTTAAATGTGATGACGGATAGCCGAGTGCAGACGTCATTGCTATGTTTATTAAACGTAGCTATACAACCATCTAGGACAATGCCACAGCGCTTTTAGGCCATTTCGGCAGTATGTCCTGTCTATCCGCTCATTTTGCAGCATTCCCTTATGTTTTTCCCTTTTATGGTGCATTGGATTAACTCTTGTGCACTACATTAACGACATTTGCATGCTTTTTCCAACTATTGCGCGATTATTTGCGCTTTGCTAGCGATTTTCACTTGGCACGAAACTTGAACCTATAATTACTGTTAAGTAACACTTATTTCATCTTTTGTATTTATTTAGGAGATTGCCATGTTTTTGTTATCGACTGTAGCCAACCCTCAGTTTATTGAGCCAAACCATAACAACAAACTCAAATCGCGTGTCTCATTACTGGCTATTGCGGTAGTAGGTAGCTTGAGCCTTATCGGTTGTCAGAAACCAGCAGAAACCACAACAGAGACAACGACAGAAGCCACCTCAGAAACGACCACTACTCCTGCCGCTGATGGCGACACTATTAAAGTCGGCGTCCTACATTCCTTGTCTGGCACTATGGCGATCTCTGAAACCTCATTAAAAGATGTCGCATTGATGACTATTGATGAGATCAATGCCAATGGCGGGGTGTTAGGTAAGCAGTTAGAGCCTGTCGTGGTCGATCCGGCTTCTGATTGGCCATTGTTTGCCGAAAAAGCCCGTCAGCTACTCACGCAAGACAAAGTAGATGTGATCTTTGGTGGATGGACATCGGTATCGCGCAAATCAGTGTTGCCAGTGGTAGAAGAGTTAAACGGCTTGATGTTCTATCCAGTACAGTATGAAGGTCAAGAGCAATCAGAAAACATCTTTTATACGGGTGCGGCGCCAAACCAACAGGCCATTCCGGCAGTAGAATACTTGATGAGTGAAGAAGGCGGCGGCGCAGAGCGTTTTGTATTGCTGGGTACTGACTATGTTTATCCACGTACCACCAACCAGATTTTAAAAGCATTTTTAAAATCAAAAGGCGTGGCTGATGCAGACATTATGGAAGAGTACACCCCATTTGGCTTTAGCAATTACCAGACCATCGTATCCAATGTTAAGAAATTCTCAACTGGTAAAAAGACCGCCGTAATATCTACCATCAATGGCGACTCAAACGTTCCGTTTTATCGTGAGCTTGCCAATCAAGGTATCAAAGCCTCTGACATTCCAGTGATGGCATTCTCAGTAGGTGAAGAAGAGCTGCGTGGTATTGACACCAGTCTATTGCAAGGTCACTTGGCGGCATGGAACTACTTTATGTCGATCAAAAACCCCATCAATAGCGATTTTACCAAACGCTATAAGCAATATGCACTAGACAAAAAACTGCCTAATGCTGAAAAGGTCGTGACGAATGATCCAATGGAAGCCACCTATGTGGGTATCAACATGTGGAAACAAGCCGTCGAAAAAGCGGGTACCACCGATGTCGATAAAGTGCGTATTAGTATGGGCGGACAAACCTTTGATGCGCCGTCAGGCTACACGCTAAAAATGGATGAGGAAAACCATCACCTATGGAAGCCTGTGATGATTGGTCAAATTCGTGCGGATGGTCAGTTTGACACGATTTTTAAAACACCAGAGGTCATCCAAGCGCAGCCATGGAGCGAATACATCCCTAAATAAACTGTCCCCTAAATAAATTTTTGCTGAAAAACGCATGGAGAGTAGGCACTTAGATAAACGACCTAGCGCCGACTCTCCACTTTTATTTTCAACACTTTAAATACCTTCAAACCTTATCAACACTTCTACAGCTTATTACGCTAAGCAGTAGAGGCTAAGGGTTTGTTGTCTGTGAAAATAGGGAGCCGCACATGCAGCGCCATACTTTACGCCCATTTTCAGGGAAAATATCATCCGAAAATGGTAACGATCAGCAAGTACCAATAAGTGGGTTGCGGCTACTTGCATTGATCGCATTGTTTATAACAACCTTAACCACCACTGCGCATGCTGATCATGATGGCCAAGCGCATCACCATGATACTAAGACGACTCTATCTGCGAATATCGTTGCTGTCACTTCAGAGTCCATGATCAACGGCAGTGACACGCTACGCGCAAATAACGAGCAATCACTGACCACGCCTACCCCCGCACAAACCCCTAACTCAAATCCATCAGTGACAAGTAAAGCCAACTCAGGCGATGCCATTCCACAGTTTGTGGCCGGTGATTTTAGCCAGCGTCAAGCCATGCTAAGCCATTGGCCAGGATCGGTTGAGAGTCTAGATAGCTTGGTCGAGTTCATTGCAAATGATGAGCTACACCAAGGCAACGGTGGGCAAGCTTACTTGCTCAATGCAGATGATCAGCTATTTACTTATCCTGATAAAAAGGAAACAGCAGATTGGCCAAGTGACTTATCACAAATCACATTGACCAATGCCCTACGCTCAGCGCTTATTTTTGGACAAGCCAAGGTAAAATTGGAGTCTGACAAGCCAGCACAGCGCTTGCAAGCTGTGGAAATTTTGGCCGACAATATTGACCAAGTAGACCCAGCCATTATCACGACCGCAGCAGCAAACGAGGATAATGCTAAAGTTCAAAAAGCATTAACGGCTTTACAGGCTCGTATAGATTTCAAAAATGGCGACCTACCCACTCAGATTGCAGCCGTGAATCTACTCGCTGATAGCGATAGCCCACAGGTATTGGTCGATATAGAATCTGCCCTTGGAGCTGATAACTTAGATCTCACGCTCGAAGCTGCCCTTATCGATGCCAAAGATAGCGTGGCGCGCCGTATTCAGATAAGCACATGGATAGGTCATATTTTCACTGGTATGAGCACCGCCAGTATTTTACTGCTTGCTGCGCTTGGTCTCGCGATTACTTTTGGTTTACTCGGCGTGATTAATATGGCGCACGGCGAGCTGATTATGATTGGTGCTTATACCACTTATATGGTTCAGAACTTGTTTCAAGCTTACTTGCCAAATATGGCTGGTTGGTATTTGCTTGCTGCTATTCCAGCTGCCTTTTTGGTCAGCGCCATCATCGGCATGATTATTGAGCGCATTGTGATTCGCCCGTTATATGGTCGTGAGCTAGAGACCTTGTTGGCAACCTTTGGTGTGAGTCTGATTTTGATGCAGTTGGTGCGTATGATTTTTGGTGCTCAAAACGTTGAAGTCAGTAATGTCGCATGGTTGAGCGGCGCATATCAAGTGTCATCAAGCCTTGTACTGCCTTATAACCGCATTGCCATTATCGTGTTTACTGTCATCGTTGTGGCCCTATTGGTTTATTTACTCAATAAAACCCGCTTTGGTTTGTTTATACGAGCAGTCACACAAAACCGTCAAATGGCACGTGCCGTCGGTATTCCCTCCGCACGTATCGATATGATGGCGTTTGGTTTGGGCTCTGGGCTCTGGGCTTGCTGGTATGGCTGGCTGTGCGCTTGCTCAAGTGGGTAACGTAGGTCCTGATCTGGGTCAAACCTATATCATTGATACATTTTTGGTAGTGGTCGTTGGCGGTGTCGGGCAAGTATGGGGCGCAGTACTAGCCGCCTTAGGACTTGGTGTCAGTGGCACAGTGCTTGAGATCGTCATTGGCGCTGTATTGGCTAAAATTGTGTTGTTGGTTCTTGTGATTCTGTTTATTCAGAAGCGGCCACAAGGTTTATTTGCACTCAAAGGCCGCTTTGTCGAATAAGGAGACCCCTATGATACTGACCAAATTACTGTCTGATACGCCACGTAGTGCCATTTTAATCGGTTTGTGCTTTGCCATACTACTGATACTGCCTTGGCTGCACCTGATGCCAGAGACCTCGCCTTTTTACCTCTCAGCCTACTGGATAACTCTCATTGGTAAAATCATGGCACTGGCCATGGTGGCATTGGCATTGGACCTCGTCTGGGGCTATGCCGGCATTTTGAGCTTGGGGCATGGTTTGTACTTTGCCTTGGGTGGTTATGCGTTTGGCATGTACTTAACACGCGAAACGGCTGGCGATGGACTGCCCGATTTTATGCGCTTTTTGAGCTGGACCGAAATGCCATGGTACTGGGCTGGTACGCAAAACTTTTGGTGGGCGATGGCGCTGGTGGTCTTGGTACCAGGCTTGATTGCTTTTCTCTTTGGTTTCTTTGCCTTTCGCTCCAAGATTAAAGGCGTTTACTTTTCTATCATTACCCAAGCCATGACTTATGCGGCGGCCTTATTGTTTTTCCGCAATGAAACTGGCTTCGGTGGCAACAACGGCTTTACTGGTTTTACGACTCTATTAGGCTATGACATTACCGCTGCCTCAACCCGTTCAATGCTGTGCTTTGTCACCGCCTTGGCATTATTATTGTCTTATGTTGGTCTGCGTTATTTGATGAATCAGCCTTATGGGCGAGTGCTTGGCGCGATTCGTGATAGCGAAAACCGCTTGCAGTACTTGGGTTACCGTACTCTATGGTACAAGCTATCCGCTTGGGTGTTATCTGCCATTATTGCAGGTATCGCAGGCGCTCTATATGTGCCGCAGGTAGGGATTATCAACCCGAGTGAAATGAATCCTGTTAACTCAATTGAAATGGCAGTTTGGGTGGCGACTGGCGGCAGAGGTAAACTGATTGGTGCAATTTTAGGCACGGGCGTAGTCAACTCAGTGAAAACCTACTTTACCGTGGCCTACCCTGAGTTTTGGCTATTGATATTGGGTGGACTGTTCGTGGTAGTAACGCTGTTTTTACCCAACGGTATTATGGGCTTGTTTGACCGCTTCAAAAAGGAGAAACAGTAATGTTCAATAAAAAACCAGCCTCCGCCAAGCACCTTACTAAAACATTACCAGAAAGTGGCGCTTTGAATACGGCGGCTATAGATGAATATGGGAGCAATAATGGTGGCGACGGCCTCAGTCACCCCAAAAAACCAGGCGTCGATTTTAGCCACGGTATTGCCCTGTATTTAGAAGAGATAAACGTTTGGTTTGAGTCGTTTCAGGCGCTAAATAATTTGTCGCTCTACATTGAAGAGGGCGAGCTGCGCTGTATTATTGGCCCAAACGGTGCGGGTAAAACCACGCTAATGGATGTCATTACGGGTAAAACCCGTCCTACCGATGGCAATGTTTTTTTTGGGCAAACTTACAACCTTGCCAGCATGTCCACCGAAGAGATAGCCGAGGCGGGTATTGGGCGTAAATTTCAAAAACCTACCGTATTTGAAAACTTTACGGTGATGGATAATTTGCTACTCGCAGCACCTAAAGATAAGCGTGTCGTCAAAAGCTTGTTTCACCAACTCGATGCCGATACCCGCAATACGCTTGACGGTACCCTACAGCAAATCCGCTTGACGGAACAAATCAACAAGCCTGCCGGTTTGCTCTCGCACGGACAGAAGCAGTGGCTAGAGATTGGCATGTTACTCATGCAAAGTCCCAAACTCATTCTGCTTGATGAGCCCGTTGCGGGTATGACCGATGCTGAGACCGAGCATACGGCCGAGCTGTGTTTGCGCCTTAAAAAGAACCATACCTTAGTGGTGGTCGAGCATGACATGACCTTTATTGATGCCATTAGTGACAAAGTCACCGTATTGGCACAAGGGGCGATTCTAGCAGAAGGCACTTTGGCCGAAGTACAAGCCAACGAGGCGGTCATTGAGTCCTATTTGGGTCGATAGTTAGATCGATAGTTGTTCCAATAAACTGCCATACAATTAAAATATTAAGGGATGATTGAGATGTTAGGAGACAACCATGTTACAAGTTAATGCTATCGACCAATACTATGGCGGTAGCCATATTTTACGAGATGTCTCGCTCACAGCGCCTATTGGCGAATGTAGTGTGATACTCGGCCGCAATGGCGTGGGCAAAACCACCTTACTTAAATGTCTGATGGGCATATTACCGATCAAATCGGGGCACATTTTACTCAACGATAAAGACATCAGTAAACTGTCATCCGAGCAGCGGGTACGGGCGGGGCTTGCTTATGTACCACAAGGGCGCGATATTTTCTCCACATTGACTGTGGAGGAAAACATCTTGATTGGCATGGCCAAATTTTCACGCAGTAAAGCCAAGCACGTACCTAAGCATTTGTATGATATTTTTCCAGTACTCGATGAGATGAAACATAGACGCGGTGGTGATTTATCTGGTGGTCAGCAGCAGCAACTGGCTATTGCTCGCGCTCTAGCCTCTGAGCCAACGGTATTGATTTTAGATGAACCGACTGAGGGCATTCAACCGTCTATTATTAAAGATATTGGTCGAGTTCTGCGCGATTTAGCCGATAAAGGCGATATGGCAATTGTACTGGTCGAGCAGTTTTATGACTTTGCCGAGGAGCTTGCTGATAACTACACCGTACTATCACGCGGTCAAGTGGTGGCGCAAGGAGCAGGCGATACAATGGTCGAAAATAAGGTACAAGCACTGGTCGCGATTTAATTATGAGCCAACAACAAAGCGCCTTTAACAGTGATAGCTCAATCGCGACAGTGTCCTGTAACTATTGCTTTGCTTGTGTCTCGCTATTTCCCAATACCAAACGTCACCATCAAAAACCTGCAAGCATTACCACCAAACCTATCTACCGCCATACCAATGATAAATCAGAGGGCAAATTCAATACCTAAATCTATCATGGCTTAATAGCTGACATAATAGCAATACAGTATGCTCAACGAATGAAATTTGCTATCATAGACAGCATTTTATTATCAATATTATGATGCCCTTATGATGATTCATCCTCAGTATGATCCTGTAGCATTAGCAATTGGGCCTGTCGAAGTCCATTGGTACGGCTTGATGTACTTGTTGGCATTTGCTGCGGCCTACGGATTGGCATGGTATCGCAGCACCAAACGTGATAACTGGTCAACTGATATGGTATCCGACCTAGTGTTCTACGGAGCGTTGGGAGTGATATTAGGCGGACGTGTTGGCTATGTGCTGTTTTATCAGTTCGGCGAGTTGCTGCAAAACCCCGCTTATCTATTCAAAGTCTGGGAAGGCGGTATGTCGTTCCATGGCGGTTTTATCGGCGTCATGTTAGGCATGTGGTTCTTTGCGCGTAAATATAAAAAAACACCATTTCAAGTATTCGATTTCATCGTTCCTTGTGTACCCATGGGTCTGTTTTTCGGGCGTATAGGTAATTACATCAATGGTGAGCTATGGGGACGGGTCTCTGATGGTGGCTATAACTGGCTGACATATTTCCCACAAGCCGCCACATCAGATATGGCGCTGCTACAAAGCAATCCGGCTTTACAAGAGCTGATGACTGAGGTTAACAGCCAGTATTTACTACCCCGTCATCCCTCACAGCTGTATGAAGCCTTTGCCGAAGGACTGTTGTTGTTCCTATTCTTATGGTGGTATTCATCCAAACCGCAACCACGTATGGCCGTGACCGCTGTATTCTTATTAGGTTATGGATTGAGCCGTTTTATTATTGAGTTCTTCCGCCAGCCAGATGCTGATCAAGGATTCGTTTTGTTAGGTTGGATGACCAAAGGGCAAATGTTGTCCGCGCCGATGATTGTTCTTGGCATCATTCTACTGATTTATGCTTATAAGAACAGCATTTATGATTGGGGTAAACAATCAGCTTATTAAGCTGAGGTACTTAACCTACCTTTATATTAATAATAATTTTGATAATGTCGGCGCTGCTAACAACCGTTTTATCAGCAACGCTGACAGTTAAAGAGCAAATTTATGATCAACAGCAACAATGAGCAAGCCTACCTTGACTTGCTACAGCATGTCTTAAACCACGGTACTGAAAAAGGGGATCGTACTGGAACGGGTACGTTGAGCCACTTCGGAGCGCAGCTACGTTTTGACTTAGCTGCAGGCTTCCCCTTATTGACGACCAAAAAAGTACACTTTAAATCCATCGCCTATGAGCTATTATGGTTTTTAAGTGGCAGCACCCACGTCGACTATTTGCAAGCAAATGGCGTGCGCATTTGGAATGAATGGGCAACGGCAGAGCAGACTGCGCGCTTTAACCGTCCTGCTGGTGACTTAGGGCCAGTTTATGGTCATCAGTGGCGTAATTATGGCGCAACCAAAAATGCAGACGACCTTTATAACGCTGATGGCGTTGACCAAATTACACAAGTTATTGAGCAAATAAAGACCAACCCCAATTCACGCCGCTTAATCGTGTCTGGCTGGAATCCCGCCGAAGCCGAGCAAGTTGCCCTGCCCCCTTGCCATACGATGTTTCAGTTTTTTGTGGCGGATAATAAACTATCGTGTCAGCTCTATCAGCGCTCAGCGGATTTGTTCTTAGGGGTACCGTTCAACATCGCAAGCTATGCCCTCTTGACCCATATGGTAGCGCAAGTTTGTGGGTTAGACGTTGGCGAGTTTATCTGGACCGGCGGTGACTGCCATATTTATCAAAACCACCGTGAGCAAGTCGAATTACAACTGACACGCTCGCTGTATAAGTTACCAACGTTAGCGCTTAATCCAAAAGTGACTGATATTTTTGCTTTTGAGTATGCCGACATTAGTATCGAGGCTTATGAATCGCATCCTGCTATTAAGGCGAAAGTTGCCGTATAAGTGTCCATTTTTATAAGTAATTAATTTTATAAGTAATCCGCTCTCTAAGTAAGCTGCTTTGCTGACATCCGTTATTCATATTAATCAAAAGGATCTCCTATATGAGTTATGCCAATACCCAAGTCGCCCAAATCGCGGCCATCAGTAGTAACCGCTGTATCGGAAAAGATAACGAGCTACCTTGGCATATCTCAGCGGATCTGCAACATTTTAAGAAGATGACCACGCGTAGCGATGTACCAACTGGCAGCGCTCAAGATAGCAGTACTGTACAAGGTATCGTCATCATGGGTCGCAAAACTTTTGAATCGATGGGCAACAAGCCATTGCCAAAGCGCGTGAACTTTATTATCAGCACCCAGTTGGATTATGCCGAAAAGCATGGTTTGGCAGATCGTGATGATGCCTACGTGGTGCATAATTTAGATGATGCATTGACCCAAGCAGCAAGTCTGGCTCATGGTTTGCACCTTGATACGATTTGGGTGATTGGCGGTGAGCGAGTATTTAGCGACGCACTAATGTATACCGATCGAATCGAATTGACCCATGTCGATACTGAAATTAATGATGGCGATGCTTTTTATCCTGAGCTGTCAATTGGCTTTGAAGTAGCAGAAGAATCTGAGCACATGCACGATGAGAAGAGTGGCTTAGAGTATCAATTTGTGACTTATAAAATAAAAGCTGCTGAATAACAGCAAATCGTCCATTAAAAAACTGAGGCTGTTTTAGAGTAATCTAGAACAGCCCCAAAATAATTTAGCCAACTTAATTTTTTTCTACTATACGAAACCTGTGTTGAGCTGATATTAACCAATCTACTCATGCAATACTTTATAAATGGTCTTAGCCAATACTGGGCCAATGCCTTGCACTCCGCCCAACTCTTGCTGCGAGGCACCCAGTAACTGCTGCATACCGCCAAAGTGATTGAGTATATCGCGGCGGCGCTTTTCACCCAGTCCTGGAATGACTTCTAACACTGACGATGACCGACGCTTATCACGTTTTTTACGATGCGCAGTAATAGCAAAGCGGTGCGCCTCGTCACGAATGTGCATGAGTAAATGCAGCGCCTTGCTGTCCATGGGCAAATCCAGCGGCTCATGGTCTAAGAAATGCAGTACTTCAAGACCCGCTTTACGCCCTTCCCCTTTAGCAACCCCAATCAGCAGGGTATCTCCAAGAATGCCTAGTTCGACAAGCACTTCTTTTGCCATACTTAACTGACCTTTACCGCCATCGATGAGTAATAAATCAGGTAGCGGCTGCTTTTTATAACGGCGGGTCAATACTTGCTTCATCGCCGCATAATCATCACCGCCTACGATATCGTGAATAGCGTATTGACGATAATCACGCCGACGCGAACCCCCTTGATCAAACACCACACAGCTACCAATGGTCGCCTCACCCATCGTATGCGAGATATCAAAGCATTCAATACGATCAATAGGACGGTCTGTGACAGTCGATAGAACGTCTTTTAGGGCCCCAAAGCGCGCATGCAACTCCAGATAATCGCCCAATTTAGTTTTTAGCGCATTGTTAGTATTCAGGGTTGCCAAATCCAGCCATTCTGCCCGATGTTCGCGCACGCTGGTTTTTATCACTACCTTACTTTCAAAGTGGGTCGCTAGCGCTTCACTGACCGCAATTTGATCCGGTAATTCATGACTTAAGATAATCTCAGCTGGCAAGTCATCCGTTACTTGAAAATAAAATGACATGATAAAAGCCGACAGATTATCCGCCAACGGCTCACTACTATCGACATCAGGGAAGTAATTTTTGCCACCCAGCACACGCCCACCGCGAACGGTCAGAACGTTCACACAGCTCATACCTGCTTGGCTGGCGATAGAAATCACATCGGCCTCGCCTTCTACGGTATAGACCGCTTGTCGGGCTTGAACCTCGCGCAGCATAGACAACTGATCACGATAAAATACCGCCTTTTCAAAATCTAATTCCTCAGCGGCCGCTTCCATTTTTACGATTAACGCATTATGAATATCACTAGAGTCACCTTTTAAAAAGCGAATGGTATTGTTCACATCTTCCGCATAATCTTCTGGTGATACTAGACCCACGCAAGGAGCACGGCAGCGTTTGATTTGGTATTCCAAACAAGGACGTTTACGCTGACGGAAAAAAGTATTGGTACACTGACGCATTTGAAACATTTTTTGCATCAATACTAAGGTTTCTTTTGCCGCGTGTGCTGAGGGAAAAGGCCCAAAAAACCGACCTTTTTGATGATTGCCTTTACCGCGACCATAAGCAAGACGTGGGTAAGGCTTATCCGCTGAGATGAACACATACAGATACGATTTATCATCACGTAGCAGCACGTTATAAGGCGGACGGTATTCTTTAATTAGATTCTGCTCGAGTAGTAACGCCTCAGTCTCGCCGCGAGTAATAATGGTCTCAATATTGTGAATGCGTGCGACCAAAGCTCGCGTTTTTGGATGGTCGATGGTTTTAGCAAAATAGCTGTTTACCCGACTTTTAAGCGATTTTGCCTTACCCACGTAAAGAATATCACCATTTTTACCCAGCATTTTATATACCCCAGGCAAATTTGGCAGGCGCTTAATGAGGTGTGTAAGACGGGCTTTCTTATCATCGACCACAGTCGACGCTGAGACATTGACCATAAAAATACTGCCCTTAAAAATGCTTGAATACAGTTATTTATGGGGGATATTGGCCATTTTACAAGAACCATTATCGGCACAGCGGCGTGCATAAAAAAAGCCAGCACGAGGCTGACTTTTATAATTGGGACTATTACGACTGCTATTTATCGCTCACTATCAATGACGAAAGTTCGGTAATAATGCTGGAATACCCGGCAACATACCAACCACAGCCATCACACCAGTTAGAACTATAAACATGACACCAGGAATAATCCAGCGACTCATCTTAGACAAGTTAGCACTACGCTCTTTTGAGCCAATCAGACCTAAGTTATCAAGTAGTAAGGTAATGGACCACCCAAAGGCTGGGTTAACCAATGCAGAGGCAAAGACCACAATGGCAGCAGATTGCGTGGTTTTACCTTCACGCGTCATTTCCATTCCTGCTTCTAATAGCGGAATAAAGACCCCGACAATTAGAGCCACACACAATACTGGCTCCCAAATTGCCAAATCCATCGGATAACCCCAAACACCAGCGATAACACAGAACACAGCGGTCAACACTGCACCAGCAGGAATAGGACGTTTGGCGATTGCCGCAGGGACAATATACGTGCCCCATGACGACGCAAAGTTAGCACCGCCCAGTACCGAGCCTGCGACCTGTCGAACGGAGGCACTGACCATAGTGTCATCAATATCCATCAAGACTTTTTCGGTACGTTTAGGATAGCTGATCTTTTGGAACACTTGGTGACCTAAGAAATCTGGTGACCACATCGCTACGGCCAATACCGCAAAAGGCAGCACCACAATAAAGCTCTCGACGGTCGGCAAGCCAAGCATCCAGCCACTATTCTCTCCCCACCAGTACATCGGACTCATATGCGGTAAGCCGGGCGCAGTCTTAAACTCAAATGGCGCCCCCAATGCAAAAGCAACACCGCCACCAAGCAAGCAGCTAAGAGGCACCGCAAGCCAGCGCTTTTGAAAACTTTCTAAAACGGCATACAGGACAATCGTGAGCAAAATCACAATAAAAGCAATATGAGACATACCGATGCTTTCTGACCAAGCAAAGAGGTTTTTGACTTGCGAGGTGGTACCGATAAAGCCTAAATATATCAGCAGGCCACCGCACACCCCTTTACTGGTCAAATTCGCCAGTAAGCTGCCCCCTTTACTAATCGCCAGTAAGAGACCAAAAAAACCGATGAGTAAACCAAAAGCCATCGGATGTCCACCAGCAGCAACCACAATCGGAATCAAAGGAATCAGCGGACCATGAGTACCCGCAAGGTTAGCCGTTGGTAGAAAAAACCCTGAAAATAAAATAATAAAGACCGAGACAATCAACAGCTCATAACGTACGTTCTCTAGCACAAATGCATCACCCAAACCTAAAGGACCTGCAAATGTGGCAGCAATGGCACCCACCATCACTACTTTACCAATCGTTGCCGCCATCGCCGGAATGGTATCTTCATACTCAAAACGATAATCACGAAACGGCAAATTAGCACGCCAGCGTTTAGGCTTCATGATTTGCAATTCATGCTCAAGATAGGCATCACGGTTTTTAAAACTGGCACTTGGCTTATGCAGGTCAACATAACTGCCTGTCAATTCTTGATCGTAATCGGAAGGATTTTGTGGCTGCTGATTGGATCCTGAAGCGGGGATCTGGGCGTTGCTCATCACATCTCCTTATGTTAGCTGAGGTTCTTACTGTGTGCTTGATGACTTATTTGCACAAAATTGTACAAAAAGTAGGCCATCAGGCATAAATTTGTCGCCATTGTATGTCATCAAGAGTTAAAATGCGAGACCAGCATAGGAGTTTTTCGGACCAAAAGATTGCACGCTTATCAGCGCCTGACTCGTATCTTAAGACCTGCTGGCCGTTTTTTAACCCAGTTGATGAACTTTTGCACCTCGCTATGTGTTTGCAAACGCTCAATGGTATGGTAATAACTTGCCAGCTCATGATTATCAAAAATACGGTGGATTTGACTGTGACAAGGCCGGCATAGCATCGCGATATCAGTCTTCATAGCGTCACGGCTGAAATTGCGCTGGGTACGGGCTTTATTATGGCGCGACTGTGGAATGAGATGATGGCGGGTTAGCGTCAGTTCAGTGCGACTGCAAAGCTCGCAGACTGTATCTTCAATATCTACCTTATCTCTGCCGTTGTGATTACTCTTGTTATCACTATCAAACACACTGTCCATGAGAATTCGGCCTCCTGTTCATATGCCATATCTTTTTTTTGGCTTATCCAAACTGTAAAATATATATTACTCATATCAGTCAGTAATTGACAATCGTTACGCTTTAAGACTGGTGACCTGTGTTGTTTTTAATTATGATAGATACTTTTTGCTCAGCCACTATTTAATAGTAACGACTAATAGTGAGAATCAGTGTCAAAGACATTATGCTATGCTGATTGACCTCTCAACACTAACAGCGCTGTTTGCTATTAATCTCCGTTTGCCTGATCACTAAAACATACACCTAGCCAAGTAAAAACGACTGACCGCATTGCAACAGGCAAAAGGATAAATTTATGAGCTTATTTCCCAAAAACTTTGAAACCTTGAAACGTAACACCAAAAAAAATATCATGCCACTACTAACCCCGCATTTGTTTAAGTGGCGTATCAATACCTACGCCCCTTATATCGGTGCAGGTATCAAAGTCGAACATATCGATTTGGATCAGGGACTGTGTGTGGTCAGTATGCGACTTAATGCCTTCAATAAAAATATCGTAGGGACACAGTTTGGCGGTAGCTTATACTCGATGGTCGATCCATTTTATATGCTTATGCTCATGCATCAACTGGGCAGCACTTATGTGGTCTGGGATAAAAGTTCAAACATCGAGTTTATTGCGCCTGGCAACAGCAAAGTCAGAACACGGATGAAAATCCCCAGTACTGAGATTGCTACGATTCAAGAGCTGGCAAAAAATGGCGAGGCCGTCTTTCGCGAATACACGACTGATATCGTTGATGAGCAGCAAAAAATCATCGCAACTGTGACCAAAACTATTTATATACGCTTGCGTAAACACAGTAACTCTAAAGACCAGAGTAGCCGCATCGATAATATAGAACCATAAAAAATTAAACCCATACATACAAAAACCCCAATCTGGCATCAGCACAGATTGGGGTTTTGTCTTTTTTGGTACGCCCACTTATTTATATGATAAACCTATGAATAAGGGCTTGTATCTACTTCTGCTATTCACCCTACCGTATTAATAAACGCTAAGGCAAACGGCAAGCTTGAGCTTAAATACCAGGTGCAGTCTCAACCGCATCAGGTACGCCAGCGTTAGTTTTTTTCTGAGCAGCTTTTTTTGATGGACGAACGCCAAGCTTTTCGCGGATACGTGCTGATTTACCAGAACGCTCACGTAAGTAGTACAGTTTCGCACGGCGAACAGCACCGCGGCGTTTCACTACAATGCTATCAATAATTGGTGAATGCAATTGGAATGCACGCTCAACGCCAACGCCGCTTGAAGTTTTACGGACGGTAAACGCTGAGTTTAGACCGCGGTTGCGCTTAGCAATAACGACGCCTTCAAAAGCCTGTAAACGCTCACGCTCACCTTCACGTACTTTTACTTGAACCACGATGGTATCGCCAGGGGCAAAACTAGGACGCTCAAGCAATTGAGCGTTTTCAATGATCTGAACCAATGGATGCTTGTTGCTCATGAGAGTTATCTCCTCACATTAGATAATAGAGGCTTAACGCATATCACCTGTTTGTAATAAGTAATCATGCCTTTTAATACTATTTTGTATTAAATCGACACAACGTAAATTGGGTAGCAAACGGCCATTATGGTATGACCTGTTTAGTGTTGCTCAAAATTTTATTGCTTAACTGTTTATCTAGCTATCAAGGCTAATTTTCATCAGATTTTGCCAAGGTCTTTAACCACTTCGCTTGCTGTATCGTCGGCGTAAACGCTTGCCATAAATCTGGACGCCGCGTTTGCGTACGTTCAACTTGCTGGCTAAACCGCCACTTAGCGATATTGGCATGATGGCCTGAGAGTAGTACCTCAGGCACTTCCATACCAGCAAAATTATGCGGCTTGGTATAGTGTGGGCAGTCAAGCAAACCATCGACAAACGAGTCTTGCTCTGCTGACTTATCATCACCCATAATATCGGGCAGACGACGTATCACACTATCCATTAGCACCATTGCTGGCAGCTCACCACCGCTCAATACATAATCGCCAAGCGACACTTCCATATCGACGTACTGCGATAATAGGCGCTCATCAATACCTTCGTAACGACCGCATAATAAAATCATGCCGTCATACTTAGCCATGCTGACCACGCTACTTTCACTCAGCGTATGCCCTTGCGGTGACATATAAATCACCGGACAGTGCGCTTTGTCTATACGGCAACCTTGTTGGCTTGCGCGCAGGCGGGCGTCCTCAATAGCTTGTGACAATGGCTCAGCCATCATCACCATGCCAGGGCCCCCACCATACGGACGTTCATCAATACGGCGATAGTTGTCAGTAGTGTAATCACGTGGGTTAATACATTCAATCGTGACTTGCTCCTGAGTGACTGCGCGCCCCGTGATACCAAACTCACGAATCGACGCAAACATCTCAGGAAAAATACTAATCACGGCAAAATACATCTGAATCCTACATAAAAGCGTCTACATTAATTTAATGCTGTTAACAGTAAAGTAATAAGCGCTAGACTAATAGTCGCTCGGCCATGCCACAAGTACTGTTTTGCTGGTCATGTCGACCTGCATCACCGTTTGCTTATGCCACGGTATCAAGCGTTCTTCAGCATCTAGACTGTCCGAGTTTGCCGCTACACGCATAAGATCATGGGCACCGGTCTCAAACATCTCAGTAATATCGCCAAGATATTCGTCTTGCTCATTCATCACCTTAAGACCAACCAAATCCGACCAGTAATATTCGTCTTCAGCGGTTTCTGGCAGTATGTTTTGAGCAACCCAAAGGGTCACGCCGTTCATAGTCTCAGCGACGTTTCGGTCAGGAACTTGCTCAAACTGAGCCACAAGCCCTGTTCCTTGCTGACGCCAAGACTTTACGGTTAATGGCTTCATACCAGTAGCCGTTTTCATCCACCACGATTTAATATCAAATATCGCCGCGTGGTCATCGGTATCGCTAAACACCCACAGCCAGCCTTTAATGCCATAAGGCTTTTTGAGCTGACCAATTTTCATAAGGGTGCTGGCGTCTGGTACAGATGACATAACGGCTAACCTAACAAGATATAAATAGCAGTAGATAAATAGCGACTGACAAAACCTTGATCAATAAAAAAATCAATCAAAACATCGACAATCAATCAAAACATCGATAAACAGTTAATCGCGTACACTGGTCAGACCAGCTACGCTATGTTTTCCAAAGCCAAGCAATCAATGCTCAACGACTAGACTTAACAACTGGCAATTAAGCAGTTGCTTCAGTGCTTGCCGCAGCTTTGTTGTAAGCTTTTGCTAATGAAGCAACGCGGTCTGAAGGTTGTGCGCCTTTTGCAATCCACGCATTATACGTGTCCATGTTTAGGCGTACAGCTTCTTCCGACTCTTTAGCGAGCGGGTTAAAAAAGCCAATGTTTTCAATGTAGCGACCGTCACGCGCGCGGCGTTGATCAGCAACAACTACTTGATAAAATGGGCGTTTCTTGGCACCGCCCCGTGCTAAACGAATAACAACCATGTGAATTCTCTCTTTCGCAGGTATACCAAAAAGGGCATAATTATATCACAGTCTTATTTTATTGAAAACATAAACTGTGCATATTTAATTATTTTATAACAATAACTTAAATGTTGGTCAGTGTAAAATAATATCGATAATAACTGCTAATTATCAACGGTTACTATCATTTCTAGACAGCTGCTATTTTATTGTTTAAATCCTAGCAAGCAAAACAATGTGAGTTATTATAGCTTAGCCAACCTTGATCCAGACCGTTAACCTTTATTGATTTGTCTGTGATAACCCTAGCAGAGCTATTATTCAGTTATGCTATGCTGTAGCAAATTATAGCTGTGTCATAAAAGCTTGATGTTGTTTATTTTAAATCTACTAGAAGCACAACGGCTTTAAGCCTATGCTGTTAATCATCTGTTTTATCTTATTCAATACCTACAAAAACATTGGATCCTTATGACCACCCCCACTCCACAATTGCACCGTAAAGGCTGGCTTACACGTTACTATCCCAATAGCTGGTCTAACACCTGGTTGACCACCTTAATGGTGGCTTTTATTGTGATTATCAGTGTTAGTTTATCGATTTGGTTTTTTTGGCGCAGTCTATATTTACCAGAACTGAAAAACCATGCTCGTTACTTAACCAGTGAGCTGCGTCTGATGAACAGTGCCAAAAAAGACTGGCAAGACAATCCAGAAGTGCGTCAATGGATTTATCGACATTCGCATGTGGTGGTGGTTGACAACCCCAGTGATTTTCCACGGGTTGCAGATAAAGCCTTTGTGGGGGTTTTTACTGATGTACTGCAACAAGAAATCAGCGCTCAGCTAGGTCGACCTGTGGAGGTTTATTTTAAGTTTAAGCCTACCCCACAACTGTGGGTACAAGATAGCCGTGATGACAGTTTTTGGATTCGCGAACCGGTGGTTTATTATTCGCAATATAGTCCGACACTATTAATACTGTTCTTAATTGGGCTCCCGTTATTAACGCTGCTGACTATTATCTTATTGGCGCGGCAATTAAACCGTCCGTTGCGCTATCTACAGCGCGCTGCCACCAACTATATTCGCCTCGGTCACGCCACGATTTTGCCCACGCGTGCAGGTCCTACTGAAATTCGTCAAGTGAATATGGCATTTAATCGTCTGTTCACGACCCTCAATCAAGCACAGAAAGAGCGGACAATTATGCTCGCAGGTATTTCTCATGACTTGCGCACGCCCCTTACCCGCATGCGCCTAACCGCTGAGATGCTACCGGATGATTTTTTCCGTGAAGGTCTCATCTATGATATTGAGGATATGGACGCCATTTTAGAGCAGTTCATCTCATATATGAAAGATGGCTCCGATGAGCCGGTACGCCTAACCAATCTAGATGTTATCTTTAATGAGATTATGGTGCAGTTTGCACCCATGAAGTTTGTTTGTCAGTCAGAATGCGATAAAGCCGTGCCGGTACGCCCGTTATCGATTAAGCGCTTGGTTATTAACTTAGTCAATAATGCCAATCGTTATGGCAAACCACCAATTTATTTGTCCGCGACTGTGATACCGACGTTTATAGAAACAGCTGTGGTAGAAGATCCTGACGTGGTTACTGAAAGTGAAGTCAATAAAGAAGCACAAGAGCAATTGATGATTTGCGTACGTGACTGTGGTAGCGGGGTGGCAGAAGATCAGCTAGAGCGCATTATGCAGCCATTTGAACGCGGCGAGACTGCTCGTACCACTCAAGGTAGCGGACTGGGTCTGGCTATCGTTAGCCGCATTGCACGATTGCACCATGGCACGGTTGAGGCAATTAATCATCCGGATGGCGGATTACAAGTTTGTGTAAGAATCCCTTTAATTTCTAAAGTCGCTGGAGATGATACATTAGCAGCTCAAGCCAAGGACTTACCTGTCCCTAATAATAAGGTAAGTGGTGAGAACTATTAGAAAAAAGCCGTAAAGACGGCAATATCAAAAGGCTAGTGATATTAAAAATATGACTCTATTAAAAATACGTTGGCTAAAACAGAACTATAGATAACTCAGTATCAGTCTTTACTGCCGATTGGCGGCGGAAGAAGCTTTGCGCTATTGGTAAAAGGTAGCGGGCGGGTTATTTCAGCCTGTGCGGTCTGTAAGCTCTGAGTAATGGTCGGCTGCTGAGCAAATAGATAGTAACCAAGCGTTATGGCATTCAATAGTACCAAACCGCCAAATAAATACGGCATCCTCTGTTCTCCTATACTTTTAGATTACAATAAAAGTCAATCGCTCTGGTTCGTTATTGATTAACCCGTTGCTGTTTAGCCAATTAACATCTAATCCGTGGTCATTTATAGCAATTGTTATAGAAAGTGCTCAACCTAAATAATTAGTGTGTTTGGAACCTGTGACCCCTACTCCGATAAAGACTATTTGTGAATATTCAACAAGCCCTAGTAACGATGATAGATAATGTTGCCCACACAAACCTCTAAGTCTGTTTTATTGAGCATCAAAATCACGGTCACTTCTTTCTTGTGTAAGCTCATCAGCAGCGATAGTTTGAGTCAAAGGTTTGATGGGCCAAGTCATTACAAACCGCGCGCCGCCTAGTTTTTGGCTTTCATCTACTTTCATACTACCATTAAACCAGAATGCAATACGTGACACGATAGACAAGCCCAGTCCATAACCACCTGATGCGCGCGTACGGCTATCATCTAGACGTGAAAATGGAATAAAAACCTTTTCACGATCAGACTCTGCAATACCCTGCCCATCGTCCTCGACACTAACGAAGGCATTGCCTTTTTTGACCCCAGCGCTAATAATAATAGTGGTTTCTGCATAACGCAATGCATTGCCCGCAAGGTTTTGAATAACGCGATGCAAGTAACGTCTATCCGCTACCGCCGTTACTTTTGCATTGGGCGGATTACCGACAATTTTAATAGGTTTGCCTAATGCATTGGTTTCACGCTCAATCTGCTCAACCAGCTCTTTAAGATTTACCGGCTCTAAGTCTAATTTCGGTGAGCCCTCTTCAAGCTTAGCATAAGTTAACATCTCATCAATTAGTCCGTTGAGTGACTCAATATCCTCATCAATATAATCGCGCTGCGTGAAGCGTGAGTCTTCATCATCCGTGTCTGCTAACATATCTACTGCAAAGCGAATACGCGCAACTGGCGTACGCAGCTCATGTGACACCGCGCGAGTCAGCTCACGCTGCGATTCAATCAACCGCTTAATATGGGCCGTCATCGCATTAAAAGTGGCCGACAGACGGGAAATCTCATCTTGACCAATGACCTGTACTTGACTGTCTAAATTGCCTTTACTGACTTCATCAACCCCCACTTGGATCAACTGTAATTTACGCTCCAGCGGAAAAATCAGTGCATAAACGCCCAGACTGATCAAAAACATACTGATAAGCACCATGCTGATAATCAAATTAAGCGGAAACCAATTAAATAATGGCACAGGACCCATTAAGATCGCCATATCATTAATCTCGGATGGCACAATAATTTTGATAGAGGAACTACCCTGACTGGTGTTGGTATCCTGTAGTAAGATAACCACCTCATCACGACGCAAGCGCGCCATTTGATCACTATCTAAATTGAGCGTATTCACCCCTTCAAAGCTTAAGGGAAAAGCAAACTTTTTTTCTAGTTCTGCTAAACGATCACGCTTGGCAGATAGCGTTGTATGGTAAGACAAGTCGTCTAACAAAAACACGGCCATCGCACGCACTTGTTGTTCTGAGACTTGCGATATTCTCGCTGTTAAGACACTGTTACCATCTGGCAGACGATGATAAACATCGGCATATGTAGGCTGGCTGACATAACGTACTACCGTGCCATCGTTATCAAACCGACGTAACTCACTGGCGTTAAAGTCCACCTCATTGATAGGCACAATACGAAAATTCGAGCCAAATAAACTACTAGCATCAGACAACCAATACTCACGCTGGGTCTCATTATCTTGATTAGCGATCCCTTCACTGACCAAATAAAAAGCGCCAGTTGCCATATTTTCGCGATAGGACTGCACACGCTCTTTGTTGATAGTATCCATTAATAGCTGCGCAAACAATGCCACACATAAGCAGACGATTAACAGCCCAGCATAAATACGAACAAAAATACTGTGTTTTAAAGAAGAGACTAATGACATACGTGCCGTGACCAACCTATTGAATAATAATGTGCTGACTAATTATGACTACCTGAGCATAAAATCAGAGCATAAAATCAGAGCGTGAATTCTAACGCTTAATTAAACCACATAATGTGTTATTTAAGTTTAAAAAATTAACTTTCATCCATAAAAAAACCAGCATAATGCTGGTTCTTTATCTTATTCTAACTGCTCATAGAATTATCAAAGCTAACTTAATAAACTAGTTGCCTTCTTTTACGAATAAGTAGCCTTTGCTGCGTACTGTTTTGATACGTTTTGGATTCTCTGGATCATCACCAATTTTAGGGCGAATACGTGAGATACGCACGTCAATAGAACGATCTTGACCATCATATTCGATGCCGCGTAGACGCTCAAAGATGTCTTCACGTGACAAGATGCGACCCGCATTAGAGGCAAGTAACCACAATAGGTCATACTCGGCACTGGTAAAGTCGACTAATTCATCATTTAAGGTCACTGAACGCCCGCCATTATCGATGACTAAGTCACCAAACTCTAAGCGCTGTGGTACATCTTCTGATGGGGCATTTTCCGAGCGACGTAGTAAGGCACGAATACGCGCTAATAATACACGCGGCTGGGCAGGCTTAGCAACATAATCATCTGCCCCCATCTCAAGGCCGAGTACCTGATCCATATCTTCGGTACGCGCGGTGAGCATCAAAATAGGGTTCTGATAATGCGGGCGCACTTCACGGCACACCGTCAAACCGTCGCTACCAGGAAGCATAACATCAAGCACTACTAAATCTGGCTGCTCATTAACGATACGGCGAATAGCACGATTACCGTCAGTTTCAATCGCTACTTCCAAGCCATTTTTGACCAAATAGTCTTGGGTCAACATAGCCAGACGCTCATCATCCTCAACAATCAAAATTCGGGGAGTGTTGTCTTCTTCAGTCATTGACATTGTTATATCCTCTAATGTAGAAAAATTAATAGCAGGGAAGTTAATAGCACAATAAAGTGGAACAATTAATGTCCGTGTAGATGGTACAAACTTGGTAGCACAGTATACTATCAAACGCACAGCTTCCTATACTATAGCCTATTGTCGTTAACAAAACCTATAAACAACTTCTAATAAAACTTTAGTTGTCATCTAAAATTCATCTGTTCTACACCGTTCAAACCACAAATGATAGTACTGTTTAGTTATTGGCTATAAAGCTAGTAGAAAAATATTCAGACATGTACTAAAAGGTTACTGTTGCCCTAATATAACTAAGTATTACGACTACTGCTAGTGACTTTAATAATGTCTAGTAGAACGACAATAAAAAAACAGCCCATGATGGACTGTTTTTTTATTGTGCTAATACATATCATTCAAAAAAATCTGAAGCAGATAGTGTTAGGCACGGTTTTGGTACTTACGAATAGTCTGTAGCTGAGCCACCGATTCTGCCAATGAAGCTAAGGCAGCGTTAGTTTGTAAGGTATCAGACTGGTTGACTAGCATTTGCTCTGCTTTTCTACGGGCTTCAACGATTTTACTTTCGTCGAGGTTATGCGCGCGCATTGCGGTATCTGCTAGCACGGTCACCATCTTCGGTTGTACTTCTAGCACTCCGCCTGATACATAAATAACTTCTTCTTCGCCATCCGGTGTTTGCAACCGCATTGCGCCAGGTTTTAGCAAAGTAATAAGCGGAGTGTGGCCTAGTAGCACACCAACTTCGCCCTCGCTACCCGTAGCGATCAACATGCTGATTTCGCCTGAGTATAACTCTTCACGGGCACTTACGACACGACATTGAAACGTTGCCATCCCTCTCTCCTTACTATGAGAACTGCTATAAAAACTGCTAGGCGCTACGCTGCTGTTAGCAAATAGACTGTTTCTCGCCTATTTGCCAATCAACTTGAAAGTATGAATACCTTACTTTGAAGCAGATTTCATTTTTTCAGCTTTAGCGACCACTTCATCAATTCCGCCAGCCATATAGAATGCTTGTTCTGGTAGATCATCGTATTCACCGGCGATAATTGCTTTAAAGCCAGCAATAGTGTCGCGTAGTGCCACGTATTTACCAGGGGCACCAGTAAAGACTTCGGCCACATGGAAAGGCTGTGATAAGAAGCGCTGGATTTTACGCGCACGATAAACAGTGAGTTTATCTTCTTCTGATAGCTCATCCATGCCCAAAATGGCAATGATGTCTTTTAGTTCTTTATAGCTCTGCAATACTTTTTGCACGCCGCGAGCCACATTATAATGCTCTTCGCTAATTACTTGTGGATCTAGCTGACGTGAGGTTGAATCGAGTGGATCGACCGCAGGATAAATACCTTGTGAGGCGATATCACGGTTCAGTACGACCGTCGCATCCAAGTGAGCAAAGGTGGTCGCAGGTGATGGATCCGTCAAGTCATCCGCTGGTACATATACCGCTTGTATTGACGTGATTGAACCTGATTGCGTTGAAGTAATACGCTCTTGTAGCATACCCATCTCTTCAGCAAGTGTTGGCTGATAACCAACCGCTGATGGCATACGGCCTAACAAGGCTGATACTTCAGTACCGGCAAGCGTATAACGATAGATATTATCAACGAAGAATAGAACGTCACGACCTTTGCCCGTTTCAGGATCTTTGGTGTCACGGAAATACTCAGCCATGGTGAGACCAGACAGAGCAACACGTAGACGGTTACCTGGTGGCTCATTCATCTGACCATAAATCATCGCAACTTTAGACTTACTGAAGTCTTCAGTATTCACAACGCCCGCTTCTTGCATTTCGTGATAGAAGTCATTCCCTTCACGCGTACGTTCACCAACACCAGCAAATACCGACAAGCCTTCGTGTTTAAGAGCGATGTTGTTAATCAATTCCATTATGTTGACGGTTTTACCAACACCAGCACCACCGAATAGACCCACTTTACCACCTTTCGCAAACGGGCAAAGTAGATCGATTACTTTAATGCCGGTTTCTAATAGCTCAGTGCTATTTGATTGGTCCGCATAGCTTGGCGCTTCACGGTGGATCGACCATTTAGTGTCAGCGATTACGGGACCTTCTTCATCGATAGGACGACCAAGAACATCCATGATACGACCAAGCGTACCCACGCCTACAGGCACAGAGATAGGGGCACCGGTATTCGTAACGGTTAGGTTACGCTTTAGGCCTTCAGTTGAGCCCATCGCAATAGTACGTACAATACCATCCCCTATTTGTTGCTGTACTTCTAAGGTAGTTTCGGTACCATCTACTTGCAAAGCATGATAAATCTGAGGTACTTCGTCACGGCTGAACTCAACGTCAAGAACCGCGCCAATAATCTGTACAATACGACCGCTACTCATTGCGTTCTCCTTGAACTTCTATATATAGGTGTAGTCAATTATGAAACAGCAGCAGCGCCGCCAACGATTTCCGAGATTTCTCGGGTAATCGCCGCTTGACGCAGCTTGTTGTAAATCAACTGTAAATCGTTAATTAAGTCACCAGCATTATCTGTTGCCGCTTTCATAGCGACCATACGCGACGACTGCTCAGAGGCAATGTTTTCCATTACCGCTTGATAGACAATCGACTCAATATAGCGCCCAAGTAAACCATCGATCAAAGTCTCGATATCAGGCTCATAGATATAATCCCAGCTTAGTTCAGTCTGCATGCCACTGTCTTCATCAGCAAACGATTCCTCTGGTAAAGGTACCAGCTGATTGACGGTTGGCTTTTGGGTCATTGCATTAACGAACTGGTTGTACACCACGTAGATACGGTCTATTTTACCGTTCTCATAATCGTCAAGCATGGCTTGAACCGGTGCGTTTAGCTGCTCAAACGTCGGTTTATCACCATAGTTAGTCACGGCTGAGGTGACTTTACCACCAAAACTCTTGAAGAAACTAACACCTTTAGCGCCAATAACAGCAAACTCAGCTTGTACAGACTGGTCTTGATAGTTTTTAATACTTTTGCTTAGAGCTTTGAATAAATTAATATTCAAACCACCCGCCAAACCACGATCGGAAGTGATGACAATATAGCCTACTTTATTGACCGGACGCGATACCATATACGGATGTTTATAATCTGATGAAGCATGCACCAAATGTGAAATAACCCGGCGCATACTATCAGCATACGGGCGACCCACAACCATGCGCTCTTGGGCACGGCGCATCTTACTCGCGGCCACCATTTGCATGGCACGGGTAATTTTCTGGGTGCTTTTAATACTGGTGACTTTGGCACGTATTTCTTTTAAGCTTGCCATAATGATTCCAATATAAGAGGGTTAAAAAAGCATTGGCGAATGCAACAATATTTAATATAAAGCACTGTACTAATTTCTTGTAGCACTACGCGGTCACATGCCGTTGGTTGCGTGTAAAGCGGTACGACTGTCATTCTTTTTGAAGACACCGCGCTGCGTTACAAGCTTTAAATTAGAAAGTCTATAAACCAAACAGACTTTAAATTAGTAACTCTTTAGTGATAACACTACAGCTACAACCAACCAAACCGGCTTAACCCGTTAAATTAATAACTGTGGTTTTGTTTAAAAGTCTCAACCGCTGACTTTAAACGACCTGCAATATCATCATTATAATTTGCAGTGTCATCAATCTCTTTCATCAAGTCGGCTTGCTCATCATGCATATAACGTAAGTAGCTTTCTTCAAAAGAACCGATTTTATTAATAGGAACGTCTGATAAGAAACCTTCGTTTGACGCGTAAATCACTGCCGCTTGCTCAGAGATAGACATCGGCTGATACTGTTTCTGTTTCATCAGTTCAGTCACGCGCTCACCATGATCAAGCTGTGCACGAGTGGCATCATCAAGGTCAGATGCAAACTGAGCAAATGCGGCCAATTCACGATATTGTGCTAGAGCGGTACGGATACCACCAGATAATTTCTTAATAATCTTAGTCTGCGCAGCACCACCAACACGAGATACCGAAATACCAGCGTTCACAGCCGGACGGATACCTGAGTTAAATAGGCTTGATTCTAAGAAAATCTGACCATCAGTGATTGAAATCACGTTGGTTGGTACGAATGCTGATACGTCACCCGCTTGGGTTTCGATGATCGGTAGCGCGGTTAGAGAACCGGTTTTACCGACTACTTCGCCGTTGGTGAATTTCTCCACATAGTCAGCGTTAACGCGTGATGCGCGTTCAAGCAAACGTGAATGGAGATAGAACACGTCACCAGGATAAGCTTCACGGCCTGGTGGACGACGTAATAGTAGTGAGATTTGACGATAAGCAACGGCTTGTTTTGATAAGTCATCAAATACAATTAGTGCATCTTCGCCGCGGTCACGGAAGTATTCGCCCATCGTACAACCTGAGTACGGTGCAATATACTGAAGTGCTGCTGGCTCTGAAGCTGAAGCAACGACTACTGTGGTATATTCAAGCGCGCCGGTTTGCTCAAGCTTACGCACAACGTTAGCAATGGTAGAGCGTTTTTGACCGATGGCCACATACACGCACTTAATGCCAGACGTTTTTTGCGCAATGATGGCATCGATAGCCATGGCTGTTTTACCAGTCTGACGATCACCAATGATAAGCTCACGCTGGCCACGACCGATTGGAATCATAGTATCAACGGCTTTATAACCGGTCATTACTGGCTGATCTACTGACTGACGTTCGATAACGCCTGGGGCGATTTTTTCGACTTTGTCAGTCATTTTAGCATTGATAGGACCTTTGCCATCAATAGGATTACCTAAGGCATCAACAACACGGCCTAGCAGCTCAGGGCCTACGGGTACTTCAAGAATACGACCAGTACAATAGGCTTTTTGGCCTTCTTGTAGTTTTAGATAATCGCCTAGTACTACCGCACCGACAGAATCACGCTCTAAGTTAAGCGCCATTCCGTAGATTTCGCCTTCAAACTCAATCATTTCGCCATACATGGCATCTTCAAGACCATGAATCTGCACGATACCGTCAGATACTTTGACAATCGTGCCTTCATTCTTTGCAGTTGCACCCGCATCAAGGTCTTGAATACGCTGCTTAATCAGGTTACTGATTTCCGCTGGATTCAATTGTTGCATTGCCTGGTTTCCTTTAATTTATGATAACCCGCCCACTGACTTAAATGCTCTATTTATCACTCAAAATATTGTCACGCCGACCTGACTTAACGAGTCAACGTTGATGAAGTGATAAACAACATTAGGCAGTTAGCTGTGTTTTTAACTGTTGTAACTTGCCGCGCATAGAATCATCAATGATTTTATCACCGATTTTGATAGTAGCGCCTGCCAAAAGACTAGGATCAACCGACTCATGAATCACCACACTGGCATTTAGCGAGGCGGCAAGACGCGTTTCGAACAGCTCACGCTGTGCGTCGGTCAATGGATAGGCAGAAGTCACATAAGCGTTAAGCTGTTTTAAGCTTAGAGCCTTGTGACGACGATAATGCTCATAAACTTCAGGAAGCAGTGCCAGACGCTCTTGGCCTGACAGCTGATGAACGAAGTTGCTAAGCGCTGTTGATACTTTCGGGTAGCTGGCAGTGCTGTCGTGACGATGCCCTTGGGTATTATTCAATAATACCTTAAAGGCAGAATCATTAGCGCCGGCTACTTGCGTATCATACAGATCGACCAAAGCGGCTGACTTATGCTCAGCAGAAACGGCTGGATTGTCTAGCAATGTATGGAACGATTTGTCGTTGACAATCGTACTGGCAATAAACAAGAAGTTTTCCCACTCATTTACTACCCCGTTCTCATTAGCATAGTCAAACGCGGCTTTAGCGTAGGGTCGTGCTAAGGTTGATAAGTCAGCCATTATATCCTCACTATTACAGCTTCGCCGCCAGTTGGTCTAACATGCTGGCATGTTTTTGCATATCGACTTTCTCTTGCAAAATCTTCTCAGCACCAAGTACCGCAAGCTCTGCGACTTGGGCACGTAATGACTCACGTGCTTGATTGATCTCTTGATCGATAGACGCTTGTGCTTGTTGACGGATACGTTCGCCTTCCACTTGGGCTTGCGATTTTGCATCTTCAACGAGCTGATTGGCACTCTTGTTCGCTTGCTCAATTAAAGCAGCAGCTTTGGTCTTAGCGAGATCAAGCTCCTGCTGTACATCTTGCTCCGCGGTGGCCAAATCTGCTTTTGCTTTTTCCGCCGCATCTAGACCGTCAGCGATTTTACGCTGACGCTCATTAATTGCGCCGATAAGTGGTGGCCACACGAATTTCATGCAAAAAACCACAAATATTGCAAAAGCAATGGCTTGACCGATGAGGGTAGAATTGATATTCACGTGATCACCTCTTTATTAATGAAAAGTCAGTTTCATTGACCATGTTTGACAGTCAAACATTTACAACTGAGATTTCAGACTAAGCGCCTAGAGGGTTTGCAAATAACAATAGCATAGCAATACCAACACCAATCATCGGTACGGCATCAAGTAGGCCGGCCACGATGAACATACGAGTTTGCAACTGTGAGCCAAGTTCTGGCTGACGGGCAACACCTTCTAAGAATTTGCCACCTAAGATAGCAAAACCAATACCGGTACCAAGTGCGCCTAAACCGATAAGCAACGCTACTGCAATAACTGTGTAACCATCTAAGGTTGCTTGCGCTAATACTACTGGATCCATTGATGTATCCTCATTTACCTATTGAATGTCTAATTAATGTTCAGTTGATGATGCAAGCGACATATAAACTATCGTCAACATCATAAATACGAACGCTTGAAGTGTAATAATCAAAATGTGGAAAATAGCCCACGGTACTGATAACGCCCACTGAATCCAAAATGGCATTAGGGCAATCAATACGAAAATTAGCTCCCCAGCATACATGTTACCGAATAGACGCAAACCTAAGGAGATAGGCTTAGCAATCAAAGTAACAAACTCTAAGATAAAGTTGATGGGGATTAAAATCGCTTGTACGATAGGATTTTTGGCGCTAAACGGATGTAACGTCAACTCGCCAACAAAACCACCAAGGCCCTTTTCTTTAATGCTATAAAAGATAATCAGCGCAAAGACAGAGAATGACATGCCAAGCGTGATATTAGGATCAGTGGTTGGAACGATCTTGAAGAACACATGATGTGGGTCATATCCCATCGCCGCGCCGATTTGTCCAGCAATGCTTGGGATGAAGTCGACGGGTATCAAATCCATCAAATTCATTAAGAAGATCCACACAAAGATGGTCAGCGCTAAAGGCGCAATCAACTTTGAGGTGCCACTATACGAATCACGAACGTTGTTATCAACAAACTCAACGATCATTTCAACGGCGGTTTGTAGTTTACCCGGCACGCCTGAAGTGACTTTTTTGGCAACCCTCCAAAAGACGGCACAAAATAAAATGCCCAGACCAATTGACCACAGCATAGAGTCAAGATGAATGGCATTAAAGCCCATCTGCCCCGCTTCTTCAGCGGTATGCGCGACCTTCCAGCCTTCGCCTGGCAGATAGCCATACGTCCAATTCGTTAAGTGGTGAGAGATATATTCTGATGATGTTTGTTGCTCGGCTGCCATAATTTAAGCTTCTTATTAATCAACGATTTAATCAACTACCAAAAAAAACGGTTGTCATCTGATGAGTAGGTTAGCGTTTCTATCCACACAGTGTTAAATAAACACTTATTTAAGCACTCATCATGTGAGTTGTGCTTTATCTATCGTGTGCAAATATTATAACGCTAAAGCTATCATGTAACCAACAACATCCAACCCATAAATATAATGTAAGTGCCTGTATTGCTAGTAGTTATTCACTAGCGACTGATAAATTTTGGCTATCAAAAAAGGGCTCGTGATTATTCATTACCAGCCCTTGGCACTTGCACCTAAAATTATCATGTTTGTGTCTGCTTATATCGTTCTATTACGATAGGCGCTCAATACAGCGCACATAAGCAGAATAATTAGCCGTCTATCTTAATGCAGCGTTGTATTCGTGTAAAGTCAATTATGTGTTTTTTACCCTTTATACAAGTTGGGCATCGCTATTAGCGTTTATTAATATAGGTTTGCGTCATTAATTAAATTGTAAGACTTTGTTTATAAGCAACTATTAATATCTAAACTATGTCTTATCTATCATGACATTTTGTGTCTTATACTGATTTTGATGACTCATACTGCTGTTTTTACAGTCATTATACGGCTAGCGTATGTACGACAACATCAAACTGTGGCTCAGCTGCATCACTATAAAACCGACGAACAGCGCAGGTGCTGACAAGGGTTGTATCATAATAAAAATCAGTGCGAAGCCAAGCACCGTCAGTAGCCATTTGACCATCTGACCCCGATATAGCTGGCTGACAATATGTCGGCGCGCGCGATATCCAGTATGCCAAAAAATGAATCCAGCAAATACGGCTTGGGTAGCAAAGCTCAATAATGCACCGATTGCACTACTCTTTGCCACGACTAGCTCACTGTGTAGCCAAAAGAGATCTAACATCGAAGCAATGACAATTAGGATAAATAGTACCCATGCTTGACGCTTGAGATATATGCTAATTTTATCTTTTTGCGTGCGTTTGGCAGGCTTGGTCATTAGCTATCCTGTAGCATTGGTATAATAACCACCGCGTTGGGATAAGGTAGCATATTTACGACAAGTTTATCGGTAAGCGGCTCAATATACTCATATCACTTTGGAGACATCGCTTTTTGCCAAAATAAAGCGCCACTTATTATAGTGAGCGTTCGACTTTTAAGCAAGTAAAATGTAACGTTTGTCAACCACTTAGTTCAAAAGACGCTGCTTATTCATTCACTAGTAAAACCATGGCAAGCTCAATTCTAATAACAAGTCATTCAGATAGCAGAGTATAAGCGAGCCATTTTATAATTTTTCACCAGATGCTAAGACTTTACGAAATACAGCTACGAATCTGCTGCGCCATACTACTCCAACCAGTAACAAAATCTTTACTGGCGCTCATGTCCTCAGCTTGCACCGTCGTATTCACCGGTTGTAGCTTAGCAAGCAGTCCTTTAGCAGGGCGACTTGGGCTTACCAAACACATCTGTGTAGAGGGGCGTTGCTCGTTGAGCCAGCGCAGTTGACTGGCCTTGGGGGCTAAATGGTCATCGGTGCTCAGGCTACCGATAAACTGTAGTTGTAGGGAGGATTCCATATATTGATAGGCATCATGATAGGCCCAATAAGGAAGCAGTTTCTGCGTTTTTTGCTGACCCTTCTTCCTCTCATTAGCCACCGCACTGTCCATTCGCTTAGCAAATTTTTGGGCATTGGCATGATAGAGTTTTTTATATTGTGGGTTGGCATGACTATGAATAACGGCAAGGGCGCGCGTGATGGCTTTAGCGTTCTCAGGATCAAGCCAAATATGCGGATCTAACGTGCCAGCAAGAGGGGCGCCTTTTACATCACGTAGCGGATGACGATTAAAGGCATTAAAATCAAATAACCCAATGGCATTGGGCGCGGTATTCAGACTTGACGCTAGATTATTCTCTAGAGACTCGCCAAACCACACGACAAACTTACTGTCTTGAATGGCCTTAATATCACCCGGACTGATGCTGCCGTGGTGACCCACCTCCCCTGCTTGCAATAACTGCTTTGCGGGCGATGCGCCTTCAGTCACGGCCTGACTTAATAAAAACAGAGGATAGTTGCTGACACTAACTGTCGCTGCTTGGGCATTCATTCCCAAAGAAGCTAACATTACTAGTGCGGCGATTAACAGACGTTGCGGCTGTATCCTTGAGTGCCGAAGTTTATTGAAAAATGAAGTATTAAAGAAAGTGATAGTATATAAAAGATTATTTATAGCATTATCGGCAGTATTACGGGAAGCGGTCATGCGTAGGCCATCCTATTAGTCGAACAGATGAAAATGAGAGAAGATACGTTCTTTCTAATTTTCATTATGTTATACTATAACAACTAAAAGCGCTAACTTATTTTTCGGAGCTTGCATGATGTCCACTATCTCATCAGCCTGTAAGTCATCTACCGGTGACCCTGTAGACGATAACCACGCACACGGCAGACATTTACATGACAGTCATGTGCATGATGTGCAGGACTTTACGCAACATGATGTGGCCGAGCGGCTGGCAGCAGCCAAAGAGCAATGTCGTACACGTGGTGTGCGCTTTACGCCCTTACGTCAGCAGATATATACGCTGGTATTACAAGCCAATAAGCCTGTTGGCGCTTATGATCTCATCACTCAATTACAGCAAGCACGTTTATTAGACAGTGACAATGAGATTGATACCGCAAAAAATGTAGCGCCGCCGACCGTTTATCGCAGTTTAGAATTCTTGTTGAGCGAGGGCCTGATTCATCAGCTGACCTCAATTAATGCTTATGTTCCTTGCTGTCACCCACGAGCTCAGCATACGGCAGCCTTCTTAATATGTGATCAATGCCAGCGGGTGCAAGAATGCAGTAGCTTACCAGTACAAGAGATGATGAGCTTCGCTGAGCAAGATATTGGCTTTACGGTTGCCCGTAGCGTCATTGAGCTGAGCGGTCGCTGCCAAGCTTGCCAATAAAGCTATGCGAAATATTCTTCTATTAATTTTTAAACTATTAGCTGCCAACTCATGAACCAATTAGTATCGCCGTCTACTCGACCACCCTCTAAGCAAGCCTCTATATCCAGCACAGACAATGGAAAGCCATTACTTACTTTGAGCGATGTCAGTTACCATATTGGGCCACAACGCTTGGTATCGCATATTAATATCGACATGGCGATTAATGAAACCGTAAGTCTCATTGGCCCTAACGGCGCTGGCAAGTCAACGTTGGTGAAGCTAATTTTGGGGCTGATTACCCCTACTGAAGGTCAAATTACCGCTCATGAACCGTTGCAACTTGGTTATGTACCGCAACGTTTTGCCGTACCGCCAATCTTGCCACTACGGGTAAAAGACTTATTAGCGCAAGCTGACAAACGACGCCTGACTGATGATCAGCGGCAATTCATTTTTGATAACTTGTCTTTAAATCATCTATTACCGCGGCAAATGTTGCATTTATCCGGTGGTGAGACCCAGCGGGTATTACTGGCACGTGCCTTGTTAGACAAACCTAATTTATTAATTTTAGATGAACCTATGCAAGGGCTTGACCCTGATACTGAGGTTTGGCTATATCAGTTCATTGATGAATTACCAGCGTTTTTACGCTGCGCCATGTTAGTCGTATCACACGATTTGCATTGGGTGATGAAAGGTAGCCGACGGGTGATTTGTCTCAATAAGCATATTTGCTGCGAAGGTCAGCCCAGCGAGCTTGCTATTAGTACTGAGTTTCAAAAACTATTTGGTCATCATTATGAGCAACCCTATGTACATCAGCCGCACGCCTGTGAGCACCAAGCGCCAAGTGAGCTGTCATAATCAAACCCATAGCTAAATTTACCAGCTAGTAAGTTATTTCTTATTGCCTTGCTTATTTTTTATTGAGTTTTTTATTAAGTTCTCTATTAAAATTTTTATTAACGAAATCTAACGGACCTTTTTATGACCGCTTGGTTAGCTATCATTGCCCCTGCTTGGATTGCCGGCAGTATTTTGGCCCTGCTATCCGCTCCTCTTGGTTGTCTCGTACTGTGGCGGCGCATGGCATTTTTTGCGGATGCTCTAGCACATGGGACGCTACTTGGCGTCGCCTTAGCGGTCTGGTGGCAACTGCCGATGGGCATTGGTATCGCTATGGTTAGCGTCATGGTGGTATTAGGACTGGTGCTAATTGATGATGAGCGGCTTCCCGCCGATGCGGTACTGGCTGTAGTCGCGGTATCCTTGCTATGTTTGGGACTATTAGCCTTGACTCAGCTTACCAATCAGCAAGCCAATGTATTAGGATTTTTATTTGGTAACTTACTTGAGCTTGATTGGGCAGATTTACCGTTACTGGGCGGCAGTGTGCTGGTTGGTTTAGGGTTACTCACTTATATTTGGCCAGCGCAAATTAAACTGGCGACTCATGAAGCGTTAGCCCGTATTCAAGGGATTAACCCGATACGGCAACGACTGTTCTTTATGGGCGTATTGGCAGGATTCTGTGCGATTGCCTTGCAAGCAGTTGGTAGCTTATTGATCAGTGGCTTGCTGGTATTACCAGCATTAACAGCGCGCCTATATTCAACGTCGCCAAAACAAATGGTAATTATAGCGCTGATCGTTGCTCAACTCGGTGTTACCTTAGGGGTTTGGGGCAGTATCTGGCTGGATATACAGACCGGATTGACTATTGTATTGGTATTAGCGATTTTGTTTTTCGCCGCGCTGATTATTTCTAAATTAACGGCTTCTAAATTTTGGTCGGCACGCCGTTAAATAAATCGCTATCATTCCCAACTGAACGCTTATCACTTTGTTTTATCAAAATTTTTTCATAAATAACGCTAGAGGTTTCATTAGTTTTATGCTATAAATTTGCCTTAATTTTATTAGCACGATATTTAAGAACGGCTGCATAATATAGTTGGGTCATTTGGTTTATAGATTATTAGATCGTATGAGTTACTGGGTTGTAATATCAATTGGATAGAATAGATAACATCGGAGAGGAACAATGAAAGCCAACGGCTGACGTACCCCCTCTCTGACAGTATCACCTATTTTAGTTTACTAAAGGACTAACCATGCTAGGCTACCCTACCCGTAAGATCAGCACGCCAGATGAGCACGTAAACGTCTTGCAGATGACTGATTTACACTTAGCTTCCTACTATCCTATCAGTGGCAATCCTATTGCTGACAACGATGACCCAACTGATACTAGCTGTCAGAATAATTTTGAAGCGGCTCTCAAACAGGCGTTAAGCGAAGATATGCGCTGTGATTTAATCTTGGTCACCGGCGACTTAGTGAATCAAGTGCAATCGGCTATCTATGATCATATTTTTGGAGTATTGGAGGCGACCAACATTCCTTTTGCCTGTATTGCTGGCAACCATGACGTGACCGATGAAACGGTTACTGAACAGCCCTTTTTTCAACGAGAACTGATCGCCCAATCTGCTGATAGTCGTCTACTCAGTCGCCATGTCATTGACACTGACCACTGGCAGTTGTTATTACTGAACTCTGCTATTCCTGGCAAGGTCGCAGGCGAGGTTACCAATACTGATATCGACTGGTTATGTGATCAGCTGAAAGCTTGCAATAAGCCAGCTTTGATTGCCATACATCATCACGTGATACCGATGAGATCCGATTGGATAGATGCTCACATTGCGGAGAATACAGAGAATTTTTGGCAACGCATGATGCCCTTTGAGCATCTACGCGTTATTGTCAGCGGTCATACCCATCAAGAACAAGTCCGCTATCGTCAAGGTGTTACTGTCTACAGCACACCATCTACATGCTACCAATTTAAACCTTATGAAGATGACTTTACGGTTGATGAAAATGCGCGGCCCGGTTACCGTTGGTTGCAATTAGCCAACAAGGGACAGGTTGCAAGCTGGGTCAAAAGATTGGATACTTGACGGCCAGTTTTATTGGCCTAAATAAGATATCGAGCTGAATAACCTGTTATAGTCAGTTCAAAATGAAATAGAAACCCTGTCGTCTAACCCTTTAGTATCGCCCAAGGCCTGTTACTAGGCAAAATTATAGTAGCAATTATAACCACTAAAATGGCTACATTGACCACCCGCTAAGCATTCGCAATCAGTAATTTGTAGCAATATTTTAGCAGTACTATTTAAATAAAAATATGCATAACAATATACATGACAACTTTGATAGTGATATAAGCATACCGATATAAACGTATCATTATAAGTGTACTATGAAATTAGCCGTGTTACTTGCGTTACCAAGTGGTGAAACGTTCTATAAAAGGACAGTTTATAACGTTTGGCAATTTACAACGTCTTGTCTTTTAAAATGTCGTTTTGATGAATCAATTTGAAAAATTAGGATACCCATATGAGCACCCTGACCACGAATCCGAGTGATGTTAAATTTACCCCTTATGTGCCTGCCAAAGATGAAGAATATATGTCTGATGCGCAGTTAGAGCATTTTAAGGCTATTTTATTGGATTGGAAGCATCAGCTGATTGGCGAAGCTGACCGCACAAAGACTTATATTCAAGATGAGTCAAGCGCCATGCCAGATATTAATGACCGCGCGACCCAAGAAGAAGAATTTGCGCTAACCCTGCGTACACGTGACCGTGAACGTAAGCTCATTCGCAAAATCGACAAGTCCATGGCAGAAATTGAGAATGACGACTATGGTTTTTGTGAAACTTGTGGGGTAGAAATCGGTCTACGTCGCCTAGAAGCCCGTCCAACCGCGACTCAGTGTATCGATTGCAAAACTTTATCTGAAATTAAAGAACGCCAAAACCAAGGTGCTTAAGAAAGCGCTTGAATTAGATATAATTAAAATATGTATAACAGCGAGCGACCCTATCATTGGTCGCTCGTTGCGTTTTATGAAATAGTTCTATGTCTACTAAGTACCCCCTAACAAATTAATTGCCTGCTAACAAAATAAGGGCACTTAATCAATATCTTTTTATAGTCACCTTCTTTATCCTATCCAAATCCTTCTACTTTCGACAGTTGCTTACTTTGACACTCATAAATAATCATCTCCAAACTCATGCCCAAATCCCAACGCCAGCACCACAAGTGCAGCCTATTGGCCGCTTTGCGCCTTCTCCGACTGGCGAGCTACACCTCGGCTCATTAACCACGGCGCTAGCCAGTTATTGCCATATTAAATCCATAGGCGGTAAATGGCTACTGCGTATGGAAGATACTGACACTGAGCGCTGTGACAACCAGTTCACCGAACAAATATTAATAGACTTAGAAGTGTTAGGGCTGCATTGGGACGAGGATGTTATCTATCAATCTGAGCGTACTGATATCTATAATGATTATTTATCCACAGTGCTGCATCCGATAACCTATGGCTGTCAGTGCTCACGCAAAAGTCTCGCGCTATATTGGGAACAAAAACTCTCGGAGCAAAAGCAATGGCAGCAACAAGACTTAGCACAAAAAAACGGCCAACAAGACAACGTGATAAATAACACAGACCCCAAAAGCGTGAAGGATGCATTGATACGTAAACAACGTTATCCACGTTGCTGTATAGACGCCAATCTTGATCGCCAGCAGCATAAGCTACGTATACAACTGCCCGATTATACGATTGGTTTTATGGATGGTATTCAAGGGATGCAATGGAGCAATCCACAGCAAACCTTAGGAGATATGGTAGTCCGGCGTCAGGATGGAATGATGAATTATATTTTGGCAGCCAGTATTGATGACGGTCTACAACAGGTCACCCATATCATGCGGGGTTTGGATATTCTACCGCTAACCACTGCGCAAATTAGCATCATGCAGGCGGCAAATCTGCCCAGCATCGACCATTGGTATCATCTGCCCTTAATATGCAACGCTGAAGGACAAAAGCTCTCCAAACAAAATCTTGCTCAGCCTATCGACACTCGTAAGCCAAGTGAGCTGATCGCAACTGCTTTACGGCTATTACAACAACCGCCTGTTGTAATGGACACGCCAGCGCGCATGCTTGCCCAAGCTATTATTCAGTGGAATAACACCCCTTTGCAAAGCCAGACTCATCTAGATATACCCACGCTCTAAAAAGCAAAAAGTGCCGCTGCTCGCGACGCTTTATCTATATTCTTATTTATTATATTCAGTGCTTTTATCGGTGATAACACAGCAGCTCGTAAGCCATATTCAGTTCAAAATTAATCAGGTAATCATACTACCCTTGAATGAGAAGCGCCTGACCATAGACCATGAACTAGGCTTTAATAATAACGTCCCTGACTTTTTTCTATCTCAGGGCTCTCTTTATAAATTTTTAGCAATAGCGCTACCATTACTAAGCTTATTAGCATCGATGAGCCACCATAACTAAAAAATGGCATGGTGAGACCTTTGGTTGGAATCGCACCCATATTCATCGCTGCATTAATGATAGTTTGCGCAATAAAGACAATGCCAATACCGAAAGCCGTATAACTCATACGCATCTGCCGACGTTTTAGCGCATTGTAGCTGATACGCATAGCGCTACCGATGATTAGTGCTTCAAGCAGTAAAACCATAGTTACGCCAACGAAACCCAGCTCTTCTCCCGTAATCGCTAATAAAAAATCCGTATGAGCCTCAGGCAGGTGCGATAACTTTTGGACACTTTCGCCATAACCAACACCCGTAAACTCCCCGCGACCAAAAGCAATTAGGCTGCGAGCCAGCTGATAATCCGTATCCTGAATGTCATCAAAGGGATCCAAAAATGACAACACACGTATCAATCGATACTGTACTAGCGTCACTGCTAGCACTGCTAGACCAACAACCAGCACGCCCAATGCTAAAAACTGCTTATAAGGCGCGCCGGCTATATAGAACATAGCAAATACCGTCCCTACAATCACCACCAACGAGCCAAAGTCAGGCTGTAACAACAAGAACATCGTTATCATGCCAACGACTAAAAAGATCCGTAAAAAACCATCCCAACCATTACGTACCTCAAAAGAGCGACGTACGACAAAGTCAGCAACGAACACAATCATGACCAGTTTTGCCAGCTCCGCCACCTGAAAATTAAGAAACCCTAGCTCTAGCCAGCGTTTAGAGCCATTAATGGGAGTACCCAGTAGGGTCAAAAACAGCAACCCGCCGGTAATTGCCAACAGTATAAACTGCGTTTCGGTTTTATATAAGGTTCGTAGGGGTAGTAAATAATAAGGAACTGCTGCCACACAGATTCCAAAAACCATATACATCAGCTGATGTTCAAAAAAGTACAGCTCTGTCATCCCGCGACTGAGCGCAAAAGGAATAGAGGCAGAAGCAACCATCAATAAACTAAGCACCAGCATACAGCCAACACTAGACAATAAGATGGCGCGTGCAGATGGCATGGAGAGAACACCATCTGAGCCAGTAGTTGGCTGCGACTTTTGAGAAGAACGAGAAAGAAAGGAGAGCGCCATAATTTTATATACACTGACAAACGAAAAACACGGCGTCTATTAAACGCCACCGTTTAAAAAAAATAAAGTAGATCTTACAGGATAGATAATAACAGAACGTGAGTTCGAGACAAATAGTGCTAGATAAATAAGTCTACACGCCATGACCTAACATTAAACTAAGCGGCTTAATAAACTACTGGCGATCAGCAACTTAATAAAAGGGTCATGAGCATGGCAAAAATGCTTGTTAAGCAAATGCCATTACTCAGCAGTTAACATATAAACCCTTAAGCACATCAACAAGCTAATTATATGGCCAACTGGCTGCTCATTTATTGACAGTAGCAGTAATTTATAAGCAAAACAATCATTTATAAGCAAACCTAATTTATCAAGCAAAAACTGCCATTTATTAAATACTGCCACCTACTCGTTAACTCATGCCAATGTTTAGCCGACCGGAGCCGTATCTAATTGTGCGACTAACTGACTAAAATGTTCACCGCGGGCCGCATAACCATCAAATTGATCAAAGCTGGCACACGCCGGCGATAATAAGACTGCTTGTACTTGTGACAAGCTACTTGCTGTCACTTGATGAAGGGTCTCAAAAGCGCCTTCCAGTGTCTGGCATTGATGTAACGTCACATCATCACTTAATGAAGCGGCGCGTAGATGTTGCTCGATTTGCTGACTATCCTCGCCAATACACAGCACCTGACTGACATACTGATTAATAAAAGAGGTTAGTTCGCCAAATTTTTGGCCTTTGCCTTGTCCCCCTAAAATTAATAACAGCTTGCCATCTTTGGGGGCATATACCGCGCCTAGACCTTCAATAGCTGCCATAGTTGAGCCGATATTAGTGCCCTTGGAATCATTGAAATAGTCAATATCAGCCGCCGTTGCCACATACTGGCAGCGATGCTCAAGTCCGGTGAATTGCTGTAACGTGGTAAGCATACTATCAAGCGGTAGACCAGCGAGCTCACCAAGCGCAAGAGCCGCTTGGGCATTAAGCAAATTATGCCGACCTTTGATTAGTAGTTTATCCGCTGACAATAGCCGATCAGTTCCGCGAGCCAGATGAATCTGCCCGTTAGGATCCGTAATTAAACCATAGTGACCTTTATCAGGAGCATGAATCCCCACACTCAGCCTTGGCAAATTGTCCGCCACTAATGGTCGGGTCAAGGCATCTTCACGGTTAATAACCATGGACTTTGCACCTTGAAAGATACGATGTTTGGCTTGGTGATAACCAAGCATATCGCCATGACGATCTAAATGATCAGGCGACATATTAAGCACAGTGGCGACCTGCGCCCCTAAATTAGTGACGGTCTCCAACTGGAAGCTAGACAGCTCAAGCACTGCCAACTGCATATTGCTATTAGCAAGAAGGTTAAGCGCTGGCACGCCAATATTACCACCAACGCCAACATCTACCCCTGCATCAGCAGCCATTTGTCCAACTAAGGTGGTCACGGTACTTTTCGCATTAGAGCCAGTGATGGCAACTATTGGCACCTCACAAGCTTCACAAAACAGCTGAATATCACTAACTACAGGGATATCTGCCTGCCGTGCAGCAGCAACGGCCTCGATATCAGGAGAGATACCTGGGCTGATGATAATACGGGCTGCTTGTTGTAATAAATCAGCATCAATGCCACCGAACTGCCGGATATCAACCGCTTCAGGCAATTTATCAGCTAATAGCGGAGCCGACTGTTTGTCCGTGACTGCCACCTGGTATCCTTGTGCAGCCAGATAGCGCACTACTGATAGCCCTGATTGTCCTAAGCCGACCACCACTTGTAGGCCACTGCCTTTATGAAGTAAGGTTTCTGTTGCGGCAAGGTTGGTCATATCTCTTCCTTATGTTTAACGAACAAAGCTACATCAAGCAGACGCGCGTTACGAGCAGAGTTAATTACTACGATGGAGAGCATCATAATGGTATCGTGCATGTTTCGATACTGCTTGTTTATCACTTTGTGCTATTATGCGCATGTTTTTGTATTACGTCGCTAATGCTACAACTTGTGCTTTGATGGGTATTTTGATTGGCTCTTCCCATTTGATATTTTAGTTTAGCATGTTGTGACCTTTATCACGCTATTGTCACTCCTCTTCAGCGACGATTACCGTCATTATAGTATGGCAAGCATAGGCTTAATCGTGTTTTTGCCCCTATTATTTGGCGCCTACTATTTGACGCTCTAATGACATTCTGTATGCCGCAACTCTTCATTGCGGGCACTTATCTACTATCTTAGGTTTTTTCATCAGATTTTACTATTGGCAGTACTGCAAGCAGTGCCGCCTTAGCCTTGCTTGATTTTGATGGTTGACCAATGATAGTTCAAAGTGCAACAACGCTTAATAACAGGTGTTAGAGCGACACAATTGTTTTACCACTGAATAGTTTTACCAACGGAAAGCATTACCACTGCGTAATGATTACTTTTTTTGCCTCTAACTCTGTGCAGTTTATTTATGACATCTTTTGTTGATAGCTTACGTGACGAGTGGTTTTCTAATGTACGTGGCGATATTTTATCAGGTATCGTGGTCGCACTAGCTTTGATTCCAGAAGCGATTGCGTTTTCTATTATCGCCGGCGTTGATCCAAAAGTAGGTTTATACGCCTCTTTTTGTATCGCAGTGGTCATCAGCTTCGTAGGTGGTCGACCGGGGATGATTTCAGCAGCGACCGGCGCGATGGCCTTGGTGATGGTCGATTTGGTCGCTGATTATGGGCTGCAGTATTTACTGGCTGCCACGTTATTATGCGGTGTATTTCAGATCGTGATGGGGGTTTTAAAGCTCGGTAATTTGATGCGCTTTGTCTCTCGCTCAGTGGTAATTGGCTTCGTCAATGCGCTGGCAATTTTGATATTTGCCGCCCAAATACCTGAGCTGAATCCGATGACTGAACGCGTTGGGTTGACGGTTTATATTATGACCGCTGCGGGTCTGGCCATTATTTATCTGTTTCCGCTGGTTCCCAAAATCGGTCGCATCCTACCCTCGCCACTGGTTTGTATCGTTGGCTTGACGATCGTGGCGATGTATATGAACTTAGACATTCGAAATGTCGGTAGCATGGGTGATTTGCCCGATTCGCTACCGATATTTTTGCTGCCTGATATCCCACTTAATTTGAATACTTTGCTAATCATTGCGCCTTACTCTATTACGCTTGCCATCGTCGGTCTGCTTGAGTCAATGATGACCGCAACTATTGTCGATGAGTTGACGGATACTCCTAGTAATAAAAACCGCGAATGCCGTGGCCAAGGTATGGCCAACGTGGTCTCAGGTTTCTTTGGCGGTATGGCAGGCTGTGCGATGATTGGTCAGTCTATGATTAACGTCAAATCTGGTGGCCGCACACGCTTATCGACGCTCATGGCTGGTGTTGTCCTGCTGATTATGGTGGTGTTCCTGAGTGGCTGGGTCAGCCAAATTCCAATGGCTGCTTTAGTAGCGGTGATGATTATGGTGTCTATTGGTACTTTTAACTGGCAGTCGATTCGCGAGTTTAAGACTCATCCGATGTCCTTTAACGTTGTGATGTTAGCCACCGTTTTGACCACTGTCTTTACCCATAACTTAGCGTATGGCGTGGGGGTGGGTGTACTCTTATCCGCTTTAGCTTTTGCCAATAAAATTGGGCAATTCTTAACCATATTTAGCGAGTATGATGACAGCAGTAATACGCGTTATTACTACGTGCAAGGGCAAGTATTCTTTGCTTCTACTACCCAATTCTTGAGTAGCTTTGACACCAAAGAGGCGCTAGACAGCGTGCATATCGACGTCAGCCAAGCCCACTTTTGGGATATCAGTGCGGTTGATACTCTAGACAAGTTGGTCATGCGCTTGCAACGTGAAGGGATTGATGTCAAAGTAGCTGGACTAAATAATGCCAGTCGTACGTTGATTGACCGCTTTTCTATCCATGATCGACGTGATATTGGCTTGTTGGATTAAGATGTTGGCTTGTTGAACCAAATGGGACGAGCCGTTTGCGTTATTGAATGAGCGTAGGCGTGCCTTCTGCCTTTCTTTTGCCCAAGCTTATCTTTTGTCCAAGCTTAACTCTACTTTCATTATTGACATGATGTGGTTGCCTTATGAGTAACTTAAAACCAGATAGTGTGATTGCTTGTTTAGACTGCCCTGACCATGTGCAAGCGGTATTGACTGCTGGTATGTGGGCATCGGTACGTCTACAAGCCCCCATCGGCCTGCTACATTCAGTACCAAGCGTACAGCAAAAAGCAGCAGTCAATTATTCAGGCTGCCTAAATATCGATGATGAAAGCGCCTTGCTGGATCAATTTACCAGTAAAGAGCATTTGAGTAACTGTGAGCTAAAAGCCCAAGGTAAGCTTCTACTTCATCAAGCCGCCACTTACTGTGAGCAACATCGGCATAAGCGCAAAACATACACCTTACATCGGCACGAAAATCTTAGCGAAAGTATTGATTATGTCGATGATAAGGCGCAACTCATCGTCATTGGTCATCATGTCACTTGTAAAGCCAGTTTAGGCCAACTAATACGCTCTAGCCACTGCCCCATCTTGGTGACTCATGCACCATTTTTGCCCCCAACTACGGCTTTATTTGCCTTTGATAACTGTCCTACCTCACATAAATTGCTTAATTGGCTCTGCAAAACGCCGCTCACTCGGACGTTAACTATCCATATCGTCATGATTGGTAAAGACAACTCTGCAAACTGCGATGCACTACGTGAAGCTTATGCTCGCCTTAAACAAGCTGGTATTAAGGCTAAAAAGGCGTTATTAGACTGTCGCGATGTCAGTGCAGCCTTGAACTACTATCAAAGTGAGCATGATATTGGTCTGTTAATGACCGGTGCATTTGGGCAATCACGTCTTCGTGAGCTGCTCAAAGGTAGCGATACTAAAAAGCTACTCGGTAGTACTAAGACCCCTTATCTGCTCTTCCCTAAAGCTTAAGCTCAAAGCCAGCTTACATCAAGCGCTGAGTAGCAATCACTACCTATCCCCTCCTATCCTCTATCTCCATAATATTTTATCTAATCATCAACGTATAGCCTCCCCAAGCACTCTAAAAGTTGGTTATAATAAAGGTCTCTTTGCTCTAACGTCAAAGGTTGATGCATCTAACTTATATTGATAAACCTCATATTTATTATGACAATATAATTACTCTAATAAGTACTCTACTTGGTCATTACGGTGGTTATTTATGAGCGCATAAGTCCAATCTTACTTGCCCCCTTGAGTATTTTTGGCACAGTTCTTGAATGACTTACTGCAAGCATAGTAGCAATACGATACAGCAAGATGCATGTATCAACCTACGGCATCACTCATATAAGGAAATTTTTTATGAAGCTAATCACTGCGATTTTAAAACCGTTCAAGCTCGATGATGTGCGCGAAGCGCTTTCTGACATTGGTGTCAAAGGTGTCACCGTCACGGAAGTAAAAGGTTTCGGTCGCCAAAAAGGCCATACCGAGCTGTATCGCGGCGCAGAATACGTGGTGGATTTTCTACCTAAAGTGAAAGTCGAGGTAGCCGTTATTGATGAGATGGTTGAGCCCGCTATCGAGGCTATCACCCGCATCGCTAGCACCGGTAAAATTGGTGACGGCAAAATATTCGTTACCGCTCTTGAGCAAGTCATTCGTATTCGTACGGGTGAAACGGGTCCTGACGCTATCTAAAATTGCAGACAGACTTATAGGCATAAACCTATAAGTACAGACTCGTACAGCATTTCTATCTATCGGTCATACCGATATCTATATTATAAATTCAAGGGGGAATTTAAATGGAAAGTCAAATCTTTGAGCTCCAGTACGCGCTCGATACGTTTTACTTTTTGATATGTGGGGCGCTGGTCATGTGGATGGCAGCCGGCTTCACTATGCTAGAGGCCGGATTGGTTCGATCAAAAAATACGGTCGAAATTTTGACTAAGAATATCGCGCTGTTTGCAACCGCCAGTATCATGTACATGGTATGCGGCTATGCCATTATGTATGGTGGCGATCTGTTTTTGAGCGGGATTGCAGGCGGTGAGACACTAGTAGAGGATGCCTTAGCAGCTTCAGCCGAAAATGGCTTCGGTGGCGATTCAGTCTACTCTGCAGCATCCGACTTTTTCTTCCAAGTGGTCTTTGTAGCGACTTGTATGTCAATCGTTTCAGGTGCTGTTGCTGAACGCATGAAGCTATGGTCTTTCTTATTATTTGCAGTGGTTATGACCGGTGTCATCTACCCATTAGAGGGCAGTTGGACATGGGGTGGCAATGATGTATTTGGCCTATTTAACTTAGGTGATATGGGTTTCTCTGACTTTGCAGGTTCTGGTATCGTGCATATGGCTGGTGCTGCTGCAGCATTAGCGGGTGTGCTGCTATTAGGAGCACGTAAAGGCAAGTATGGCCCTAAAGGTGAGATACGTGCGATTCCTGGTGCTAATCTGCCACTGGCAGCACTTGGTACGCTGATATTATGGATGGGTTGGTTCGGTTTCAACGGCGGGTCCGTGCTTAAACTGGGCGATATTGCCAGCGCTAACTCTGTTGCGATAGTATTTTTAAATACCAATGCAGCAGCCGCAGGCGGCGCAGTCGGAGCGTTGTTACTTGCGCGTCTCATCTTCGGAAAAGCCGACCTAACAATGCTCTTAAATGGTGCATTAGCAGGTCTAGTTGCGATTACCGCAGAGCCTTCAACACCATCTGCGCTTCAAGCAACGTTATTTGGTATGGTAGCGGGTGTAATTGTAGTGTTATCAATCCTCGCCTTAGACAAGATGAAAATTGATGATCCAGTTGGTGCGATTTCGGTTCATGGCGTGATTGGTCTGTTTGGTTTACTGATTGTACCGATTACCAATCCAGCATCTACTTTTATCGGTCAGATTGTTGGTGCTGCCACAATTTTTGCTTGGGTATTTATTGCCAGTTTAATCGTGTGGTCAATTATTAAAGTAGTTATTGGTCTACGCATTTCTGAAGAAGATGAATATGAAGGTGGTGATATTGCAGAATGTGGTATGGAAGCTTACCCTGAGTTTACACGTTAATTGATTTAAAAAATGGGTGGTGTTCTAAAAAGTATGCTGTCATCAGACATAACCATAATTGATATAAAAGAACACCAAATCAAAGACTTTAAAGTGATTATCAAGCTTTTTAGAGAAACAACAGGTTCTTCTAACGGCTC